>JYMV01046499.1_pt1 | contig 15941 bp, 9 predicted proteins | sample 338911 | NCBI WGS metagenome assembly JYMV01 (sample SAMN03354496, study PRJNA234377) | hydrothermal vent metagenome | biome: Deep sea; feature: Hydrothermal plumes at the Eastern Lau Spreading Center, Western Pacific Ocean; material: Seawater | place: Tonga | collected 2009 | depth 2000 m m
TGCTCCCAAGCGAAACCCCAGACGAACTGGGGCTAGATATTTCATCAACAATAAAAACCGCAACAGAATGGCCTTTAACATGGCTCGTTTCTGGGAAGATCGTGTTGAGTTCACGTCTGCCGCCATGCCGCCGGTGTATCATTATCATGGCGACACAGGGAAGCTAGATGAGGTTTTATTGAAAGGGCTGCCGCTGGGAAGCATTAAAGATGAAACATTTTCTCTTGAAGAATTCGATTTTAATCAAGGCGACAGTCTTGTGTTTATTTCAGACGGGCTTCCAGAAGCAGCTAATCACACGGGAGAAATGCTGGGCTACGAAGCAGTATATAATTGTATTAAGGCGAACGGGAACCAAAGCGCCGAAGAACAGAAACAATCCCTTCTGGACCTGGGCAGCGCATGGTTAGGCGACCTTCAAAACCAGGACGACATAACAATAGTTGTGGTCAAAAAAAGTAAACCTTTGGAATGAAAAAGCCCCATCATAATTTCCATTCTAACATACCCGGAAACAAAAAACAACGGGAGCAACTATGAGCCGTAAACCACCTCCAAAAGTAGAATTAACCATTCCAATCATACACGACATGGAACTCGCAGCAACAAAAACAGCAGAAGTTGTTGCCAAGCACATGGGCTTAGATGAAGAGAAAAGCGCAGAGATTAGCATGGCCATTATTGAGGCAACAATAAATGCCTTTGAACACAGCGACAGCGAAGCGGGAAATGTAGAAATTCATTTTGTAATACAAAGAGACACATTATTAATTACAGTTACAGACCGGGGCAAGGGGTTTGATAGATCCAAAGTAAAAATTCCTAAAATCGAAGAAAAACTTTCATCTGATTTTAAAAGAGGATGGGGCCTGCAGTTAATACAAGAATTGATGGACACGGTTAAGTATGAATCCTCGGAAGAGGGCACAACCGTTACAATGACAAAAAAGAAATAAAAAAAATTAAAGGGAGCTACAATGGCGGATTTCAGTTTAAATGTTAGAGACGAAGGCGACGTGGTTATTATAGAAACAAACGGCTATCTTAATAACGTAGGCGGAGAAAAAGTATCAGAAGCCTGTTATGAGAAAATGGAAAACGGAAAAAAACTATTTCTACTCAATCTTGAAAACTCAAAGGTGGTAAACAGCATTGGCGTGTCTATATTAATTGAGATCATTGAAAAACTTCAGGACGTTGATGGAAAGATTGGATACTATAACCTGGCGCCCATCGTTGAAAAAACATTTAATATAATGGGGCTTACAAAATATTCTACTGTGTTTTATTCAGAGTCGGAAGGGCTGGAAGGAATGTCGTAAACAACTTAAGCCAACCTTGGAAATAAGCGGATCAGACCAGCTCGAGTATTATTTATCATCTCTAGATGAGCTGGGCGAAATTCTCATTGAAGCAGACAAGGTAGAATCAGTAGGGGCGGGGGTTCTCAGGCTCACGCTCGGCACAATAATGGCGTCGAAAGGCGTCATTTTTTTATACCAAACCGAGAAAGACGAACTGTCTTTTTTAGCAGCCCAAGGAATTGATAAGGCTGAACCGATTTCACCACCGAAAAAACTTGTAGAAAATATAAAAATGTATCGTTATAGCCACATCATCCTGGAGAACATACCCAAATGGATTACGGGCAAGTTTAGAAAACACATTGTTGAATCTAAAACCAAAGTTATACTACCGCTTTTCCATCAAAACCACATGCTGGGTGTGCTGTGTGTCGGTAAAAAGTTTATGGGAGAAGAATATTCAAATGCAGACATAAAAATCCTAGAAATCATTGCCCACCACCTTACGAAGGCTTTATATAATTATGAACTGATTCAGGAAGTAGAAGACAAAAAAACACAAATAAACCTTAAGCTCCTTGAGCTGGAAACCCTTTTTGATATAAGCATTGCAATAAGCTCAGTTCTGGACATAGAAGAGCTGGGAGAAGACGTATTGTGGCGGGCTGTTGGTATTTTGAATGCATCGAAGGGAATGATGCTTTTACAAAAAGAAACAAGCCCCATTCTTGATCCGTCAGCAACATTTAATTGGGATGAAAAAACAGCCCTCCTTTCAAAAAAACTGGGAGTATTTAAAGAAATAGAGGAAAACAGCGCAGGCGTTGTGCTTACCCCGGAAACCAAGGACACCCTTCAAAAGAAGCTTAATGAGAAACACCTTGTTGTTGCTCCCCTAAAGGCGAAAAACAAGACCCAGGGATATATGATTTTGTGTAACAAAGAAACCCGTCATGGCGTTGAAGCATTTAACCAGCTGGACCTCGATCTTTTAACAGCCCTATGCAATCAGGCGGCAGTGGCAATGGACAACGCAAAACTTTTCAAGGACATAACGGAAGCAAAACAATTTAACGAGAGCATCCTGGGCAGCATTGCAACTGGGGTAATCACCCTGGACCCCATTGGAGAAATTGACTCTATAAACCGGGCCGGAACAACCATTATGAAAATGGAAGCAGAAAACATTATTGGCAACCATTATATGTATTTATTCGAAAAAGATGAAGAAATCTTAGAACTAATTTCATCGGCAGAAATTGAGAACAAAATACGATCTGAAATCAACATTCCATTTTTTACTGTATCAGAAGAAACAGTTATAAACATGTCGGTGGCACCCAGGATTGACCCAGAAGGCAACACACAGGGGCTTGTAATTGCGTTGGAAGACATCACAGATGTAAGCAGGGTAAAAAACACGTTTAAGCGCTATGTTTCCAAACAGGTTGTGGATGAACTATTGGATGGCGATGCCAAGTTGAACCTAGGCGGTGAACAACGGGAAGTCACAATTTTATTTACAGACATACGGGGATTCACTTCAATGTCGGAAAAAATGGAGCCAGAAAGAGTTGTTTCCACGCTGAACGAGTATTTTTCCCAAATGATAGATATTGTTTTTAAATATAATGGGACCCTCGACAAGATAATAGGCGATGAACTAATGATCGTTTATGGTGCGCCAACTGCAGCCGAAGACGACACAGAAAGGGCGGTTATAACTGCGGTGGAAATGCAAGACCAAATAAAAATACTGAACAAAGAAAGAAAAAAAAGAAAAGAACCGCCAATTAAATTTGGTGTTGGAATTAATCGAGGGCTTGTTGTCTCGGGAAACATTGGATCAAGAGACATGATGGACTACACCGTCATAGGAGACGCTGTGAACTTGGGAGCCAGGCTTTGTTCTGCCGCCGGACCAGGTGAAATCCTTGTTTCTGGCTCAGTCTGGAACGCAACAAAAAGAAAATTTTCTTATAATTCGCTTGACCCCATTAATGTGAAAGGAAAAAAAGACAAGATAAGCGTTTATCAAATAAAAACATAAACACCAATCATCATCTACAAAAAACTATTTTAACAAAACCGCCTTCTTATTTTGCCTATGTTTCCCCGCCTCTATTGAATAAATATAAATGCCGGTTGCCACACGGGCCCCAAGGTCATTTTTACCATCCCACACCACAGAGTAAGAACCAGCAGGCCTAGACTCATTAATCAACGAACGTATCAGGCGCCCAGCCATATCATAGACAGCAACACTGACCAGCAGGTCATCCGGGATCTCATATCGAATTTCAGTAGATGGGTTGAACGGGTTTGGGAAACTCTGGTGAAGAGCAAAGGAGAAAGGATTTGTTTTTGTATCAACGCCTACGTTGTCCGGATCGGTAATCATTACGATATTTACAGATTGATACATTGACTCTTCTTCAAGGTAAAGCATGGCGGACTCATATTCGTTTTGGTTTTCCTGGGGCATCATAGTTAGAGAGACACTCATTGTATCCCACGAAACAATTTTACCAGAAAGCCTCTCCCAGCTAAGCCAATGACTCGCGTCTCCCTGAACGACAAAGGCATTGTCTACCCCAATCCCGGAAGACCAGTTTCCACCACAATCATCATAGTGCACACCCACATTGAAAATTCCAGGTTCAACGTAGGGTGTAATGTTGTACATAAGTGTGTGCCAGTTTGCTTCTGTTTCATCGGCGGCATACCAGCCGCTCCAGGTAACGGCTGTTGTAATTGTGCTATCGATGGCGATCCATGTAGCACCATTATCCACGGACACAACTATGGAGGCGTCTTCTGCGAACTCATACCCGCTTGAACAGCCGCCGTAGGGATGGGGGAAATACATATCTAAAATGAAAAAAACCGGCCCAGAACCATCATATGGAATGGCCTGCGACTGGAGAATTGCGCTAGACGGCTCCAGACCCGTGGAATAATAAGCTTCGCCATCGTTGTAATAATAGAACTCCCCATCAGAATCTATAGGATAGCTTAAATAAATTCCGTTTGCAGAGTCTGTTGGCCCGATAGCCCAAAACCCGTCGGGGTCAAAAAAGGACACGGACTCACCGGTATTAAAGTCGTCTCCCAGCAGGGTGTTTTCTTCAGACGGCTCTATGATTTCTACAGAAGAAAAGTGAAAATCATGAATGGCCGTGTCTTGATTAATTAATTGAAATTCAAATGTAGAGTACTCACCAAGAGTATAGTTTAGCGTATCACGAAAAGCCGTTGATGTCAGCTCAAACGGATCTACGGGGGCTGTGCAGGCTTCAACAGCCAGGGCCGACTCCCCTTCAATGTAAACAGCTGAAACACCGAAACAGTAATTTGTATTATTGGTTAAGCCGGCAACAACAAAAGAATTCGTTTCACTAAAACCCACGTTGCCACCATCCTGAAAAATATTGTAACCGGACAATGTACCGCAGGGGTTTTCATAATCGCTACCATCGCCCCCAAACACACGAATATTATCTATTTGCCAGTTTTCATTATATCCAATGCTATCGTAAAAACGAAAACCAAGATAAATAGACTGCCCGGAGAAACCAGTCAAGTCCACAAAATTTATTACATAACCATCTCCCAAATCCATCGGGCTGGAATAATACACAGGTTCCCAATTAATTCCATCGGTGGAAACTTCAACCCAGTTTGAATCGTTTGCGTAATCGCTGTATAAATAAAACTCATCAAAGACAAGAGCCGCACTGGCATAGTTTGACAGATTGATTGGACCGGTGCTCAGGCGGCTATTTACAGGAGCAAGAGTATCAGAATAAATTGCAATGGCGCCAAAATCATCCACGCCCCCATCTGAGCAAGCATACATATCAACAGCACAGTCAACCGGCTCACCGTCTGAGTATTGAAACCACCCCCCAGAAGTGTCTTGACCCAAATGTTCAATTGTAAACCCATCCGGCGCCGATTCACAAACAGGGAAACAAGCAGAAAACACTTCTTCACCAAACCCTCCCAGACTGTCAGGTTCATCCCAAGACAACCCCACGGCCCCATTTAGTGGCAGGGCATTTAAAAATATTGGAGGGCAGAGGTCCTGTCCAACGGCCCCGTTTGTAACAAAAAGAACAATCCATAGTAAAAGGATGACTCGTGAAGGAAATTTAAAGAACGATTTATGCATGGCAGTCTCCTTTGGGATATTTTAAAGAACGCGTCTATTTATTAGGGTAATTTATAAAGATTTTCACGAAATTTAACCTCAGAACCACTTAGCAATCGATGAAAAAACACCACCACTTTTTTATAATCACGAGCTGCCTTGTGTTTTTTGGTACAGTTCTTTTTGGCGGAGCCACAGGTAAACTGACAGGTACGGTTAAAGACGAACAAGGCAAACCACTTGCCGGAGTCAACATTTACCTTGATGGCACCGGGATTGGTACGGCAGCAGACCAAGACGGACAGTATTTAATTATAAACATACCCGCTGCCCGCTATACAGTTGTCGTTTCTTATGTGGGCCACCAGACGATCAAAATGACAGATGTTGTCATTAATGCAGATCGAACGATGTCTTTAAATTTTGATTTGGCTGTGTCAGCAGTAGAAGGTGAAGAAGTGGTTGTAGAAGCAAAAAGACCCGTTATTGTAAAAGACCAAACCGCAACCACCGCAACCATAGAAAGCGTAACAATGAACAACATGCCGGTAAACAGCGTATCTGACGTTCTTGCAACGATGGCGGGTGTTTTACAAAATCACGGTGGAAATTATATTGTTAGCGGAGGATATCATTTTCGTGGTGGCAGAGCTGGGGAAATAACGTATTTGGTAGATGGATTTGTTGTAGAGAACGCTCTTTATGGTGACATGGGCCTGGACATATCACGTAACGCGATCTCCGAGATTTCTATGATTACAGGGGCTTTTAATGCAGAATATGGTGAAGCAACAAGTGGGGTAATCAATATTGTTACAAAGGAAGGCAAAGCAAACTACTCCTGGCAGCTACGAGGCGTTTCCGATAAAATTTTAAATCCCGATATACACGCTCAAGACCTTTACAGGATGGAAGGAAATATCAGCGGCCCCCTGTTACCAAACAAACCCAACCTAGCAACGTTTTTTTTAAATGGGGATTTTTTAAAAACGCGGACAGCAATGTGGAAAAACAAACTTCCATGGGATGTATTAAAAGTAGACATAGATAACGATGGCATATTTGACCCAGGTGATGGCGACAGCATGGCAGTTGCGGACCTCATAACAGACGGGGTATATGACCCAGTTGAATTAAAAAAAGGCACCATTGAAATCAATGATATATTTAGCAACCAGAGCCGCTACAATGGAAAATTAGTTTTAAGGCCCCTGCAAAAATTAAAGATCGTTGCCTCAATCAACGAATATTATAATAAAGGAAAAGGCTTCTCCATGGATTATCGCCTGATCCCGGAAAAGAATTCAACAGGAGTTGAGTGGACCCGAGACCTGCAATTAAAAAGTTCTTATACTATTTCGAAAAACATGTTTTTTGACTTTAAATATCATCGCTACACCCGTAATCAATGGAACGGCTATGAACCTTACCTTAATGATAAACACGAGCTATACACTAAGATATTCACAATACCCGAGGACTGGGAGGGGTTCATCCCGCCATCATTAAAAGCTGGGGGTGATTTTCTCTGGCTCAGTTATTATGCAGAACCCTTTAAAGACTTAAATGGGGACGGCGTTTGGAGTCAATATGCGGCAGAATACTGGAAAGACGATAACGGAAATGGTCTTTGGGACCAGGGTGAATATTTCAACGACTGGAATGGGGACGGTTCATGGAATATGTGGGACCTGAACAACGACGGACAACCAGACGAAGAACCGTTTGAAGATATGGACCAAGACAATCAGTATACGCTTGGGGTTGACCCCCCAGTTAGTAGCCCGGACGCATATGATGGAACCGCCCCCTATTGGTTTTGGGGGGATTACGAAATATTTAATAATTATGGCGACACAGTAAGGATTGCCACATCCACAAACCAAAGCTACTGGTGGTACCACTCCGACTATATAACCCTGGGCGGATCTTTAACCTGGCAGATCAACAACCGTCATCAAATGAAAACCGGACTTGAGTCCAGACAATATGACCTGGGAGAATTTTGGGGGTCGGGTATTGGAGGCGGTGTTTTTGGTAATTCATCTGATGCGAGTTTCTTGCTCTGGAACCACAAGCCCAGGTCAATGAACTGGTATGTCCAGGATAAAATCGAGTTTAGCGATATTGTGATTAACGTTGGTTTAAGATATGACCGCCTGGACCCGAACAGTACCTATCCTGACCCAACCCAGGAACTGGGGTATGAATACACGGATGGCAACGGTATTTCCCATATTATAGAACCAAATGAATTAAATCAATTATCGGAAAATGAAGAGACGTCCTTGTCCTGGGGATATTTACAGCGCGACAGTGATGGGAATTTAATCGGTTTCACATCTGCACCAAGGGCACCCGTTAAAGACCAGTGGAGCCCAAGATTAGGCATTGGCTATCCTATTACAGACCGCATAGCGTTCCATTTTTCCTATGGCCAGTTTTATCAGTTCCCAGACCTGATCAATATGTACAATTTTTCCAACTATCAGGGAAATAACGGCACACCTCCCGGCTGGTCTGATGAAGCAAACTCCATGGCCCAGGGGTTCTTGTACGGGAACCCCTACTACCCGTTCCCCTATAATATTTCTGATTGGTATATTCCTGAAGTGGGAACCCCAAATGTAAACCCACAGCACTCAGTTCAATATGAAACCGGCCTGCGCACACGAATTGGTAACCAATTTGTATTAACCGTTAATCTATACTATAAAGACATGTTTGATTATATTGCATCAAAAAGATACGACGCAGACCCAAGCCAATACGCCATATATGAAAACATGGATTATGCGAATTCCCGCGGACTGGAGATATCCTTACAACGACTATACTCTGCTGGCCTTGATTGGGACATGAACTATACATTATCCCGGGCAGAGGGCAACGCACCCACCAGCGATTATCATTGGTATGTTGCAGAATGGGCATCTGGATATGACTGGCGGGATTTCAATCACACCTACACCATGCCCTGGGATCAAACTCATAATATAAATTTCCGATTAAATTATATTCGCCCATCGGGGCTGGGTCTCAGTATGATCGGAAATTACGGCAGCGGATTCCCCTATACGCCGGAAGATGCCCGAGCAAGACCCATAGATAAACAATATTCAGGTAGAATGCCCCCCACATCTAATATAGACATAAAGCTTTATTATGATCTGAAAATAAAAGGCATGAGCATTCGTTTATTTGGAGACATTTCTAATGTTATGAATAAGGCTAATGTACTGGCGGTAGATAATACCACCGGCGAACCTGATGCTACCCTAGACTCAGGTCAACCACCCATGTATGTATGGAAACCGTACTATTTCAGCCCACCAAGGCATATTGAAATAGGAATCAGCATCGGACAATAACGTGCTAAAAAAACTTTTTATCACCACCCTAATCACCCTGTCGATGCTATTTGGGCAGGAAGAAAAACTTTCAAAGCTAGAATATTACAACAAGTATCTAACCAAACCACAGTCCAGTAAGTACGCGGGCAAGGCACTGAGCTTTCAGGATAGAAAACGAAGCGTTTTGGACAAAGGAAATTTGGTAATGCGTATGTCAAATGCAGCTATATACGGCTATGATCCCTGGGGATTAAACCATGAATTCCCCGCGGGGACCATGCTCATGAATGGCTGTTGTACCTACCAATGGACAGCAGGGCCGATTGTAGGCGCATTACAGGGTGGCCTACCATCTGTCAGCGTGGGTACAAAGTACTCCGCCCGAGACCACGATGAAGAATTTGAACCATTACCTGGTTATGATGCCGGATATGTAGACACAGACGCAAATATTGGTATAGCTTTTAGCGATATTCCTGAATCCTGGCCAGAGCAGTGGCCTATCGAGACCGCAACGGGCGACACATTTATGTCAATTATATACAACGCATCTAAAGAACCCCAAGACACACTGTATTTCCCTGGCGTTGAACCCGAATTGGGCCCGAATGGTTTTCCGGATGCACCTTGTGGGCTTGGCATACAGGCCGATCGGGAAGCCTATTTCGTTGTCACCGACAATGACCCCGAATATGGCAACACATTTGCCAGCAATAATGGTGTAGGACCACTGGATATTCGTATTGATGTGTGGGTATTGAATTACAGCAACACTTTTGGCAACGACGGCTTTATCTTCATTCAAAAAATGACGAACGTTGGAAAAGACACCCTAAAAGACCTGTATTTTGGCGTAAACACAGACCCGGATACCCCAGAACAAGGATGGAATGAATGGACAGATGATCTCAGCATTTTTATCGCCCCTAACGACCCCCACATTGCCGAGAAACTATCAGACACAACCGATGCTCATTTATTGGAGAACCTTGCTGTTTTATGGGACCCAGACGATCAATCAGAGGGGTTCAAATCGTCCGGCATCGCCTGGGTAGGATTAAAATTTTTAGAGTGTACATATTATGGTAATGATGGCACTACCCGCCCCTATGGTATTTCTGCGTTTCACACAGTTGAATGGGACCAAGATACACAAAGCGACATTGAAGCATACAATGGCCAAATGCTTACCGGCATTGAAGAACCAGACAATATTACACCGCATTCAACCGACACATATAATAAGCCGTACTCCTATGGGCCAGACGTGACATGGATCATGACTGCGGGTGGAAAGGAAACAGTGAACGCCGCGGGTGAAACTGTGCCTGCTTTGAATGTTGCCCCTGGAGAATCTGTGACGTTTACATTTGCTGATTTTGTGGGTATAAATGAAGCGGATCTCTTGCGTAATGCAAAAATGTTTCAAGCATTATATGATAATAATTGTTCAAGTCCACGGCCGCCAGACCAACCTCTGGTACATGCGACGCAGGACAACGAGCGAGTCGTTCTCTATTGGGATAAGCGTAGCGAATCATCCATAGACCCGGTCACCGGCACCAACGCATTTCAGGGCTACAGGGTCTATCGTAGCACAAGCCGGGGAAGCAATTGGGGAAATGTCATTACTGATCTGAATGGGAATCCAACCGACGTGTTTCAACCCCTGGCCATATATGATCTAGTAGATGGCATTTCTGGATCTCACGCCATGATTGATCCCTTAATTTATTATAACCTTGGGGGAGAGTCGGGACTACAATACACCTTTATTGATGAAAACATTATCAATGGTTATGAGTATTGGTACGCAGTTACCGCATATGACGGACCTGATGACTGGGCCGGGGCGGCAGTGGATCCCATGGAAAACTCAAAGTCGAAAGATGCTTATATTGCGAACGATAATACTGTTGCAATCATACCGCAGGCTGCTCCGGCCGCTTTTCAGAAAGGAGGCATAGATAATGTAACCCATAACGGGAATGCGAGCGCAACCTTTACAGCAATTGAAGCAAACCCATTTATGGTCGAGATGCTGGGGCATTCAGAAGTCACTGATGATGACCTTGTAAGCAAGGGATATTCTTATCTTATAGAATTTCATGCAGTGATTGACACGGTTGATTCCAGCAGTCAAAATATATTTGACTGGGACACAACCCATCTTCGCTACTGGTCTATGGTGAATACTACTACAGGAGACACAATCATTGAAAAAGAAACAGATATAATATCTGAAGTTCAACACGTAGTTGATGGATTTATACCTTCTTTTTCCAATGCAGCCTGGGATATTGAACAAGAAGACTCAACAGTATTTATACCCCTAGACTCCGCTACAGCCATTGGGGATCCTTTTGGAGGGCTGGGCCATGCGAGCGCAAGCGATGCCACCTGGCACGGTTATATGTCTACTTTACCACCGGGATCTGTTGGAGAACTTGGTAATAAACCCGCCATATCTGATCTGTGGAAAGACCTAGAGTTCCGCTTTACCAATGAAGGATCTGTCTCATCTTATTATAATATACTTACTCTTTATGGAATGCAAGATATCGACACCATTAAGGTGCCCTTTGAAATCTGGGATGTTGAAAATGAACAACGATTAAATATTGCGGCATACCAAACCCAGGGAACAACAAAACCAGAAAGCGCCATTTGGAACATAGACAGCGCTGTAATTATTGACTCTTTGTTTATTGGTGTGGACACAACTCTTGATACCACATGGGTTTATGGGAATAATTTTAACACAGAATTTCAGTTTATACCGGTCCACACACCTTATAATACAGAAAGCACAGCGCATTATGCAGAAGACACAGATCGGTTGGGGTGGGTGATAAATTGGGACAGCGAAAATTCACTTTTTAGTTTTGGAGACAGGCTAAAGATTTTTATACCTAACCCGATCATACCCGGGCTTGACACGTATACCATCACAACAACAGAAGACAACTATTCTTTATCGAGTGGAGACCTTGACCATATAAAAGTAGTCCCCAATCCATATGTGGTAACATCTGCTTTCGAACAATTGTCATTCGTGAAGGAAATACAGTTTACACACCTTCCAGCAGAGTGCGCAATTCGCATCTTTAATAATTCGGGAGACCTTGTTCAGTTGTTAGATCATAGCCCATCAAGTTCGGGATATCGAGGCCCAAGCATTGAGGCTTGGAATCTTGGAACCTACAACAACCAAGACATTGCTTTTGGGGTTTATGTTTTTCACGTTGTGTCTAATGATGGTAGCAACACGGAAGAATTCATTGGAAAATTTGCGGTGATTAAATGAAACGCATTTTTCTAATATTATTTTTATTTGGATCCACCCTGTTTGGACAGTTTGATAATGTTGGGACATCTGCAGCAAATTTTTTAAAAATAGGCGTTGGGGGACGAGCAACCGGTATGGGCGGCGCAATAACAGCCAATGTAAACGACCCATCAAGCCTTTACTGGAACCCAGCTGGCACCGCAAACGCTGAAAACATTGAAGTAATGGTTAATATTACGGATTGGATTCTCGATTTTAAGCACAACTATTTTGCTGTGGTGTTTCCCGGAGGTCGAATAGGGAATTTTGGGTTAAGCGTAAACTTTCTTGACATGGGTGAAATGGAAAGGACAACGGAGCTCGAACCCGAAGGAGACGGAACAACATTTTCTGCAACGAACACAGCACTTGGTCTGGCTTTTTCGAAACAGATGAGCGACCGGTTTAATGTTGGTGTCCAATTAAAAATGATCCAAGAATCAATATCTTTTACATCAGCAAGCGCATTCGCCATTGATGCCGGCTCTCAATATATCAGCCGATTTTCTGGGTTACGAATTGGAATGGCGATAACAAATTTTGGAACAAAAATGCGCTTGAATGGGACAGATCAGAAAATAGACATAGACCCATTTGAAGAGCTAGACGGAAACCCAGATGTAATAGCAAACCTTCGAACAGAAGACTGGCCCCTTCCCATGGCCTTTCGATTTGGATTTTCGATTCAACCCTTGGGCCCAGAATCTATTATAAAAAACCCCCTATTTGTTGTTATGGTTAATGCAGACTATTATGACAGCCGCGACCTCAGTCCTTATTACGCCATTGGCACAGAACTTAAGGTTAAGAACCTGCTGTATTTGCGCACAGGCTTGAAGCGAGAATTTTTACGTTATAAGGACTCTATTAATAATGCATCGATTGAAGAACTAAACAACCTACAAAACCCGGGTCTTTATGTAAATCGCTGGTCTTGGGGGTTTGGGATCACATCGGAAAGCTTCCCAAACATTCCTTACAAATTAAATCTGGACTATTCTGTATCTGACTTGGGAATTCTTGGTATAAGCTCTCAAATAGGCCTTACTTTTATACTATAGACCGGCTTTAAAGAAACACGATAGTTTAGTAAGCCCGCGTATCTATTGTGTGTTGAAAAAACTTCCATATCTCTTCGCTGGTATTTAAATCTCCATTGCCCGATCTCTCGGGCCACCCAGGCGGCCACTCGTGGTCTCCATTTATAACTTTATAAAACCAAACCTCATTATTATTATTTCCGCCTATGTGTTTCTCAGTGACCACTACGCTTCCATCGTTTTTATCAACGTCCGGGAGAGTGTCCACATTAGACCCGCTGCACTCGTTGCGATCCACCCAGAAACTAATGGTTGTTTCAACGCCCATGTAGGCTCCCCACTTGTCTCTATTATTCACATCTCCATCATAGAGAGTAGTTTTGTCCGCTGTTCCATGAACTTGGAAAACAGGTACGGGACCATTTTTATTACACGAATCATATATCCACCCCATCATGCAACCAGCGATAGGGGCGATTGCCCTAAAGATATCTGGAACCTCACAGCCCAGAAGATAGCTCATATCCCCTCCATTCGACATCCCAGAGCAAAATGTTTTTTCAGGATCTAAACTATATTCTTTTTGTAAATATATTGCCAGGGATGTGATAAACGATACATCATCAACAGTTTCGTTCTTATGAGTTTCGTAACCCACGTTCCAAAAGGTGTCTCCCTTTTTTGTGTATTTTGTATCTTCGCTACCACCGGTTCCCTGAGGATAACAAACTGCAAAACCGTACTTGTTTGCAACAGCATTCATTTGGGAATATTCTCTGATGCCATATGCTGTCCCACCGAGCCCGTGTAATACAAATACCAGGGGGCTGTTTGAACTAAGAGACGAAGGCAGGTGTAAATAATATTGTCTATCCCGCCCATTACTTTTAAATATAAGAGGAGCGGGTTCTTTTTGTTTTTCGCAAGAAACACAAGATAAAACAAGACATAAAAAAAGATAATATTTTATTGGTTTATTCATTACACATTAAAAGCAATGATTTAAAACACACAAAAAACATTAATTAATTGTTATTATAACAGAACCATAATTATCGCCCAACTCTATTTTCTCGTGTGCCTTTACACTTTGTTCAAGTGGGAAAGTTGCCGCAACACGATGATCGAATTTTCCATCCGCCAACATGGCTGTTATGTCTTTTATGGCTTGTTGTTTTGCACCCCAAGGCATTGCATACACCAACACCATCCTTATGGTGATATCCATGAACATCATTCGAACAAATGGTATGGTAGGATTCATATCTGTCATGGATGAATAGGTGGCAATAACACCATTTGTTTTTAATACATCTAGTACCGATGGGAGATTAACCCCAAAATCACCATCCACGACGCGGTCGACCTTCCCCCCGCTTGTAAATTCAAATATTTCTGCAACTGTTTTATCAGATGGATGGTCCACAACAAAATCTGCACCCGCCCGCTTGCAGTGTTCAACGCTCTTGGCGCTGGACCCAGTAGCAATAACTGTTGCCCCAAAATATTTTGCCCACTGGATGGCATAGTAGCCTACTCGGCCGGCCCCGCCAGTTACCAATAAAACCTGTCCATCCACACTTCCATCTGCACACACACACCGGTGTGCGGTCATGGCGGGAATACCCATCATGGCCCCCGTTTCATAGGATGCATTATCTGGCATCCAAACAGCCTGGTTGGACGGGACACAAACATATTGTGCTGATGTGCCTTCCTGCCGACCAAACTGGGCATTATAAATCCACACTCTCTCGCCAATGTTTCTGTTATTCACACCTTTACCCAATGCAACAATCTCTCCGGATCCATCGCTATTTGGAATCACAGGGCCATTATTTAAAAGCGCAGGGTTTGCACCAACCCTTTTTTTCGTGTCCGATGGATTTACCCCCGAAGCATTAATCCGAACCTTTACATCTTCACGTGCTGGCTCCGGAGTTTGGCAATCACCAATCTCCAAAACATCTTCTGCGGGCCCAAATTTATTATACCATACTGCCTGCATACGCGCTCCTATAAACTATTTGACAATCCTTCCGTATGACCATCTATACCTATCGCCTGACCAGAAACATATCTGCCGTAGTCAGATGTTAGAAAAAGGGCAAGATGGGCTACATCTTCCGGCTCAACAAAAGTTTTTATTGAAACTTGTTTTACATAAAGCCCTCTGATTTCTTCTGCTGATTTGCCCCGCCTTAAAGCATCCGCTTCTATGACTTGATTAATTCGTTTTCCACTGACACTTCCAGGACAAATAGCATTGACCCGGATTCCGTCCCCACCAAGTTCCATGGCCAATGTTTTTGTTAAACCTATCACGGCCCATTTAGCAGCTGTATAAGGAGAGCGAAGAGGAAATCCGAAAAAAGAAGCGCTAGATGCAATATTAATTATGGATGCTTGCGGTGATTTTTTGAGCAGAGGAACTGCTTCTTTCAAGGAGTAAAACATGCCATTCAGGTTCACATCAATGGTTCGACGCCAGTCATCAGGTTCAACGTCCTGTAAACTTGCAGTAGGCCCAGCCACGCCGGCACAATTAATTAGCACATCAATAAACTCAACTTGTTGAGCAACATTAGAGAAAAAAGATTTAACATCATCGAAATTAGCAACATCTGTATTTTGGATAAAAACACCAGGCGCATCAGATTTGAATGATGAAATAAATTCATCTGAAACATCACATATATAAACCCGGCAACCTTCATTTTTATAGGCCAGGGCAATTGTTTTACCGATCCCGGAAGCGCCAGC
>JYMV01001423.1_pt1 | contig 15935 bp, 17 predicted proteins | sample 338911 | NCBI WGS metagenome assembly JYMV01 (sample SAMN03354496, study PRJNA234377) | hydrothermal vent metagenome | biome: Deep sea; feature: Hydrothermal plumes at the Eastern Lau Spreading Center, Western Pacific Ocean; material: Seawater | place: Tonga | collected 2009 | depth 2000 m m
AAAGGATGGGTTATTTGGAAGGTTGCCCCGAACTGGGGAGTTGAAATTTTCACCTTTATGGGGAGCGGCTTTAAAGACATCCTCGTAGAGGTCTACAAAAAGCTATTGGAACATTTCGGAAAACAAAACTGGTGGCCGGTGGATTGGGAATACCACCTAAGGGAGAGGACGAACCCCTTCGACGAGGTCGTTATAGGTGCGATTCTTACGCAAAACACCTCTTGGAGGAATGTGGAAAAAGCCCTCGAAAGGTTAAAGGCGAAGGGAAAACTATCCCTGGTCTGGATTGAAAGGGTTCCCTTGGAAGTTTTGGAAGAATTGGTTAAACCTTCTGGGTTCTACAGACAAAAGGCGCAACGTCTAAAGGAGGTTGCCAAATTTATCCGTTCCACCAAAGGGGGAGTGCCGCGGAGGGAAGACCTTTTAAAGGTTAAAGGGATAGGAAATGAAACCGCCGATGTGATACTCCTATACGGATACCACCGACCGGAGTTTGTTATCGATAGGTACACCTTGAGGTGGCTAAAGAGGTTTCTCGGGGTGGATTGGGATTATTTAACCGCAAAGGGATTTTTTGAGGAAAACCTCCCGCCGAATGTGCCGGTTTACAAGGAGTTTCACGCCCTAATAGACGAATTGGCAAAAAATTACTGCAAGGCGAAAAAGGTGGAATGTGAAAGATGCCCGCTAGCGCGGGATTGTAGGTTTAGAAGGGAAGGAGTTGGGTGAAGGCGAGGGAGGCATTTACGATAGGGGTTACCCATATTCCGAATACCACGCTCAGAAGGGCGAGCAAACCTATTGCCACGGTGGGTATTAGGAAAGAGGTATCCTTCGGTCTTTCAACCCCCTTGGGCTCCTCGAGATACATCTCCTTAATAATCCATAGGTAGTAGGCTACGGCGAAGGCGGAGTTTAGCAGTCCAACGAATGCCAACCACGCCATATTGGCGTCAACCGCCGCCTGGAAGAGGTAAACCTTCGCAATAAATCCGGCTGTAGGGGGAACACCCGCCAGCGATAGGAGTAAAACGGTGAAAACAAATGCCATAAAGGGATTGACCTTTCCGAAACCCCTCAGCTCCTCACGGGTTTTTATACCGTAGTAGTAAATCAGCAGGGTAACTATAAGAAACGCCCCCGCCTTCATAAGGATATAGGCAACCGCTTGGTAAACGATACCGGTCACGGCGAGTCCGGAGGCGGCGGCGGCAAAACCCACCAGGATATAGCCGGCGTGCGCTATGGAGGAATAGGCGAGTATTCTCGCAACGCTTTGCTGGGCGAGGGCAAGGAGGTTACCTATCGTCATGGTTAAAACGGCAAGTATCGCGAAGAGGATAGCCCAATCCTCTTTTTGGAAGCTCAGCGCTTCGAAAAAGAGCCTGATAACGGGTATGGCAACGGCACTTTTGGTTATCCCCGCCAGGTAAGCGGCAACGGATGCGGGGGCTCCGGTGTAAACGTCGGGTGCGTAGAAGTGATAGGGGGCAAAGGACATTTTGAAACCTATAGCCGAGAGAATCGCGATAAAACCGAAGGCGAAGAAGAGCATACCGAAGGTATCGGTGGCGTGGAAAATCTTGTTAATCGCGGCAAACTGGAGGTCTCCGGTTATCGCGTAGACCACAAGTATACCGAATAGGAAAAATCCGGTCGCCAACGCGCCGTTGAAGAAATACTTGGTGGCGGCTTCGACCGTAATGGCGTTTAGCCTAGCCATTATCAGGTAGTAGGAGGGAATAGTCATAAGCTCCATGGCGACCAGCAGGGAGACGAAGTTATTCGCGTAAAGGGTCATTATTGCACCGGCGAGGGATATGGCGTAAACGCCCAAAATCTCGGGAAGGTTTTCAACCTCTTTAAGGGTGTTGTAAATGGTTACGAGAACCACCGCACCGGTAAACCATACGAAAACGGTCAGCAGTAAACTTGCGGCATCGGTGGTGAATAGATTGGGGTAGAGGGGATGTCCGTGGGTAAACCCGTAAATAAAGAGGACACCCGCTATTAGAAATACGACCATAAAGAGGTTTAAAAGCCACTCCCTGGACAACCTAAAGAGGTTTGCAATTATGGGGACTAAAAGCCCCCCGAAGGCGAGGGTCAGTATTCCGCTAAATACCACGCAGTTCATCGCTTAACCTCCCAATATCTTTCCGAGGGTTTGGGCGTAACCGTTTACGAAGCTGAAGAGTATCGAAGGAACTATACCGAGGAGAACAAACAACGCCACATAAGCCATAAGGGGTATTCTTTCCACGAGGGGTAAGGGATGGGGGTGTAATTTTGCAACCAAGCCGGAAATTTCCCCGTGAAGCATCCTTCTGATAGCCCAGAAGAAGAAACCGGCGGTAAGCACAGCGGAGAAGGGTAAAGTCAACGCTATCCAACCGAATTTGTCAAAGGCGGCGTAAATGGCGGTAACCTCACCTATGAATCCGGCGGTTCCGGGAAAACCTAGAGCTCCCAAAGCGCCGAGCATATAGAGAACACCTATGAATGGGAACCTACGGAGAAATCCGCCACCGATTTCGGAGATATACCAGGTGCCGGTAATGTGATGGATATATCCGGCAATCATAAACATTAGGGAAATTATCAAGGCGTGGGCTACCATTTCGTAAATCGCGGCGCTGATACCCGCGGCGGTTAGCGTGGCTATCGCAACCAATACCAATCCCATGTGGTTTATGGAGGAGTATGCGACCATCCTCTTAACGTGGTCCTCGTAAAGTGCTTTAAACGCCGCGTGGAAAACGGTCAACAAACCAATACCCAGCATTAGGTAGATGAAGTGTTTGGACGCCTGGGGGAAGAGCTCTATATTCCACCTCAAGAGTCCGTAAGCACCCATTTTTAGGAGTAGACCCGCCAGGATTACCGAAATGGGGGAGGGAGCCTGAACGTGGGCGTCGGGAAGCCAGGTGTGGAAGGGAACGACGGGCATTTTAACGATAAAGCCGATAAACGCCAACGCCCAAATAACCTTTTGCAGGTCGATGGGAATATTAGCCTGCTTTATTGCGACGAAATCGAAGTGTCCGGTCTTGATGTAGATGATAAGCATTGCGAGGAAGATAAATATCGACGCCAGGTGGGTGTAGAGGAAAAACTTTACGGCGGCGTAAATCCTATTCTCAGCCCCCCAAATACCTATGTGGAAGAACATGGGGACGAGGGTAAATTCCCAAAAGATGAAGAACCAAAGGTAGTTAAGGGAGGCGAAAACGCCCACCATGGCGCCGAGGAATACCAGAATTAGGAAGAAGTAGGCGCCCGGACGTTCAACATTCCAAGAGGATAGGGTTACAAGTATCGCAATTATTCCGGTAAGCGTTATCAAGGCTATCGCCAAAGCGTCCACACCCAAGTGGAGGTTGAAATCCCACTGCGGCAGAATCGGAATGTTTTGTTCGAAGGCAAATCCGTGCCCGGGATAGTTTAGCCACATTACCGCCCCTATAAGGGTGACGAAAATACCCGCCGCCAAGGAGAAGTATTTCGCCTGCCTATCGAAAAAGTAGGCAAAAGGGGCGAGAATTACCGGTAAAAGTATGGCACTCAGCAGCATCTCTTCGCCTCCTTAGAGTATTACCAAATAGAGGTAGTAGAGAATTAGCGCTCCGCTCACAAATATGGTTAGGTAATGGATGAGATTACCGGTTTGGATAACCCTAACCTTTTCCCAAGTCCAAAGCGCAGTCCTCGCAACCCCATTAACGATGTAGTCGTAAACGTTTCTATCAATCCAGTGCGCCAACCATGCGAGGAATTCGACGATAAAGTTCTTCGACAGCCAGCGGATGAGGTGGTCTATAAAGAAGGAGTTGTAGAAAGTCTTGTTCAGCATTGCCATTATGGGGTCTCTTAACAATACGGTGGTGTCGATAGCCCGTTTGTAGTAGATAAGCCACGAAAGAATAAACGCTACCGCCATCAGGGAGAAGACGAGAACGGTCAAAGCCCAATCGTGGGGGATGTGGGCGTGCTCCTCGATTAGGTGAATAATGGGCTGGTGGAATATTCCAACCAAAAAGGTTAATGCCGCGAGGACGAAAAGGGGTATCAGCATAACGGGATAGGCTTCCCTAGCCTTTTTCGCAACTTCGTTGGGTTCCCCGGTAAACAACTGGAACCACAGGCGGAAACCGTAATAGATTGTGAGAACGGCGGCGGTTAAAACGAATGCGAATGCTATGGGGTCGCCCGCTTCTTTAGCCTCGTGAACTATCCACTCTTTGGAGAAGAAACCGCTTAGAGGGGGTATACCGGCGAGCGACAGCACGGCTATGAGGAAGAGGATAGCGGTATAGGGCATAACCTTCATCAATCCGCGGATTTTGAAGGCGTCCTTTTCGTGGGTGAAGTGTATAACGTTACCCGCCGATAGGAACATAAGCGCCTTAAAGGTTGCGTGGGACACGAGGTGGAATATACCCGCCGCCAGCGAGCCCGCCCCGAGACCGACAAACATCAATCCGAGGTTCTCCATAGTGGAGAAGGCGATGATTTTTTTGATTTCGCGGTGAACCATTGCGCCGAGGACGGCTATCAGCGCGGTAACGGCACCTATTGCGAGGATTACGTATAGCACTTTGGAATAGAGGTAAAAGTCGAACAACCTTCCGACGAGGAATACACCGGCGTTAACCATGGTTGCGGCGTGAATCAATGCGGAAACGGGGGTGGGACCTTCCATAGCGTCGAGCAACCACGGAAATAGGGGGAACTGGGCGGATTTACCCACCGCACCGCCAAACATCAGCAGTGCGGCGGCGGCGGCAACCAAAACCGGTATGGCGTGGGTTTCCGCTAGATGGTTAATTTCGTTTACGTTTAGGGTTCCGGCATACCACCACAGCAAAACAATTCCGGCGAGGAAGAAACCGTCGGCGAATTTGGTCATTAAAAAGGCTTTGAGTCCCGCATCGGCGGCGCTGTTTTTGTAATACCAGTAGGCGATGAGGAGGTAGGAAGCCAATCCCATGAACTCCCAGAAGATGAACATGGCGAGTAGGTTGTCGGAAACCGTTAAGCCGAGCATGGAGCCGATGAAGAAGGTTACCTTCATGAAGAAGCGGTGGGGACTTTCGTCGTGTTCCATGTAACCGCGGGAGTACATTACGATTAGGAATCCGAGGAGTGCCGCCATTGCGTAAACCACGGCGGACAGCCCGTCTACGTATATCCCGAAGGGCACCTTTATATCACCGAATTGGAACCATACGAAGGAATGCTCGTAGTGGTGCCCTGTTGCGACTCCGGCTAAGGTTGTCAGGGCGATAACCGCGGACAGTCCGGTAACAGCCAAAGATAGATACCAAGAAATCCACCGGTCGGTGTAATGACTAACCAACCAAATTAGGGGTGCTCCAAATACCGGCAAGAATACCGACAGGTATATCAGCCACTCCATCCCTCACCACCTCAAGTTGTTTAATTTTTCGGGGAAAGTAATACCATATTTACGGGCGAGAATTATTAGCAATGTCAAACCGACCGCAACCTCTAAGGCGGCTAAGGCTATAGCAAAAAATGCCAGTATTACGCCATCCGCCCCGTGCTGGGTGGCAAAAGCCGCCAGACCCACATTAGCCCCGTTAACGATAATCTCGATAGAAATAATCATCTTCAGTATGGATTTCTTGGAGAGTAGCCCGTAAATACCTATGGCTAGCAGGGATATCGCCACCAGCAAAAACCAGAACATCGGCTCGTTGGTGAAAGTCATCTCTACTCCTCCCTCTGGAGTTTTTTGGAAAGTATGTAATAGGCTCCGTAAATTATGCCAACCGCGGTAAATCCGAGGGGGATTATCAATATCGCGTATTTATCGACAAATACCTTTCCGAGTTCCTCCAGGGATATGTTTAGGTAGGGCTTGGTGTGGAGTCCGGTCCATATGGAGGCTATCAGTCCGGTTATAAATGTGGCTACCGCCACACCCGCCGCCAATTTGCTCTCCCTTTTCTCCTCTTCCCTCTCACCTATGGTGAGAATTGCAAACAGCACCAAAATTGCCACACCACCGGCGTAAATCGCCAGCTGGAAGGCTCCCAGTAGTGGAAATCCCAGCGAGAAATAAAAGAGCGCTATCTCGGTGAGTAGAACCGCGAAAGCCACCAAAACCCATATAAAGTTTGTCAGCTCTATCGCGGCTATGGCGGTTGCAACCACGACCGCAAATAGGATAAAGAAGTAGAGAAGCATTACTTACCCTCCTTCTTTTGTTTCTGCTTTTGGAGGTCCTTCACAACCAGCGGATTTTTGGTTATATCCCCTACAGGTTTCGCCCAAAGCTCGTCCAATAGGGGTGTCAGTTCGACCTCTTCCACCATAATGTCGTAGTCTTCGGTTAGATATATCGACTTTTCCTTGGTGGGGCAGGAATCTTCGCACAAACCGCAATAGCAACATCTTCCCAGATTGACAACGGGCATAGCCCTGGGACGCTTCAAACCGGTGGGAACCATTATTATGGCGCCTATCGGGCAAGCCCTCTCGCAGGCGTAGCAGCCGATACAGGTTTCCGCATTTATAAAGTGCCTACCCCTAAATCTTTCCGGCTTTTTACGCACATCCGGATTTTTCTCCGGATAGTAATGGGTATCCTTTGGCTTTACAGCCCTGGAGGCTACCAGAACAATTTTTTCCAATATAACGCCCAACATAACTTTCCCTCCCCTTAAAGCGCTTTAACCGCCAAAACGAGCAGTATATTTAGCAGCGAAAGGGGCACCAATACCGTCCACGTAAACCTGATGAGTTGGTCCAACCTTATCCTGGGAGTGGACGCCCTTATCGCAAAGGCGAGGTAATAAATTGCGAAAACTTTTATAAAGAACCAAACCCATCCGGGTAGGAAAGGTCCCTTGAAGCCTCCCAAAAAGAGGGTTACGGTCATAGCCGCCAAAACGAAAACTTCGAGAAATTTGGCGCCCGCCAATAGGAGGTAGCCGACGCCGGTATACTCGGTGAGAAATCCGTATACGATTTCCTGCTCCGCCTCCGGTATATCGAAGGGGGGTCTGTCGGCAACTATTAGAATAGCCACCAGAAAGATTAAAAATCCGACGATGTTAACGAGAAATCCTATAATGTCGAACTTCTCCACTATTTCGACGTAATTGAAGGTTCCATACCAGAGGGCTACCGACAAGCCCGCCAACCAAAGGGGTATCTCGCCGGAAATGAGCTGGTTTATAACCCTTACACCACCTATAAAGGGATATTTACTTTTCGAAACCCAACCGGCGAACAGGAATATTGCGGGCAGGGAGGTTAGCAAAGCCAGGGAAATAACCAGGTCGTAAGGGGTTGAAACTATCCAAAGGTTTTTGTCGTAGGGAATAAACGCCGCAACGAGGGAAACCATTATAAAGGCAAAAGCGGGAACTATTAGAAATAGGAACTTATCCGCCTCGCGGTGAATGATTATCTCCTTTTGGAGGATTTTGAATATATCCGCCACCGTTTGCAGGATACCGTAAGGTCCCACATAGTAAGGTCCCGTCCTACCGTGCATGTCGGCCACCAGTTTCCTCTCCAGGTAAAAGGTGGCAAAGATTACCAACAGCAAAAAGGTAACACCGGGAAATACCAACGTTTTAAACAAAATCCACGCCAAATCCATAGCTCTCCCCCCTTATCTGTCCAAATCTCCGTGGCAGATGTAGAGGCTTGCAAAAATGGTTGCCAGGTCGGCGAGCTTGTGCCCGGGCGCTATGTATTCCAGAGCCCAAATGTTCATAAAGGAAGGAGCCGAAATTTTCACCCTGTAAGCCCCAGTTCCGCCGTCGCTGACAACGTGGTATTCGATTCCTCCCCTCGCCCATTCGACGGCGGAATAGGCTTCGCCCGCCTTAATCTTTTTGGGCATACGAATCTTCCACTTGTCCCCTTCGGGCATTCCTTCCAGCGCTTGCTTGATGATTTTTACCGATTCCTCTATCTCCTCGAGAACGACGAGAAAACGGGCGTAGGCGTCTCCCTCTTCCTTCACGACCACTTTGAAGTCGAAATCCTCATAGGAGCTATAGGGATAGCGCTTTCTCAGGTCGTAATCGACGCCGGAAGCCCTCGCAACGGGACCCCTCAATCCCAGTTCGAAAACCAGCTCCTTCGGAATAATCCCGATACCCTTATACCTCTCCACAAGGGTCGGGTTATCGATAAAGACCTCTTTGTAGTCGTCCCATCTCCTCTCCGTTTCCTCTACGGCTTTTCTAAGCAGGTCGAAATCCTCCTTTTTGGGCTCAAAGCGGACACCTCCGGGAACAATAGCCGCCGTGGAAATCCTATATCCGGAATAGTGTTCGAGGAAGTCGAGATAGTATTCCCTCAGGGCGAGAACCCACATCATGGGGGTCGCAACGCCGAGGGCTCCGAACATACCGCCAATACCTATGAGGTGGGAAACAATTCTTCCCACCTCGGCGAGGATTACTCTAAAGTATTGGACATTTTTGGGAACTTCGACATCCGCCAATTTTTCAACGGCGAGTGCCCAGTTCAGTATGGTTCCCAGGTCGTCGATGAAGCAAATTCTTTCCACGTTGACAACGGCGTTTTCCCAGGTGCGGTACTCGAGCATCTTCTCCAGGTTCCGGGTAACGTAGCCGGGGTCGTTTTCCACCTTTACAATTTTTTCGCCGTCGAGCCAAACCTTTATCCGCATAGGTCCCGAAGCCGGGTGCTGAACACCCCAGTTCAGGACCATAAGGTCGCCCTCTTTACCGACCGGTTGGGTGATTATTTGAGCTCCCTTATACATACGGCAACCTCCTTACTTTCGATGGGGTTCGGGTATATAGGACTTCCTCTGAACCCATTTCCCCTGAAGGGTATCGTCGAGCAAAAGGGGTTTGAGCCTCGGATGTCCCTTGAAGTTAATTCCCTCTCGCAAGCCTCCAAGGCGGGGAATATATCGTGAATCGAATCTATTTCCGGATTCTCCAAAGGTATTTCCGTCCTGATTAAGACCCAAATTCTTTCCTCTATACTTTCGAAGAAGTAATTGAGTTCCAATCCCCTACCTTTGGGGGAGTAGTCCACCGGCGAAAGGGTGTGGAAGAAATTGAAGCCCTCTTCCTTGAGGAGTTTGGCAACCTCCCTTATATGGTGGGGTTGTATTTTAAACATATAGGTTTTTGCCACCCTGTTTTGGGGGTATTCCTCGGCTTTCACGCCGAAGTACGTTTCCATCTTTTTGGCAAAGCTCTCAAAGCCCATAAGCGTCCTCCCGCCGAAAAAAATTGAGAATAAGTTAAAAAAGAACCCAAAGCCGTTGTCAAGATTTAACCGCCAACGAAGAAGGGCTGTTGCGATAGGAGGGGATTTTTCTCCAATTCCCGTTTGAGGATTTCCCTCCAAGTTCCCTCCCTCTCGGCACGGGCTTCCCTTTTCTCCCTAATAATCCTTTTCATCTCAAGCAAGCCGTCGAGGATAGCCTCCGGTGTGGGCGGGCAACCGGCAACGAAAACGTCGGGGGGGAGTATTTCGGGTATATTTGTCACAACCGAAGTCGAATCGTAATAGGGTCCCCCGTCGAAGGCGCAAGCCCCTATGGCGAATACGTAACGGGGTTTGGGCATTTGGTCGTAGGTCATCAGAAGGACGGGTAAAACCTTTCTGGAAACCAAACCGGTAATAACTATAAAGTCGGCTTGCCTCGGGGAGGGAACGGGCAAAAATCCGTACCTCTCCCAGTCGAAGCGGGGACCCATTAGAGCCAATATCTCCAAGGAACAGCACCCCGAACAGTAGTGAACCATCCAGGGGCTGTTCGCCCTAGCCCAACCGAAAAAATCAAGAAACTTGGTCAACATAACGCTTCCCTCCTATGATGTGCCAGATGGCGAGAAGTAGAGGTATAACAAAGAGTAAGTAAATCCAAAAGCCTTTTCCATTAGTTATCGCTTCCAAAGCCACGAACATTCCCACCATATCCATCGTCAGGAACAGTATTCCGAAGAAGTAGTAACGGAAATTGGACTTCTTGGGTAGGGGTCCCTCGGGGGGAACGGCACACTCGTAGGGAACGTGTTTTGCAACCGACTCCCCTTTGGGTGCGTAAATAAGCGCTATTAACCAAAATAGGAGAACCGTTGCGACGATTCCCACCACAAAGAGGATAAAAGCCACCAACATCTCTTCACCTCCGAAGGTGCTAACTATTTTCTTATATTGCTATATCCCAAAGGGGGAGGGAAAAAAGGAAGGTCATGGAAATCTGGAGGTAAAAGGGAGACGGAAGAAGTTTATTTGGAACGTCTCTTCCTTCTAGCCTCCTGCCAAACCTTTTTACTCCTTACCGCTTCCAATTCGACTTCAAACCAGAGGTCGTTGGGTTTATCCTCCGCCGTAGCGGGGGGAGCGGTTTCCTCAACCTGAACCAGGGTTCCCGGTTTGGGGCACGCCCTCACACACTCGCCGCAGTATATACATAAATAAGGGTTATAGTGGAACTTAAGTTTTTTAGAACCGTCTTCGGGATAAGTGAAGATAATAGCCCCCGGAGGGCAAACCATTTCGCACTTTTTGCAATAAATGCAGGTCTCTTCGAAGTATTTGATTAATCCCCTGTAATTCTTCGGCTTGGGCGTCCCCTCCGGACGGGTGGCTGGCTTCGAAAAGAGATTTTTTAAAGAGTAGAAAAACATCTTTAGCATTTCAAACCCTCCTATCGGGCTGTGCAGGAGAGACAGGGGTCGAAGCTTATGGTTATGTCGGGAACAAAGGCGTAGGGTTGGTTGTAGTAGAGTTCCTTCATAACCGGTATAACGCTAAACGTCGGGGTTTTAATTCTTAGCCTTTCCAAAACCGGTTTCCCATTTCCCTTTACGTAGTAGAGGAGTTCCCCCCTAGGGGCTTCCCACCTGATTAGGGCTTCGCCCTTCGGATTTCCCTTTACGTTGACCTTAATGTCCCCTTCGGGGATATTTTCGAGGGCGTTCTTTATAACCCTCATGGAGACGAGGGTTTCGTCCACCCTTACCATGTTGCGCGCCCAAACGTCCCCGTCGCTGTAGAGAACCATTTCGTAACCCAATTCCGAATAGGGGAGATATTCGGACTCCACCCTGCAGTCGGTAGCCAAACCGGATGCCCGCGCTATAGGTCCCACGGCGTTGTAGGTTTGAGCCATTTCGAGGGATATAACCCCTACACCCTTCCACCTCTTTTGGAGTGTGTAATCCTTCTCAAATGTATCCTTCAATTGGAGCAATCTCCTTTCCAACTCCTCCAGGCGGGGTTTAATCTCTTCGTAAACCTCTTTGGTGATATCCCTATTTACCCCTCCAATGGTGGAATAATCGAATTGAACCCTATTTCCGGTAATAATCTCCAAGCATTCCATTACGAATTCCCTATCCCGCATAACCCTCATAAAGAGGTTTTCGTAACCGGCTACCTCGGTGAGGTGGGCTATGGCGAAGAGGTGGGAGTGTATCCGGTCGAGCTCGTGAACTATTATTCTCAGATACTTAGCCCTTTCGGGGATTTCTATATCCATGAGGGTTTCTATAGCCATGCAGGCGGCGGTGGCGTGGGATATGGAGCAGAGTCCGCAAACGCGCGCCACCACGTAGGGAACCTGTTGGTACTTGTAGCGGGTCATACACGCCTTCTCTATACCCCTGTGGACGTATCCGAAATCCACCGAAACGGTTTTGATAATCTCGTTTTCCGTGGTGAAGATAAAGCGGAGGGGTTCGGGGAGGGCTATGTGCTGACTCCCGAAGGGGACTACAAATTTCTTACCCATTTTTAACCTCCTTTCTAAGGGGCGCCTTGGGCGAATCGGGTTCGAGGAAGATACCCCCCTTTGCCCCTTCGACGTTTACGCCCAAAAGGTCTTTGAGCTCCTCTTCGGCAATCCAGGCGGAGGGAATAATATCCCTTATAGTGGGTAGGGTTTCCTCATATCCCAACTTCAGGGAAAAGGCTTTCACCGTTCCCTTCTTCCCGTAGGGGGCAAAGAAGTATTTGACCTCTATACCGTCACCCACGTCGGTGCCGTTTATCGTTATAAAGTGCCACTCCTGTGGGTTGTAGAAGTTTTTAATAACCTCCCGAAGTTCGGAAACCTTTATTTCAACTTCCTCAAAGTTTTTCATCACTCTTCCTCCTCACCGGGTAATCTCTCGCAAAATTTCTCCTCCAGCTGTCGAATAAGGGTTCTCCTATCGAGGGGTTCCCCTTCAACACCTTCCACCAGTTTGGGGAGCTCTATCCTTTCTTTTTTCTTCCTCTCCCAGATTTCAATCGCCTTTTTGACCCCTTCGATAATGTTTTCGGGACGGGCGGCGCAACCGGGCACGTAAACGTCCACCGGTATATACCTGTCGACCCCGTTTTCGACGTTGTACATGTGTCTGAATACCCCACCGGTGCAGGCACAGGCTCCTACTGCTACGACCACCTTGGGTTCGGGCATCTGCATGTAGAGTCTCAAAAGCCTCGCCCTAGCCCTTTTCGTAACCGGTCCGGTGACCAACAAGATATCCGCCTGTTTCGGGTTACCTTTGTTGACTATTCCAAACCTCTCGAGGTCGTATTTAGGTCCCAAACACGCCAGGATTTCGATATCGCACCCGTTGCAGCTACCGGTGTTGTAGTGCAATATCCAAGGGGATTTCTTCCTAAACCTCTTGAGGAAACCGAACATCTCCTTACCTCCAAATGGCTATCCAGAAGACGTTAAACGCCGCCAAGGGGAGTAGAACACCCCACGCAAATTTCATCATGTGGTGAACCGTTAAACGGGTTGTGGAGTTGTCTATCAACCAGACCAATAGGAAGGTTAGGGCTACCAACAGAAAGCCGATGAGGTAGTTGGAACCGCCGAAGAGGAAAATCAAAGTCCCTATAAAGATATACTCCAGCCATTTGGCGGTGTAAACCGCTTCGTAAAATATGCCGCTATACTCTATCTCCGCCCCGCCGATTATCTCCTGGTGCGCCTCCGATATGTCGAAGGGAGAGCGCTTTAGCACGATGGGTATAGTCAAAACCAACGCGGCGAACAGCAGGGGCATCTCGAAAAGCGGAACCTTTCCCGAACTTAGGATACCCTCTATATCCCACGAGCCGGTGGTTAGGTATAGGGCTATAACCGCAAAGACCAATATGGGTTCCGCCGCAAGTATGTGGGCGAGCTCCCGCAAAGCCCCCATAACGCTGTAGGGAGACTTGACGCTAAAACCTCCCGCCGTGAAAAAGAGTAGAGCCAACACGTGCAAAAAGACGGCTACCAATATATTGGGTCCCACCAACAGGGCAAAGACTGCAAACCAAGCCGCCACAAAGAAGGCTATACCCATAAGGCTGTGAAAGGAATGGATTTGCAAAGCCCTTTTATCGGCGAGTTTGAAAAAGTCGTAAAAGGGTTGCAACAAAGGGGGACCCATGCGGTTTTGCATACGGGCTTTTAACTTCCTCTCAATCCCGTAAACGATACCCCCCAAAATTGGGGAAAGCAGGGCGACCAGCAGGAGAATAGCCTTCATCTTCCGACCTCCTCAAAGCATTCCGCCGCCGACTATAAGAACGAGCAGAAAGAGAGCCAGTGCTATGGTTTCGAAATAGGGGCTTGCCTTCCCGAGGCAGACCATGTTGTAGGTGCTTATACGAACCCTTAGGGGTTCACCGCAGGTGTATTCGGCGGTTCTATCCACCTTAAAGTGGATGTAGTTGGCTATCACGGGGAAAAAGACCACGAAGAAAAAGGCGATAAGTATTTCCCAGAAGGGAAGCTTCAAATTGCCTATGCACACATCCAAGCCCTGACCGCAGAAGGGCGGAACCTCTCCAATCACGGCGCCGGTTACGGGACCGAACAATTTCACCAAAAGGGGGTTTACGAAAAGGGTAGCCAGGAGTATTAGAATCACGTAAAGGGTATTGGGGGCGGCAAAGAGTAGGGGGAGGCGCTCCAACTTAACCCTAAAGCTCTCCTCATCCCTGTTAATGGTCAGCCCCAAAATCTTCAGGTAGAGCACGGTAAGGATTGCACCGCCTATCGCCAAGATTGCGACCGTTATCGTGTAAGACGCGCGGCTTAGGAGTTCCGACATCTCCGATATGAGGAGCCACTTGGCGACAAACATGGCGAAGGGAACCATGGTCATGCTGAGAAAACCGACCAGGATGAAGAAAACGGTAAAGGGAGCCTTGTTTATTATGTGCTTAAGGTCGTAGATGGTTTTTGCGTGATATACCTTTTCCAGCACCCCCGCCTCGAGGAAGAGGAGGGCTTTGGCAACGGCGTGGAAGGCTATTAACATCAGGGATACGGTAACCGCCAGGGGCGTGCCGACGGCACCCGCCAGCATCATCAGAGCCAAGAGGGATATGGTCGAATAGGCTAGTATCCGCTTAAAGTGGGTCTCGTTCAGAGCCAACAGCGCGGTAACGACGAAAACGAAGCCGGTAAAGACGATGAGTAGTTTTGCGAGCAACGTCCCGTGGATGTAAGGGGACAAACGCAGTATGAGGTAGGGGGCTACCTTAACCATCGTGGCGGAGTGGAGTATGGCGCTCACCGGGGTGGGTGCGACCATAGCGCCTAGCAACCAGCGGTGGAAGGGCATTTGAGCGCCCTTTACGAGAGCCGCCGCCCCCAAAAATGCGAGCGGGAAGAGGGCAAGGGAGGCGTGGTCGGAAAATTGGGTAAAGTGGGTAATCCCATATTTGTGAATTGCAAAGAGGAGGGCTAAGAGTATGGTAATCCCCCCTATCTGGTTCATCCACAGCGCCAAGAGGGCGTTGTTTACGGAAATCTTATCCCCCCTAAAGCGGATGAGTAGATAGGAGGCGAGTGTGGTCGTTTCGAATAGGGCAAAGAACCACTCGATATTGTTTACGCTCACTATAAAGTTCATAACCCCCAAGAACCACACCAAAAGGGCGACGAATTCCCCTTCCCTTTTGGGGTCTTCTTCGAGCATATACCGGGTGGCAAAAACGGTAATCAGCGACCCTACAAAGCCGACTATTAAATACATAAAGACCGTTAGGCGGTCTATGTAGAGGTTGGGAACCTCCGAAGGGGGTTTAATCAAAACCACCCACGTTAGGAGTAGAAGCTGAATCAGCGCCAAAACGGATACGAGGGGATTTTTTCTATCCAAACCCTGTTTGAGGAAATAGAGGAGCAACCCGTAGTCGTATAGGAGAATTAGCCAATCCACAAAGTGGGGAGGTTGAAACATCAAAGCCCCGTGAAGGGAAAACCACAAATGCAAACCTATCGCCGTGAGAACGAAAAAGTTCAAAACCGTCAGTAGGACGGAAAACCAATGTCTGTTCACCAAATAGATGGCGAGGGCGGAAATCCACGGAAATAGAATTGCGACACCTATTTCAAACGCCGTCATGGATTACCTCCGTTGTCAAGCTGAAAAGCTCGGAGGATATGATATATCCGAATGTTAAAAATCGGTTAATTGCTATATTCGCATATACAAAAAGTCCGATAAACGACCGGTAAAGGGACGAAAATATTCCAAAAAATGGCAAAAATAGAACCCTTTGAACGGTTTACAAACCATTACGAGGATTGGTTTGAAAAAAATAAACCCCTTTATCTTTCCGAATTGCGGTTGTTAAAGTTCCTTCTCAAGGGTATTCCCGTAAAAAGGGGATTGGAGATAGGGGTTGGGAGCGGAAGATTTGCCGCCCCTTTGGGGATACCCTACGGGGTCGACCCTTCCCCCAAAATGTTAAAAATAGCCAAACGTAGGGGTATAAAGGCGGTTAGGGGTATCGCCGAAAGCCTGCCGATAGGCTCGGAGACGGTCGATTTCTCCCTGATGGTTACGACTATATGTTTTGTGGACGACCCGATTGCCGCACTGGTCGAAGCCGAAAGGATTCTGCTCCCCGGAGGTTACTTTCTAATAGCCTTTGTGGATAAAAACAGCCCCTTG
>JYMV01013618.1_pt1 | contig 15935 bp, 12 predicted proteins | sample 338911 | NCBI WGS metagenome assembly JYMV01 (sample SAMN03354496, study PRJNA234377) | hydrothermal vent metagenome | biome: Deep sea; feature: Hydrothermal plumes at the Eastern Lau Spreading Center, Western Pacific Ocean; material: Seawater | place: Tonga | collected 2009 | depth 2000 m m
ATGGCCATGGGGTTGGCCTCATACATAAGACGAAGTTTTCCCTCAGGCTTATCTATTGTTGGTGGATATAAAAAGACCCCGCCCTTCAACAAAATGCGATGTACATCAGCAACCATTGAGCCTATGTACCGACTCGAATAATTGTTTTGATGTGCCCACCCCAAAAACCGCTGGACTCCATCGCTGAATCTAGCGGTGTACGCCTCGTTAATGGAGTACGTTTTGTTCCCCGTTGGAATTTGTAATTCTTTTGCAACCAGCACAAACGAACCAATGGATTGATCAAGAACAAACATATCCACACCATTACCAGTTGTGAGCACAAGAACGGTCGACGAACCATAGAGCACATATCCTGCAGCAACTTGATTTGAGCCACTCTGGAGCATCGCATCTTCTCTTGGTCCCCCCTCGCTCAATCGCAAGACGCTGAAAATAGTACCAACGCCAACTGAAGAATCAAGGTTTGACGAACCGTCGAGCGGATCAAATAGAACCGCATATTTTCCACCATCTTCACTACTTCGAAGAAGGAACGGCGTCTCATTTTCCTCGCTTGCAAGAATGCCAATATTTTCACGGTCACCTAAACACCTCAAGATAATTTCGTTTGCGATGACATCCAATTTTTGTTGCATTTCTCCCTGAACATTTGTGTTACCGACATCTCCAAGGACATCTTGAATGCGGGCACACCTCACCTTGTTTCCTATAGCTTTTGTTGCGAGAGCTATGGCGGAAAGAATCCAACTAAATTCACCCGTAGCACCAGGATACTTTTGTTCTTCAGCAAGAATATTGCTTTGAAGGCTTGTCAGGTTGTCTTGTGTCCAGCGCTTTTCCATAAGGCGGTATCCCTTGGAGTGTTTTTTCGATTAGGATGGTGTCCTTAAACCTATTGTCGAAAAGGGCATTCTACCCTTTCCTTGGACGAAGAGAACTCACTATGGCAGCACAAGAATCACAACCCGTCATCATTGCAGCAAGAAGAACCCCTGTTGGCCGTTTTTTGGGAGGACTGACGCGAGTTGCATCCCCCCAACTTGGTGCGTTTGCAATCGAAGCCGTACTGCAAGACACGGGTATACAACCAGAACAAATTGATGAATGCATCATGGGTTGTGTTCTACAAGCAGGTTTAGGACAAAACCCCGCTCGACAAGCCGGACTTTTAGCAGGATTGCCAAACTCACTCTCTGCAGTGACCGTGAACAAGGTCTGTGGCAGCGGTTTACAATCAGTGATGCAGGCGGCAACATCTATCCGGGCAGGAATGAACACAACAATCGTCGCCGGTGGCATGGAGAATATGTCCAATTCACCACACCTAGCACATATACGAAGCGGGGTCAAATTTGGACCAGGCGAGTTGATTGATCATATGCAACACGATGGTTTAACATGCGCTTTTGAGGGGTGGGGAATGGGAAGTGCTGCGGAGTGGACAGCGAACGAGTACAACATTTCTAGGGAAGATCAAGATGCGTATTCCGCAAACTCCCACCAACGAGCCTCAAAGGCAACCGAATCGGGGTGGTTCACAAACGAAATCGTTTCACTAGAAGCATCACGAATCAAACAAAAGGCGGATGTCACTCAAGATGAGGGGATTCGGGTAGATTCAACAGCACAATCACTAGCAAAACTTCGCCCCGCATTTGCTAAAGATGGCACCGTTACAGCTGGAAACGCCTCACAAATATCTGATGGTGGAGCCGCGGTGATTGTGACCACACTAGAAAACGCCAACGCGCTCGGCGCGAATCCCCTCTGTAGTATTATCGATTACAACACCTACGGTGTAGAACCCAAGAAGATTTTTACTGCACCCGGACTTGGGATTGAAGAACTTCTTCAACGCAACAATCTTACACACGAAGACATTGATGTCTTTGAAATTAACGAAGCGTTTGCTACTCAAGTGTTACAAAATATGTCGCATCTTGGCATAGATGACTCTATGGTGAATCTGTGCGGTGGAGGCATTGCTCTTGGTCACCCAATCGGCGCATCTGGCACAAGGGTTCTCGTGTCACTCATTCATCAGATGGAGCGAGTGGGAGCATCAAAAGGTATCGTGAGCCTGTGTTTAGGTGGTGGCAACGCGGTGTCCATGCTTATCGAAGTTTGACCAAAACCTACTAGCCACGCACTGAGTGGACCCCAAACTGTCGATTTATTTTACAGAGGCGCTCGGTCGAATTGTTTTCGCGGAGTTACTTGACGGTCGAAGTACCCGCACATTTACCCTCGTTGTTCGCTTGGGTCTATCTGTCTGCTGATGCTTTGGTGTAATTGGACGCTTCATAATTCATATCTCCTTCACCTATTGGCCAATGTCTTCTGCCCATAAGTCTGGCTTCTCAACCTGTAATCGTTGCATGAGTGTAATGCATCGTTGATCCTGAAGCACGGTTACCTGAACACCATTCGAACACATCAGGTCCTCTGCGCCAAGAAAATTTTTATTTTCTCCCACAATCACGCGTTTAACGCCAAATAACAGGGTTGTACCAACACACATAATGCAAGGGCTTAACGTTGAAACCAGCGTAAGCTCATTCCAATCTCGTCTTCTTCCCGCGTTTCTAAAACAAACCAACTCGGCATGCGCCGTTGGATCGCCTGTTTGTACACGCTCATTGTGACCCCGAGAAACAATTTCACCACCCACACCCACAAGCACCGAACCGATTGGAATCCCCCCCTCTTCCCACGACTTTTCAGCCTGACGAATAGCTTCATCCATCCACGCCGAATCGATACTCATTGCGAATCAGCTTCAGCCCCAACAATTGTTTCAACAGAATAGCCTGGAGCAGGCGCCTCGCTCGATGGAATAAGCCAAACACGATCTCTTGTTACTCGCCAAGGACTGACGAGTGACGAACCTACGCGGACCGTTGCCATTTCATATCCACCCGTAGTTGATGGAAAAATAATATCTGCATCTGCGGTGAAGCCACGTACACGGAGTTCAGTAAGGTGATATGCAATCTCGTTCGGGGAAGTCATCGGAATCGCACCACCAAGTTTTTCCGCAACGATGTTGTACGTCTCATGACCCACACCTTCAGGAAGATTAAATACAACAGTGTCCATGCCACCAAAGTGTTCATGAGCATACGAAATCACCACCGCCATAATCGTTGGCACCGGTTCATTCGCTGAATTTGAAAACGTAAGGGCGGTATCGTTTTCTACTGGCGGGTATGTCGCAACAGGTGTACAACTTGAAAACAGAAGAACGGTGAATATAAGTAGGGTTCGCATAGTAAAAGTGTATCACGGAACGGACGCGGGTTCATTCGTTTTAGAATTCCACCGAACCGGCATTGTGTGTTGGACGCCCAGAAGATCAAGAAGCTTGCCCACCATAAAGTCAACCATATCTTCGATAGATTCCGGTAACATATAGAAGCCGGGCGATAACGGAGCTATAACACCCCCAGCCTCAGTCACCGTGCACATATTGCGAATATCAATTAACCCCACCGGCGTTTCTCTATGCGCGAGAATTAGTTGCCTTCTCTCTTTTAGCGTCACAGCAGCGGCTCGTTGGACTAAATTAGTAGTGATTCCAGAAGCAATTGCCCCAAGGGTGTTGCTTGAGCAAGGCAACACAATCATGCCATCATGTAGAAAAGTACCAGATGCGATAGAAGCCCCCAGGTCTTTATTGTTGTACACAATGAGTTGTTGCTCAAATTCAGGTATGCCAAGGTGCAGAGCAGAGATCGAAGTGATTCGCAACTCTTCTGCAAGAAGTCGTTTGCCAAGCTCGGAAACGGCGAGATGAATTTCAACCCCCGATTCAGCAAGAATCCGCAATAGCCGTAAAAGGTATGGTGACCCAGATGCCCCAGAAACCCCAACAACAATTCGCCTTGGCATTATTCTCTCCCCTCTATTGCAAGCCGACTAACAATTTGACCGACGGCAGGTTCTCGCAACAAAACAACATCACCCACACGCAAGCCCTCAAGAACAGAAACGTATGATTCGCTAAATTTTCCAATAGTAATCGGTTGCTGAGCGAATCCACCACCGCGCTGTACCCACACCCACACAACACCACCAGTTCGGTGAATTGAATGAATAGGGACAAAAAGGACATCTTTCACTTCTTCAACAAATATTTCCGCAGAACAACGCATCGAGGGTTTTAATACGGAACCATCTGTATTCTGCACTTTAATTTCCACGGTGTAATCCCGCCGGTTTGGATCCCTCCAACCACCACCCTCAGCAAGCACCCCAACAGATAACACTTCTCCCGCGTATATGTTCTCTGGTAACGCATCACAGACGATAATACAACGTTGTCCTTTTGTAACCAAACCACTTAACGCTTCATTTACCTTGACCCGCGCAATCATGTTGGATGTATCTGGAATGGTCATCACTAACTCATTTCGATACAAGTTCCGACCAACAGAAAGAGGTTCCGCATCTTCTCGATTTCTCCCCAAACTAGAAGCATAGACAACCATTCCACTCGCTGGCGACAACACAATACATTTTTCGAGTTGGCTTAGCTGTTTGTAGAGTCTTTCTTGATGCGACTCCAACTGATTTTCCCTAGCTTCAATGTTTGATTGTGAGCTTTTAATTTCAGAACTCAAACGCTCCACTGCCCGCTCGTGTTCATCTATTGCTTGTTGTAAATCAGACTCTTTCTTTTGTTTGTCTTGTTGGTGCGTGTAGTTTTCATACACCTCAATCTCGAGCCGCGCTTTTTTGAGGGTAGCATCTGCGTTTAAAACGGCAATTTCATCTTGATCTAATTCATCTTTGCTCAAAAACTTTTGTTCGTAAAGAACTACCGACGACTCATACTTTTTTAACAATCTCTGATAATTTTTATCCGCAGTTTGCAGCGCAAGATTAAGGTCTTGCCGTTTAGCAACAACCTCCCCCTCTTGCCACGCCTTTAGGGCAAGCGTTGCAAGGTCAATAGCAAGTTGTTTTACAGCAAGTTCTGAATCGCGTCTTTTCTCTGAGATTGCAAACGAGGAACGCGCTGACTGAAGGTTGTTCAATGCAGCTGAAACACTGAGTTCTGAATTTCGAATGTTGTCTCGGATTTGCTCATCATTTAATTTAAGCAAGACGTCACCCTCATTGACATGGGTACCTTCATCGACAAGCTCGATAATGGTGGCGCCAGACTCAAGGTGATTGTGGATTTTGATTTGCTTTTCAGCAGCGAGTTCGCCTGAAGTTGGAACCGCAATATCAAAGGAACCGGTTGCTACTTCGTAGAGTTCACCAGAAAAGATTTTCGATGATCCTCCACCCACATCACCAGCGAAGATAAACCAAAGACCTCCCACCATGATAAAGATGACCGAAGCCACAATTCCAACAGTTGATATTCCTCTACGCATCATTCTTGTAATTGTAAACCCATTACGTCGCCTTGTTTATCGACTGGAAGCACCAAAGTTCCGTCTGAAGAAACCCGAAGTTGTCCTGCCTGGAGCAAATAATCAACAATAGCGAGTTCTAAATCCCTTCTAGCGCTATCTCTGGCATCCTTTGCGCTTTGCAAGTCAGAAATAGCCCTTGTTTGATCCAACACAGAGACCCTGTCCGGATCAGCGTTGATTGAATCTAAACCAAGTTGGGCAATTTCTACATTTCGCTCTTGCAAATCAAGCGTGAACTGAAATACCTCGATATTACGAAGCGATGAACGAACCTCCACAGCCACCGTGTCACGCGTTTCTCGGTAAGACCTCTTTGCTTTTTCCAACACAATTTGTTGTTGGCGAACAGCAATTCGCTCAGTTTCTCTGTCGAGAGGGATGCTAATTGTTAGACCTGCAGTGTAATCAATGTCCTCCGCAGTAAACTTCGCCGGCTTTCTGTCTTCGCTCGCCGTAGTTGCACTTAAAGTGAGTGTTGTTTCTGGTAACAAATCATTGATGGCATTCGCTACACCACGCTTTGTGTCACCGAGTTGGTTAAACACATTCTGTAAATCTAATCGGAACCGCAGAGCTTGCATCACCGCGGTTGTAACATCAACCTCTGGCGGGAACACGTGTAACGAAGTTGGTACAACATCAATGGGTGATTCGATTGCCCAGCCAATTCTTATTTTAAACCGATCGAGAGAGAGCCTATATCGTTCCCAGGATTGGCTGAGCCTTGCGACAGCCGCGAGGGCCTGGTTTTCTGCATCTGCCGAGGCATACAACCTTGCTCTTCCTGATTCGTACAATGCCTCTTGTCTTTTGGCGAGTTGGCGCAAGGAATCAACACCCATTTGCGCATTGTTGAGAGACTGTTTTTGAACAACAAGAGACAAGTAGTCACTCACAATATCCCTATAGAACGTTCGTCGAAACCGCTCAAACGTTCTCGCTGCGTATATCAAATTTCTCTTCGACTGTATAAGGGACTCTCTTGCGACTGCACCAGACCCCTGCAAAAGCGAAATTTCAATTGAGAGACCGAGGACCGAGTTGGAGTCAGTCGAAGTGGTTGCTGTTGTTGAAGAGTGTAGTTCCTTCGCAAATGTTGAAAGAGCAGAAGCACTAATAGTCCCCCCGTTGTACAAATTCTGTGTAATTTGAAAATCATTCACTACATCAAGGGAGGTGTCATACAAACCATTACTCGAATCAGCATCAAGATCAGTTGTTACCGTATTTGTAAATCGAGGTCCCCACAGACGGAGTTCACCAAGCAACGAAAGTGTTGTAGAAAGATAGTCGTATTCAGCAAATTCAACTTCTTTCGAATTTTCGTTTGCCCACAAGAGCGCTTCGTCAAGCGAAAGCAACGTACTCTCTTTTGCAAGGTTACTCTCTGCATCATCAAGCGATTTTGCAACCGCTTCAGCATCAATATCCATTGCGCGGATAAACTCAAGGTCTTCGACATCTGGGTTTATCGTTTCGGGATTCGTGTTTTCGATTGAATCTTCAAACACACTCTGTATTTTTAAGATGATGTCAGGCTGTTGCGCACCAAACGAACGACTTTTTTCAGCCATTATTTTCTCTACGCGTCGATCAATTTGTTGAAACCCACTGTCACAACAGGGCGTAAAACAACATAAAAATAGTACCAAGCGTTTCATCGTGTTGTAGATTCTAACATCCCCGCACCCTGATATGATGCTGTGTAGCACAATGCCAAAACAATGCACAACACACCAAAACCTGTGGATTTTTGAACACCCAGTGATTCAAGACAAACTAGCCCGCATTCGGAACATACACACCCAACACGCACAATTTAGACGACTATTAAACGAAATATCCGGCCTGATGTTTTTTCAACTTTCTAGAGATTATCAAACAAAATCAATCGAGATCGAAACACCCATCGAACAGGCACACGGCGTGCAACTTTCCCGCCCTACGACACTCGTGCCCATATTGCGAGCAGGCGCCGGTATGACGGATGGCATTTTGGGAATGATTCCAGAAGCAAGGGTGGGTCACATTGGCGTGTATAGAGACGAAGAGACGAAACAGCCCGTTCCCTATTATTGCAAATTGCCAGTTGACATTGCGAGTGGACCAGTTCTGCTGATAGACCCCATGCTCGCAACTGGTGGCTCTGCATCGTATGCAGCAAAAATTTTATACGACGAATACAACTGCAAAGAGCTACAAATGGTTTGTCTTGTCGCTGCACCAGAAGGGGTAGTAAAAATGAAAGAAGATCACCCAAACCTATCAATCTATACCGCATCTCTTGATCGTTGTTTAAATGAGCGCGGCTATATTTGTCCCGGTCTTGGTGATGCCGGCGACAGAATATTTGGGACAGTGTAATCATGCCGGAGCACAAGAACACAACAATCAATCGCCCGGGTGGTTACTCGACACCACTTGGCACCGGTGCATCTCAACGTGAAGAATACGATGGTTCTAAAATACAGCTTTTAGGCGACACCGTTGCGCAGCACGAACCACAATTCGAAACAGAGGCAATCCCCACCTATTTCGAAGAGAACCCTGATACCCGACTTTACGTTGGAGATTGCAGGGACATTCTTCCAACACTTCCAGATACAGGATGTGTTGATTTGATCTTTGCGGACCCCCCATTTAATTGGGAGGTTCCATACGACGGCTGGGAAGACAATATGCCAAGAAACGAGTTTGAACGCTTTACGTTTGACTGGTTAGATGCTTGCGTTGATGTACTGTCCCCGACCGGTTCAATTTGGGTGAGTATTCCAGATGACACTGCAGCAGAAGTTGTGATGCATCTAAAACGCAGGGGTCTTACGATGATTAATTGGTGTATGTGGCATTTCCGTTTTGGTCAGCACCGTGAAGGGTCGTTCATTATGAGCAAAGTACACGCCCTATATTTTGCAAAAGACCCGTTACGCCGCACTTGGAACGCAGACGCAATCCTCGAACAATCAGATCGAGCGAGTATATATAACGACAAACGAACCCAACAAAAAGAGTCGCACAAAGGTATGCGTGTACCGATGGATGTCTGGTATGGAAAATACTGGGGGCGAATTCAAGGGAATAACAAAGAAAGAAGACAGGGGCACCACAACCAAAATCCAGAAGTATATATAGAACGAATTATATTGGCGTGTTCAAACACAGGAGACACTGTGTTAGATCCATTTGCAGGAAGTGGCACAACGAACACTGTCGCCCGCGCACACAACCGCCGGTCGATTGGTATCGAACATTCCGAAGTAAACGCCGAGAGTGCATGGGAGCGAATCACCACTATTGGAATGATTCGAAAAAACTGTTCTATGGGTCAAAGTTCAGCGATTTTTAGCAAACGGTAAACCATGCCCCAGCCATCAATCAATTTTTCTAGCTTTGAAGACGTTTGTGCAGTGTTGCAAACTGCCTCGTCCTGTTTGCTCGAATACAAGAACCGAAAAGGTTGTGTTCACCACCTACCTTCATCTGGCCAAGTGCTTATCACCGGAGATTTACACGACAACCCCGTACACTTCTCTAAGATAATTCAACTTGCCGAGTTAGACATTCCAACGAACCACGTTGTCTTGCAAGAACTCATCCACTCGGGCGGAGATTCTATTGCAACGGACTTTAGTTACCGAATGCTTGTTCGGGTTGCATCATTAATTATTGCATATCCATCGCAAGTACACCCCATTCTTGCAAACCACGAATTGTCACAAGCAACCGGTCGCCCAATTACAAAAGGTGGAGGGGAGCTCGTTGAGAAGTTTAACTCCGGCGTTCAACAGGTCTTTAGTAAACACACAGAACGTGTTTTAGAAGCACTGAACACCTTTATCCTTGCGATGCCACTCGCGGTACAATCAAAAACAGGCTTGATGTGTTTGCACAGTCTTCCAAACGAGTTAACGATGGATGAGTTTGACGTAGAAATTCTTCAGCGAGAGTTACAACCCACAGATTATCGTGGTCCATTTGGTTCAGCGTATATGACGGTGTGGGGTAGGCAGTACGACCCAGAGCAAGTCAACGCATTAGCCGAACACTGGGGTGTTACGTTGTTTTGTCTTGGTCACGCTTGGGTTCCTGGTGGTATCGATATGGCGATGTCAAATGTCCTGTGTATAAATAGCGATCATAACAACGGTGTTGTTTTACCCGTTCAACTCGATCACATTCAGAGCGCTGGAAAAACCATGCAATTCGCAATACAACTCTCATCAGTTCCGATGGACAGCGAAGCTTTATGAAATCTTCTACACCCACTTCACTCGCATTAGAATTTTCCTCAAAAACCGGAAGCATTGCACTGATGAGCAGCGCTGGCGAAACAATAACAGCCTCCATCACGATTGGTAGACGTGAAGACGACGACATTTTTCCTTCAATTGAGAAAAATGCAGCCACGCTCGGTATTTCACCACGCGACATCGCACTCGTCATCGTGAGCATCGGTCCTGGAGGATTCACGGGTTTGCGAACCGCTGTAGCAATTGCAAAAATGATCGCACTTGTATCTGGGGCAACAATAGTGCCTGTTGAAAGCGCAATCGTGACAGTTCAACAGGCAAATCAAGGAGCAGGTCCGTTTGCAGTTATTTCAAGTGTGAAAGATGATGAGTTCTGGTTTTCAAATATTGTCATGACAGATGACGCGTGGGTTTGTACATCGAAACTCACAACAAGTAACGATTTGCTCCCCAACCTGAAGGGCGTTGTTGGTGTGTTTGCAGATTCGTATGTACCCGAAGAGGCTACTGGAATCATTCAACAACAAAATATTCCAATGTATACGAGTGCTCCCAACGCCAAAGCACTGCTTCAAGTTGGGCTTGAACTCTATACAGCAGGCAAGAGCGCCGAACCAGCCTCCCTTCTTCCCCTCTATCCACGAGAGCCCGAGGCTGTGAGGTTGTGGAACGCAAGAAAATCACCTGAATCCAGATAAGGACCGATAATATTCCTTGTGGATGAATCCACTCCGTTTGGGGACCCCCTAATTCCGCCTTTTTACCCATCTTCAACAAACTCATGTGAAGTTGCGTAGTTTTGGGGACGAAGGGCATACTTGTGGCAAGTTAGGAAGACCCCAGGCCACACAAGAACCCAACCCCAACGAGGCCACATTCACATGACGAAAAAAATAAACAAAGACTCAGTATCTGACAAGCAAGTATTCACGACTGGCGAAGCCGCAAAAATTTGCAACGTATCTCAACAAACAATCATTCGCTGTTTTGATAGCGGTCGTCTTCAAGGCTTCAAAGTGCCCGGTTCACGGTTCCGTCGCATCCCCCGCAACGAACTCGTTCGATTCATGCAACAAAACAATATGGATTTTGGTCGACTAGAGAGTGGACCAGTACAGGTCCTAGTCATTGGACTAAGTGTTGCAGAAACGGATTCCATCATCCAAAACCACGCTGTTGGGCACAATATTAAAATCCACCACGCAGAAGACGCGTGGGAAGCTGGTTTTTTAGCACAAAAATGTAAACCCGAACTTGTATTGATTAATTCAAGTGTTCCTGGAATTCAAAAACACTCCATTCACCGCAGCCTTACAAATGCAAATGGAAGCGAACCAATGATTGTTGTTGTTGAAAAAAATTATCATAACGGAATAAACATGTCGTCACAAAATGACGAATCAACAGAGGTTATTAAGAAAGCAGTATTACAACTCCTTTCCGCATAAACGCGAGCCTGTACTAAAGGAAGTCTGGAAGGCACTCATGGATCAGTTTGACAAAGCACTTAAAAAAATAACAAAACCCTCACCTGAGATTGAATCAACAAATATACTCATTGTTGATACAGTCACAACGACTGTCGACGCCATTCGCGCCACCCTTGAGGTGCATGGTCACACGGTTTCATGTGCAAAATCTGTCGAAGAGTACGAAAAACTCGCACGCAACGATTCGTATGGGATAGTATTTGTGACAACCGAATCGAATCACATTTCAACCGACGAGTTGTTTGAATCGGTTTCATTGCTAAAACCAGATACAATTGTATTTGGGTATTCAACAACACCAAATCACACAAACGCGATGCAATGTATTCGAAACGGCGGGCAAGACTTTTTCTGTGTTCCAGCAGATCTCGACTACATGGGCGCCCGCATTGAATCGCTCCTCTTAGACCAGCAAAAAGCCCAAGCATTAAAAGACCGCGCGGTCCACGCACTTCGTCTTTGCGACAAAATGAACGAAGAGCGACATCGGGTTGAAGAAGAAATTGATTCGCTCAACAACGAACTTGCAAATGCTCACTGTGATACACAGAACAAAATGCAACAAGTTGCAATTGGCGCCGAATTCCAAACGCTCGTGAGCCAAGAATTAGACGTGGAATCAATGCTTCGAACCGCCCTTGGATACATGTTAACTCGGGTCGGGGCAATGAACGCGGCAGTCTACTTACGAGAAGGCACAATGGACTGGGGAATTGGTGCATATATCAATTACGATCGCCAACCAGAACAGTTCCAACCCCTAATCGACACCATGGGTCCAATTGTATGCCCCGCCATTTCTACTGAGGAACAAATCAAACACATAGTGAACGGTGAATCATTTGCGGATGCGGCAGGATTAGATCCCATTGATTTTTCTGGTAACGAAGTTGTGACTTTTGGGTGTTTTTCAAACGACCGATGTATGGCAGTTATCGTGTTATTCCGAGACGAGTCCCGCGCCTTCAACACAGAAGCAATTACAACCCTTGAAACACTGCGAACTATCTTTGGGCATCAGCTAGGTACAATCCTAAAGATTCACCGCAGAGCAGAATCACACTGGCCAAGTGAATCAATCGACGATGATGATTGGTCAATAGACCAAGCAGCATAATTCGCACTTAGTTTCCCAAAACAGAAATGAGTTGAATGTTGTCTTGCCCAATGACATCGCTAATTTGTTGGATGAGTTTGGGCTCCACAACTACCCTCTTTTGACTTTTGAGCGTTGTGATATGCTTCCCAGAATTGATATGGACAACAACCTCTACCGGATTCGCACCGAGTGAAACTTTCGCTGCTCCAGCCTGTGAAAGCAAACCAGAAACAAGCTCCATCTGCCCCTTCGTAGAACCATTTGAAGTTCCTTCGTGGAATGTCAGCTCAATTCGCTTGGTTAAATACAGAGAAGCATCTTGAATTGTGCTGACAAGATCTACGATAATTTGTAACTCCCCCCTTGAACGATCGGTTTTGCCATCAACAAGAACGACAGCATCCTGTTGTAATAGATGTGCATACTTTCGATAGGAATCAGAAAAAGCAACGCACTCCACCTTACTGAGCTTATCTTGAATCGTAAGAATCGCCATTTTTTGCCCAGCACTCCGACCCTTCCGAATAATGTGAATCCTGACGGCAGTCAATATGCCACCGATGATAATTCGCCGACCATCGCGACCTTCTTTTAGCGAGGAAATAGTGTCAGTGCACCACGAGTCAAGGAGAGTTCCATACTCATCTAACGGGTGTCCCGAAACATGAATACCGAGCACCTCTTTTTCTTGGCGCAACGTTTCGGTCTTGGACCAAGGCACCACATCCGGAAGCACATATTCTGGGGGATTCGCTTCAATAGTATCTTTACCACCAAAAAGTCCACCTTGCCCACTTTCTTTATCTTTTGCCGTAGACGCCCCTATAGCAATCGCCCGGTCGAGCACAGCGAGAAGAGCTGACCTCTTATCTGGACCATGAAGTGAATCAAAAGCGCCTCCTCTAATTAAAGATTCAATAGTGGCGCGGTTCACCGAGCGACTACTCACCCGAGAGCAGAAATCAAAAATGGAAGTAAACAAACCACCCTGTTCTCTTTCTTCAACAATTGCACAAACAGCAGAGTTACCCGAACCCTTTACAGCACCAAGACCAAAAAGTATATGCCCACCCAGGTTTGAGGGTACCTCGTCATCATTAAAAACAACAGAGAAGAGTGCGTCAGAGTGATTCAAATCTGGCGAACCAACCTCAAAACCGATGTGCGGCGCGGTGTCGGAATGGTTTGGAAAAAAGACTCGATTGCAATCACCAATGTATGGAGCCCAATCCTCAATTTTCTTTGCCCCGCTTTCATACGTTAAAACCGCAGCCATATATTGAACCGGGAAGTACGTTTTGAGATACGCAGTTTGGAACGCGATAATGGAATATCCCGTGGAGTGACTTTTATTAAACCCATATCCAGCAAACTTCAAAATCAAATCAAACAAATCGTCCGCAAAACTCTTGTCTAATCCTTTTTCAACGGCACCGTCAACAAACTTAGGCCTGTTCGCATTAATAACCCTATGCTTCTTTTTGCCAATCGCTTTGATGAGCGTGTACGCGTCCCGAAGTGGAATGTCACCGAGCGCATGCACAATTTGCATCACCTGTTCTTGGTACACCATGATGCCATACGTTTCAGCAGTGAACTGATCAACAATTTCATGCACATGCGGTACAGGCTCTTCTCCATTTTTTCGTTTACAGAACGTTTCGATTAAATCCATAGGACCAGGTCTGAACAGCGCATTTGCAGCAATTAAATCTTCAAGTTTGTTTGGTTTCATTTTTTTTAACAAGCGACGCATACCACCAGATTCAAACTGGAATCCCCCCGCCGTGTCACCTCGCCGAAATAGCTCAATGACCATGGGGTCTTCCAAATCAATCCGATCAAGATCGAGTGGGTGCGACCCATCATGCATGGTTCGCCCAACTGCTGACCAGATACTCTCTTTTGGCAAACTTTCAGAAACAAGTTTTTTGCACAATTCAATTGTCGATAGGGTTCGAAGACCTAAAAAGTCCATTTTAAGCAAACCCACTTTTTCACAGGTGGGACCGTCCCACTGAGTCACAATTTCTGCTGTTCCAGTTGCTCTGCATAAAGGAACAATGTTTTCAAGCGGTTCAGTTGCTACAACTACGCCAGCAGCGTGAACACCAACATGCCTTGCGTGGTGTTCAAGTTGTTTAGCTGTATCAACAATCGTTTGAATCTCTTTGGACTCAACATACGCAGAATGAAACTCATCGTTCTTCTTCAACGCCTCCTCGATGGTGATATTGAGTTCTGCTGGGATGAAGTTTGCAAGGCGCTGGCCATCACCGGGCGTGAGTCCGTGGACTCGAGCAACATCTTTAATCGCCGCCCTTGCCTTTAGGCGTCCGAACGTGATGATTTGCGCTACGTGCCCATATTTTTTTCTCACAAAATTAATCACATCCCCGCGACCATCTTGGCAAATATCAATATCAATATCAGGATATTCTGAACGGTTTGGATCTGTGAATCGTTCAAAAAGAAGACCGTACTTCACCGGGCAAGCATTTGATAAACCAAGAACAAACCCAACCATTGTGCCCACCCCAGATCCCCGGGCATTTGCTGGAATAGAGTGTTGCCTTGCCCAATCGACAAAATCCCACACGATTAAAAAGTACGCGCTAATATTTTTATCCGAAAGAACCCCAAGTTCACGATTGAGTCTTTCGCGAATTTCTTTGGTGATTCCATCCACCCCATACCGCCAGACAAGACCAGCCTCACACAAACAAAGCAGCGCGTTGTCGCAATCTTTTTTTAACTCTTCTTCAGAAACATCGGTGTGAACATGGGAATCATATGGATGCAGAGTAAATCGTTGGCACTGCTCCTTGAACCACTCAGTACTATCTCCACCCTTATATGGCTCAATTGATTTTGGACCCGTAACTCGAACGACAGGTGCATGACTTTTTGAGAGATCGAACGTCACGTTACACCTATTCGCAATCTCCGAACTATTAAGAATTGCTTCTGGAAGATCGTCAAATAACTCTTCCATTTGTGATGGTGATTTCACATAAAGGTCTTTTGAATATAAGAGTCGAGAAGTGTCACTTTTTTGCTTTTGCATAGAGATACAACAGAGCGTGTCATGCGCATCCCAATCCTCTTCGGTTAAAAAGTGCGCGTCATTGTCGCACACGATTGGTAACTCGAGTTCCCGAGCAAGTTTAATTAAATACGGGTTAATTGCCAATTGTTCTTGAACATCATGCCGCTGTACTTCAATATAAAAGCAGGGATCGCCTTTATCATTTGGTGAAAATATTTTTGCGTGCCACTTGGCTTCTTCAACCGCGTTCGCCCAATGCTCTTCGTCAGCACTCTCCACATACTTACAGAGGTGGTACGCAACTGAACTACCAAGATGACCATTGATAGCAATCAAACCATCCGACCACCGTTCAAGCGTTTCATGATCCATTCTGGGTTTGTAGTAAAAACCTTCTAAGTAGGAATCCGTACTGAGCCTGACAAGATTTTTCCAACCAACATTGTTTTCAGCAAGCAGCACAAGATGAAATCCACCATCTCGAATTCCAGTTGGCTTTCTTTCTTTACGACCATTCACAGCAACGTACGCTTCGATGCCAAGAATAGGTTTGACTTTTGCGGACCTCGCTTTTGAATAAAACTCAAACGCTCCAAACAAGTTGCCGTGATCTGT
>JYMV01028011.1_pt1 | contig 15925 bp, 17 predicted proteins | sample 338911 | NCBI WGS metagenome assembly JYMV01 (sample SAMN03354496, study PRJNA234377) | hydrothermal vent metagenome | biome: Deep sea; feature: Hydrothermal plumes at the Eastern Lau Spreading Center, Western Pacific Ocean; material: Seawater | place: Tonga | collected 2009 | depth 2000 m m
GAATATTAGATAGAAACAGAAAAGTGAGTGCGAGTAAGAATGAGAGTTTAGTTTTCATTGGTTATTTTATTTCCTCTCCACCATCTATATAGTTTCCTTCAAATGTTAGTGTCCCATCTTCATCCCACTCTTTTCTTATTCCGTGTTCTATTCCGTTTTTGAAGTGTTTTAGGTATCTCTTTCTACCGGATTTATACCAAGTAGTTCCCAGTCCTTCTCGTTTCCCATTCTTGTAGTGGAATTCTCCTTCTTTTTCACCGGATATATACCAATAAGTATGTAGTCCATTTATTTTCCCATTTTTGTAATGGGTTTCATGTACCTTTTCACCGGAGTCATACCAATAAGTTCCCAGTCCTTCTCGTTTCCCATTCTTGTAGTGGGATTCAAGAAATTTTTCACCGGATTCATACCACCAAGTTCCCAGTCCTTCTCGTTTCCCATTCTTGTAGTTGATTTCTAATTTTTTTTCACCCGTTTCATACCACCAATTTCCCAGTCCATCTCTTTTTCCATTCTTGTAAGAAAACTCACTTTTCAACTTCCCACTATCATAAAACTCCTTTTTGACTTCTGGTTCTTCACCATAAACAGAACCACTAAACAAAAACAGAAAGGTGAGTGATAGTAAGAATGTGAGTGGTTTGGTTTTCATACGATAAGAATACCGTATTTGTGGAGACTTGTGAAGTTTGTGGTGGTGAGAGTGGTGTGGTGTAGTTGGTTAGAGTTCGTCTAGTGAGATTGATGGATGCGGTAGATGAGATTTGTATGTACAGGTGGTCTCTCAGTTAAGATATTCTACACGATTTTAAGCGGCTTGATTTTTCTCCTCTGAGTTTTCAAAAACATATTGTTGATATAAAGCCCTACCTTCTCGAAGGGTCTGCATAGGCGTCCTGCCCTGGCAATGTTTTCCCTGATTGGTCCTCTCGTTATTGTAAGTAGCCATGAAGATATCAAGGTCAACCTGGATTTCTTCAATAGATGTGTAGATTTTTTTCCTGAATGCCACTTTGTAAAATTCGTTCTGGATGATCTGGTTCAACCGTTCTGTCGATCCGTTAGTTTGTGGATGTCGCACCTTTGTCCTGGAATGCTCGATTCCATTTAAATGCAAAAACAGTTGGTAAGGGTGGGTTTCTATGCGTCCACAGTACTCAGTTCCTCGATCAGTTAAGACCCGAAGGAGGGACATGTTCTCAGAATCAAAGAACGGCAGAACTTTGTCATTCATAAAGTCTGCTGCTGTCAGAGCCGTTTTATCTGGATACACCTTGGCAAAACCAACGTTGGAATGGGTATCGATTGCAGTCTGCTGATAGATTTTTCCAACGCCCTTGATGTAACCCACATAGTAGGTATCCTGACCGAGAAGAAAGCCCGGATGCGGGGTCTCAATCTCACCATGGGCTTCCTTTTCTTCCTTGGCAGACTCCAGTGCCTGAACTTGAGACTCAGTGAGAATCCCCTCGTTCTCGGCAGACCATTTCTCCAGTCGTTTTAATCGAAGGCTGGCGATTTGTAGCTTGTGGCGTAACCAGATACTACGAACGCCTCCACAACTGACTTGAAACCCTTGCCGTTTTAGTTCGTTGGAAACTCGCACTTGGCCTTGAGTAGGGAATTCCAAGCTGTAAGCCAACACCTTCTTCTCGATTTCTGGGGCTACACGATTACCGACACGAGGAACCTTGCGGGACTTCTCTAAGAGCCCTTCTATGCCTTCTTCTGCAACGGCGGATTTGATGTCATAATGATGTTGGCGGGAAATATTCAACCGACGGCAAGCCTCTGAGATATTGCCTAGCGTCTCACCCAGCTCTAGAATATTCAGTTTTCTTCTGATAACGTATTGATCTTGAGTCATTGGTTTCTCCTTTAAGTTAATTAAGTTTTCGCAAACTTATCTTAACCGAGAGACCATGACTCTTTCTATTTCAAGTCAGTTCCTGTAAACGCTTTTCTCATCTACTCCAATTATTTAGACCGTCAAATAACTACTTATGATTTCCTCTCCCAAGTTTTCCATAGCATCTGTAGCTACATTCCGGCCTTTATCCAGAATACAAAAATTTTGTGCGACACGACGTGCAAAAGGCAACTTTTGTTCCACAAGCAAAATGGTCAACCCTTTTTCCTGATTGAGGCGAATGATGATATCCCCTATTTCATGTACAATATTTGGCTGAATACCTTCTGTCGGCTCATCTAAAATCAAAAATTTAGGGTTTAGAGTCAAAGCTCTGCCTATTGCAAGTTGTTGTTGCTGGCCTCCAGATAGATCCCCTCCACGACGATTGAGCATCTGCTTTAATACAGGAAAAATTTCAAATATAGATTCTGGGATTTCACGCAACCCATCTCCGCGCGCCAAGAGACCCACACGAAGATTTTCCTCCACGCTTAATTGAGTGAAAATTTCACGACCTTGGGGCACATAACCAACTCCTTGATGAGCACGCAACTCTGTTGGCTTGTCTGCCAGTTCGTTGCCTTCCAATTTAATAGAACCTGAGGTTACAGGTATAAGTCCCATAATAGTCTTAAGCAAGGTAGTTTTTCCTACTCCATTTCTCCCCATCAGACAAGTGCAAGTTCCGTGTAGGACATTCAGATCCACATCCCAAAGAGTATGGCTTTCTCCATAAAATTGATTTAATTTTTGAACTTTTAACACTATTAACTCCCCAAATAAACCTCAATGACTTTTGGATCATTTTGCACCACTTCCATTTTTCCTTCAGCCAACACACGTCCCTCATGTAAAACGGTTACTTTATTGGCTATTGACCGAATAAAGTCCATTTCATGCTCAACTACCACTACAGAATGTTTTCCGGAAAGTGATTTTAATAATTCCGCTGTATGCTCGGTTTCCTGGTGTGTCATGCCCGCCACAGGTTCATCAATCAATAAAAGTCTTGGATTTTGGACCAACAACATTCCTATTTCCAAAAATTGTTTTTGACCATGAGATAATAAACCAGCGCGGAGATTCTTTTGATCCTTCAGCTTAATGATTTCCAAATTTTCTTCAATGATATCTCTTTGCTCCCCAGTTAAAGGCTGGGTGAGGGATTGCCAAACATCCTTTTGGGTATGAAGGGTCAACTCGAGATTTTCAAAAACAGTATGGTTAAGAAAAACCGTTGGTTTTTGAAATTTACGGCCTATGCCTGCATGAGAAATTTCATATTCTGTCATTTTAGTGAGGTCGTGGTTTTGCCCGAAAAAAACCGTGCCATGGTCCGGGCGCGTTTTCCCAGTGATTACGTCCATCAGAGTGGTTTTGCCGGCACCATTCGGTCCTATGATGCAACGGAGCTCACCATCATCAATGTAAAGGTTTAAATCATCAAGTGCTTTGAAGCCGTCAAAGCTGACCGTTACGTCTTCTATATAAAGGATACAGCCATGCGTTGTATCGATTGAATCATCTTTGATGTGGGCTCCTGAGCTAGACATTAAGCGGACTCCCTCACTTTTTCTTTCGAATTAAAACGAGCAAAAATACCAACCAAACCTTTTGGAAAATATAACGTTACAATAATAAATAAGGCACCTAAAAAATAAAGCCAATAATCCGGAGCCGCAACCGTAAACCAACTTTTTGCCCAGTTGACCAATCCAGCCCCAACTAGTGCGCCACTCAAAGTTCCACGCCCACCGACCGCGACCCAAACAGCCATTTCAATTGAATTGGAAGGTTGCATTTCACTTGGATTAATAATACCGACTTGTGGGACATAGAGGGCCCCAGCGATACCGCATAAAAATGCCGACAGGGTCCAGATAAAAAGTTTGTAATGAATTGTATTGTATCCGGAAAACATCACTCTGCTTTCTGTGTCTCGGATCGCGGTAAGAATCCGTCCCAATTTGGATTGGACTACGTAGCGGGATAGGACATAGCTTAAAAACAGGACGATAGTAGTAATTATATATAGACTCATTTTGGTGGAGGGCTCCTGCAAGGAAAATCCTAAAATTTGTTTAAAGTCGGTAAGGCCATTGTTACCTCCAAACCCTGTATTGTTGCGAAAGAACAAAAGCATGAGTGCATAGGTCATCGCCTGCGTAATGATCGCAAAATAGACTCCTTTAATGCGCGACTTGAACGAAAAATAACCGAAAGTAAAAGCGAATAAACCGGGTAATATCAATATAACCAGCAAAGTAAAAGCAAAGTAATCGAATCCCAACCAATACCAAGGCAATTCTTTCCAATCGAGAAAAACCATAAAGTCGGGCAAATCGCTTTTATAAACACCTTCTTTTCCAATACTCCTCATCAGATACATGCCCATGGCATATCCGCCCATAGAGAAGAAAACTCCATGCCCTAAACTGAGGATACCGGTATAGCCCCAAATTAAATCAATAGCCAAAGCTACCAAGGCGTAACATAAATATTTACCTAATAAGGGAAAGATATAATCTGGAACATGCAAAACAGATTCTTCAGGCGCAAATATATTTAATAGAGGAAGAAGAAACGTGGCAATGGCCAATAAGAAAAAAATGAACAGCCACTCTTTAAAGGAATGTAGATTATTAATGTTTTTAATCATGTGGTAATACTTAGTTATCGACCATACGACCTTTTAAGGCGAATAAACCCTGAGGTCGTTTTTGAATCAAAATAATGATAAGAATTAGAACTATTATTTTGCCTAGTACTGCGCCTGTAACAGGCTCTAAAAATTTATTTATAATCCCTAAACCCAATGCACCCACTACGGTGCCGGCTATTTTCCCAACGCCACCAGTTACTACAACCATGAAAGAATCAACGATATATAATTGCCCTAACTCGGGGCCGACATTACCAATCTGAGACAAGGCGAGGCCCCCTAGCCCTGCTACGCCGGACCCCAGCCCAAATGTATACATGTCAATCTTGCGAGTTGATATTCCCATGCAAGCGGCCATTCCTCTGTTTTGTGTTACAGCACGTACTTGCAATCCGAGTGAGGTTTTTTGAAGTAACGTCCAAACGGAAATCACCACAAAGACCACAAATATAATGATGGCTATTCGATTATAGGGAAGAACAACTCCATAAAAAACTTCGATCCCTCCAGAGAGATAAGCGGGGTTGGCCACCTCAACATTTTGCGCGCCAAATATGAGCCTTACACTTTGAATCAAAATTAAACTAATTCCCCAAGTAGCCAAAAGAGTTTCCAAAGGTCGCCCATAAAGATGACGGATGATACTCCTTTCCAAAAGGACACCAATCATGGCACTTACCATGAATGCGATGGGAATCGCTGCAAGCAAGTACCACTCAAAGAATCCCGGCAAATATTCCTTAAAAAGATTTTGAACCAAAAATGTGGAATAGGCGCCAAGCATTAACATTTCCCCATGGGCCATGTTGATAACACCCATCAGGCCAAAAGTTATAGCCAATCCTAAAGCGGCTAGAAGCAAAATACTTCCAAGACTTAATCCATAAAATAAGTTTGCGATCTGGTTAATGAAGAACTGACGATTCTCGATATTTGAAATTGCTTTGGCGGCACTATCACGAATTTCAGGGTCACTTTCTAAAAACTTACCCGCATCATTTTTCTCCAGTAAAGCTTCTAAATCGGTTTTAAAATCATTGTTTCCAAATTCACTGATAGTATTTAACGATTGGAGACGCTTATTTTTATCATCGCTGTTCAATCCTTCTTTTGACAAAATTAATATAAATATTTTACGAACTTTATTATTATTCTCTTTATCCAGGGCTTTCTCTACCAACTCCACCAAGCCACTCGTTGGTTTTTTTTGTAGCTGCATTGCGGCCGTTAAACGAATCTCGGGGTCATTCGAGGTTAATTGTAGTTTCCCTATAGCCACTGATAAAACCCTTCGAACCGAATTATTGATTCTGGGCTTACGGAGAGTTAGAGAATTTAAATCAACAGGGTTTCCGTTCAATGCATCGTGGCCTTGATCTCCAACCGCATTAAGAATAATAAGTGCTCCGTCTTCACTAATTTTCAAGCGTTTATTCTTCAATGCCTCCAAGGCAGGAAGCGCTTTGGGATTTCCCATATTACCTAGACGTTTCACAGCCAGTTTTATCTTGGAACGGCTTTTGTTCCCCAAATCTTTTAAGGCCGATTCGAAATCATTTGCCTCGCCTAAAGAAATAGAAAACAATCCCACAATAAAAAACACAAAAACCCCAAGAAGCCGGGCAAGCATTTTCCGGCTTTTGGAGTCGACTCCCATCTTGTGAGATTTTGATAAAGGGCAGGATTTATTCATTCATTATAAAACATCGCCAAAACAATGAAATTCCATCCATAAATGGGTGGAATTCTTAGAAATGAAAAAAACAGCAAATTTTAATAATGTCCTTCTCCGGCTCCATAAGCCTGCCTTGGAGGAGAACCCAAGGTTTTTGGAACCGGAGGAGGATTTTTTAGTCAATTAGAACTTAGCTTTTTTACAATTTCCACATACCCAAGGGTAAGTCCAATCAGCAACCTTTTTTGCGCTATCAGGAATATGAGGACTCCACGCCTCTGCCCGGATTGGCCCATCGGTTTTCCAGACTATATCAAACTGACCATCTTCCGTGATTTCGCCGATAACCACCGGTTTATGCAAGTGGTGGTTCTTGGCATCCATCGTGATTTTAAAACCGGAAGGCGATTGGACCGTCTGGCCGCCGATGGCCTGGCGAACAGCGTCGACGTTAGTGGTACCCGCTTGTTCAACCGCTTGAGCCCACATCTTGATCCCTATATAGGTGGCTTCCATGGGGTCATTGGTGACCCGCTTGTCCCCACCAGTAAGTTTATGCTTTTTCACATACGCAGTCCATTTTTTGATGAAAGCTTTGTTTTCTGGAGTTTTGATGGACATGAAGTAATTCCAGGCTGCCAAGTGCCCCACTAACGGTTTCGTATCAATGCCCCGGAGCTCTTCTTCTCCCACAGAGAATGCAACGACAGGGATATCTTCTGCTTTTAGGCCCTGATTCCCAAGTTCTTTGTAAAATGGCACGTTTGAATCGCCATTGATGGTGGAGACAACTGCGGTAGGTTTGCCGACCGCAAACTTCTTGATATCTGCCACGATTGTTTGGTAATCGCTATGACCAAACGGCGTGTAGGTTTCCATAATATCATCTTTGGAAACCCCCTTGGATTTCAGGAAATAGTTAAGGATTTTGTTAGTCGTGCGAGGATAAACATAATCGGTTCCCAACAAGACCCATCTTTTGGCTCCGCCACCGTCTTCACTCATTAAATATTCCACTGCCGGAATGGCTTGTTGATTTGGGGCGGCACCTGTATAAAACACGTTGTATGAAGACTCTTCGCCTTCATATTGGACGGGATAAAACAACAATCCGTTCAATTCTTCAAAAACCGGGAGAACCGACTTTCTCGAAACAGATGTCCAGCAACCAAAAGTCACCGCGACTTTTTGTTTTTGGATCAACTCTCGCGCTTTTTCCGCAAACAAGGGCCAGTTGGAGGCTGGGTCAACCACTACAGGCTCAAGCTTCTTACCCAGAACGCCACCTTTGGCATTTATCTCTTCAATCGCCATCAGGGCCACATCCTTTAAGGACGTCTCACTGATCGCCATAGTGCCTGAGAGAGAGTGCAGTATTCCTACTTTAATGGTATCACCCGACTCTGCTGTCGTACTGACAACCGCATCACCTACTGGAGAACCAGACATCTTAGAAGTCCCTTTTTCTCCACAACCCACACCTGAGATAAGAATTACTAACAACGCCAAAGCTAAGTTTAGAAACTTCAAATTAAAAAATGAAGATCCATGTTTTGATTTGAAATAATTCATTTTCAAACCTTCCTTTCAAAACTGAATTAATAATTTTTGTTATCTTGCTGATTATTAAATAGATGTTTTGGTCAATTTTCAAACTGCATAATCTATATAAAGAGCAATATCAATGCCAAAATCTAGCAATCAATGGTGATTGAAATTTATAGCTTTAGAACTTGCATCGAAACCCAACTCATTTGTTTTGCCCAAAAATTAAGCGTTCTAGAGGCTTTGTGCTATTTTTTGTTACTGAAATAATTAATTACTGTAAAACAAAATTTAGAAACTGAATACGGCTTATTTTAGGAAGGGTGCGCCAACTCTGAACTCAGTGGTGGGACGATTCTTGCGAAAGTTTACTTCTCCTGAAAAGATTTTGTTTTGATCACAAAAAAAGGAGAGAGGCATAAAAGCCTCTCTCCTTATATTTAAGAAAAATACTATTTCAAACTACAATTGGAACTGAAGGCCAATCGTAAATGTGTTTTTAGGATCAGCATTCGAACCATTTCGATCCGAAAAATAAAGCACACTAATTTTTGCGTTTTGCCCATCAATAATGTAGTTCACTCCACCTTCCGTACGCGTGCGATTTCCAAGATCAGTGGTCAAATTAGCCCTGGCAAAATGCTGGTACCGGACGTAAGGTTGAACCTTGCCCCAACCAATTTGCTTGGGGATTAGATAACTTCCCAACAACAAGTAACCTTCTCCCTGGGTCAGGCTGGCATCTGTCTTGTCATCCAAGTCGTAATCGTAGTAGGCGCCTTCAAGGTTAACAACCCCACCATTTTGAAGCTTTTTTTCCATGAGAACATCGACATTCCACCCGGTAAAGTCACCTACGGTAGTTGGTGTACCAGCACCATCTGCCTCATGCTGATAGACAAAGGCCACGGCCAATACATCCTTCGCCCCATAATAGGAGCTGGTGGTGTAATACCCAGGTTCCGGATCCCAAAAGTTATAAGTTACCCGGGCGGCATGGAGAAGGTTGTCGGCCTGATCGGGATTGTTTGCATTGGTGGAGTTTGTCCGGCCCTCAAACAATCCATAAGACCACTTGAACTTGCCGCCAGCATATTCTTTCATGATTGCCACACCGTTATCGCGGCCAGCAAAAATAGCAGGATAAGCTTGGACGATCGGAAAATCATAATTATTTAGATAAAAAGGGCCGTCCAAATTTGACCTGTCACTGGGGGGAAGGAACCTTCCAGCCCATAGATCAAATCCTTTAAAAGAAAACTTGGCAACCGCATCCAGAACACGGATTCGGTGGTCGTTATCAAAACCGTTGGTACCAATCGAACGCTCAGTATTAAATTCAAGTGTCACATTTTCATGTACCTTTGCCGCTGTATAAAGCCTAATATTAGTAAAGCTAACGCCAGAAGAGGGATCCGACCCATTTGGAGCCCCATCTTCTGTAACGGCAAAAGAACTTCTAAAACCCAGACCGATACTGAACCACCGGGTGTCATCAACTTTAATCTTTGCGCCTGCAATTGCAAGAGTGGGAAGCCCTACACACAATAATAACAAAGCAGAAGCAATTGAAAGACTGCGTTTGCAACCTGATAACATCTGACACCTCCTATTATTCCATCTATTTAAAATTAAGCGGATTATGATGGCTTCGCACAGCGGCGGTCCGGCGGAACACTTTTTACCATATTTTCGCCTTCAAAAACAAGCTTTTATTGCAAAATTATCAAAATCAGTAGTTTTTATTGTTCTGGTCACCTGAACTTTACCAACACTTCCCTTATGAAAATCTATGGTTAACCTACCGGTAAACAGGCTTTGTGCTAACTTCTTCATAAATTCGATCAGTTCACCCAAGCTAGGCCCTCCCTCAAACCAACCATCCGTGTCAATTTAACAATCGGGCTTTATCCAGCAAGACCCGTGCCTTTTGATAAATTCCGAACAAGGTGTCAATTGGCCCTGCTCTGTGTAGTTAATGCTTAATTGAAGCGTTGATTCTCAGATCAATAATGCCCCATATTTCAGCATAAAATTTTTATAATGCTTAATTTTTAGGCTTGAGGAGAGGGTAATGCAGAAAAGTTGCGCTTATATCTTGCAATGCAAATTGTCTTCAAATGGTTTCACAAGCTGTATGAAGGAGAGAGGTTTCAAAGTTTAAAATTTTGCTTTTGTTCTGCACGTAAATCAGAAAAGATAATCCATTTAAAGCAACTCATCGAAAAGTTTATTTTGTTGGGTTTTATACTCTTCATCGTCTAGGAGTTTTTTTTCATGAAGATATTTCAGATGCTCTAGCTTTTTCTCCAATTCCGGGTTGAATTTTTTGTTTGAAGAATCTTTTTCAAAGCTTTCAGAGGACTCACCGTTTTCCACACTCTTTTGTTCTGGAACAGGAAGTTGTAGGTTCGCGACGATCCAGTTTTTCCGTATGCGCTTGCCTTTTTCAGCGCCCGATTTGAAATAAAGCTGGCCTTCCTGGGGAATCAGTTTCCAAGCAAAAATATTCCACTCGCGGACATCATTTCTTTGAAAAAAAGTTTCCCCGCGAATTGAATCGAAACGCCAGTTCATATATTTTCTGAAAGAAAAAATGTCGCCAGATGTAATTCCGCCTTTGCTCTTTAATTCAATATGAATAATTTTATCCGGATTTACGCCTGCAAACGCTTTCATAAGCACCGGAGCTCTTCCTTGTTCCCCAAAAATGTTCCCTTGTACCTGAGCGAAACCAGATGGTTAATAATTTCTCGATGTGAAATTTTTATAGGGTGATTTAATTTGAGTTTCTCGACATTAAAGTTTCCATGCAGTTTCGATTTATAGCTGAGACGGACCTTAATATCATTTTTTCCTAAATCTGCACCTTCCGCGACCCCAAAAACAAATGGAACAAAAAAAAGCAATAACATCATTACTTTTAAATATCGGCGAATTAAATCCATATTTTTGACAATGCTTTTAAGGGATTGGAATGAGGTTCACAATAATCCCTGATTAATAATAAACCTTTCTATCTGATCCGTTCCAATGCCATCTTTTAAATTAGTAAAGGTAAAAGGTTTTTCACCGCGCATCTTTTTAGCATCACGCTCCATTATTTCCAAGGAAGCACCCACATGAGGAGCAAGGTCAATTTTGTTGATAACCAGTAAATCGGACTTGGTTATGCCGGGGCCACCTTTGCGGGGAATTTTATCCCCGGCGGCCACATCGATCACATAAATAGTCAAGTCCGAGAGTTCGGGGCTAAACGTAGCAGCAAGATTATCACCTCCACTTTCCACAAAGATCATATCCAAGCTTGGATATTTATGGCACAGATCATCGATTGCGGACAAATTTATGGAGGCATCTTCACGAATAGCGGTATGCGGACACCCTCCTGTTTCCACGCCCATGATTCGTCCTGCTTCCAAAGCTTCATTTCGGATCAAGAACTGGGCATCCTCTTTGGTATAAATATCGTTAGTCACAACGGCAATTTGATACTTACCTCTCATTTGTTTGCATAAGACGTTGACCAAAGCCGTTTTTCCAGAACCTACCGGCCCGCCAATTCCCACACGCAATACCTGTTTATTTGTCATATTCATTTTTCCGGATTTTCAAGATCGAAATAACCGGGTGTATTGGGTTTCATGAAGGGCACTGGCTATACCCTGGCCGGGAGCGGTATAACCGATGTCTTCATCTTTCAAGGCTAAACCTTTTGAAACCAGTGCAGGGATAATTTCTATAGCTGAAGACAATATTTTCTGGCCGCTGGTTTGTCCTATAGGAACCAGCTTGATTGCCGCAAGCACTTGATTTTCTGCCCACATCCATAAATATCCCCAGGAAGCATCATTAACCGGTATTTTCCAATGCGCTGTTCCTAAAGAAAACAGGGTTAAAAAACATGCTCTGGAGTTTTTGCTCCACTCAACCGCCTCTGAAATGCCTAAATCTCCCAACAAACGCGACAAAGCTTGAGCCATCTGTTGCTCTTCTGCCTGAAGCTCTCTTGAATCACGACTGGCAAATAAATAATCATTCCAATAGAGAACATTTTTATTGTCATTGATCGACCATGCTTTGTGCAAGCGGGATAGCACCGGCACATCCAGGTTTGCCAAAGCATTCACCAGGATTCCCTGAACCCACATTGAAGTTGTGTTTTCATCTTTTATCCAATCGGACGAAACCGCAAATTCCAAACCTTGTGAATAAGCGTAAGCTCCCACAGGGAGCATAGGGCTGCACAATTGCATCAAGCGTAACGTTTCTCTGGGCCGATCAGAGTTCATTTGTTACCTATGCTTCGCCAGGATGAGAATGCGAATGACTGGAGTGCCCGCCATAGGCTCCTCCTTCTGGTTCAAAGGGGGACAATTCGTGTTTCACAGCAAGTCCCAGAGATTGAACCATTTCTTCCAATACATGGTCTCTTTGAAAGCGCAAACAGTTTTCCTCTATTTGAAGTGGAACGTGCCGGTTTCCCAGGTGGTAACAGGCTCGAGCCAAAAGAAAAGAGTCCTTTGTAGAAATAACAGCAACCTCTTCATTGGCAGCACGAACCTCGACAATCAAACCATTTTCCGCCCGCAATAAATCACCATGGCGCAAAATGCTTCCACGTTCCAACATCAAAGCTGCCTCCTGCTTATCATTCAAAGAAACCCGCAAACGACTCTTTTGCCTTTTTTCAAATGGCAAGGTTAGGGTTACAGAGGGTGTGGCAGGGATTCCCAGTTTTTCTGTGATTTTCAACATTTAATTGGATTTCCACTAAAAAAGAAAATAACGTTGCGCCAGAGGCAATTCTATAGCTGGCTCACAAGTTAAGAGTTCACCATCAGCACGTACCTCATAAGTTTGCGAATCTACTTCTATTTTTGGAAGATAGTTATTATGAATAAGGTCATTTTTGGTAATCCTGCGGGTATTGCGGACTGAAACCAGCCGTTTATTCAATCGAAGTTTTTCGCCCATGCCATCTTCATAAGCCGCTTTGGATACAAAACTCACGCTGGTTTCACTCCGCGCTCCTCCAAGTGCTCCAAACATCAGACGATAGTGCACGGGTTGTGGCGTTGGAATCGAAGCATTCGGATCTCCCATGGGAGCCGCCACAATCATCCCGCCTTTAATAATCAGAGCCGGTTTGGCCCCAAAAAATGCTGGTTTCCACAAAACAATATCCGCCAGCTTGCCCACTTCGATGGAGCCTACCTCGTGGCTAATTCCATGGGTAATGGCTGGGTTGATCGTGTACTTGGCTATATAACGCTTGACGCGAAAATTATCGTTGTCGAAAGTGTCCGGACTTAACGGTCCTCGTTGCACTTTCATTTTATGAGCGGTTTGCCAAGTTCGGCAGATCACTTCTCCAATTCGTCCCATAGCCTGAGAGTCAGAAGCGATCATACTAAAGGCTCCCAAATCGTGAAGAATATCTTCGGCAGCAATGGTCTCACGCCTTATACGCGATTCAGCGAACGCGACGTCTTCAGGAATTTTTGGGTCCAGATGGTGACATACCATAAGCATGTCCAAATGTTCATCAATAGTATTAACCGTATAAGGGCGAGTTGGGTTTGTGGATGAAGGCAATACATTTGCCACGCCGCAGGCTTTAATGATATCCGGAGCATGTCCACCACCGGCTCCTTCGGTATGATAAGTATGAATCGCCCGGTCCTTAAACGCTGCTAAAGTACTTTCGACAAATCCTGATTCATTCAAAGTGTCGGTATGAATGGCAACTTGCACATCAAAATTATCTGCAACCGTCAAACAATTATCGATCGATGCGGGGGTCGTCCCCCAGTCTTCGTGTAACTTCAAACCCATAGCACCTGCAAGGACTTGCTCTTCAAGAGCGGCAGGTAGACTGGCATTACCCTTACCCATAAATCCGAAATTCATTGGCAATTCTTCTACCGCCTGATACATGCGCTGAATATTCCAAGGCCCCGGTGTGCAGGTTGTCGCATTGGTACCCGCAGCCGGTCCAGTTCCACCACCCAGCATGGTTGTAACTCCAGACATGAGTGCTTCATCCACCTGTTGTGGGCAAATGAAATGGATATGAGCATCTAGGGCACCAGCAGTGGTTATGAATCCTTCTCCTGCAATGGCTTCTGTTCCAGGGCCGATAATGATGTCAACATCAGATTGTATGTCAGGGTTCCCGGCTTTTCCAATTCCGACAATCCGACCGGATTTAATTCCAATGTCAGCCTTGACGATGCCCCAATGATCGAGTATCAAAGCATTTGTAATTACAACATCCACCGATTCTTTAGAAGTTCTCTGGCTCTGTCCCATCCCATCCCGAATAACCTTGCCGCCTCCAAACTTGACTTCCTCTCCATAAGAAGTCTTATCCTGTTCCACTTCAATCCACAGCTCTGTATCCCCTAGGCGTACGCGATCTCCCGTAGTAGGTCCATACATATCTGCATAAGCTCGTCTACTAATCTCACTCATTGTTCACTCTCCAACGGTCCCATGATTTTTCCATTGAATCCATAAACCTTCCTGGAACCGGAATAGGCAACTAATTCAACTTCTCGTTTTTGTCCTGGTTCAAATCTTATAGCCGTACCCGCAGGTATATTGAGGCGGAAGCCTTTTGTGTTTTTGCGATCAAATTGCAACGCGTCATTCGTTTCAAAAAAATGATAATGCGATCCTACTTGAATCGGTCTGTCACCAGAATTAGCAACCATGATATGAATCGTTTTGCCATTTTTATTGAGGGTAATGTTTCCTTCTTTTACTTTTAATTCACCGGGAATCATTTGCATTCTCCATTTACGGAATCGGGTTGTGAACAGTGACCAACTTGGTGCCATCGGGGAAAGTGGCTTCCACCTGCACTTCAGGTATCATTTCCGGAATCCCTTCCATGACATCTTCACGTTTAAGCAGGGTAGTTCCATAGCTCATTAAATCAGCAACACTTCTTCCATCTCGCGCAGCTTCCAAGATGGCTGCTGAAATAAAGGCAACGGCTTCAGGATAATTAAGTTTCCCCCCACGAGCCAACCTTCTTTCCGCCAATAACCCTGCCGTAAAAATCATCAACTTGTCTTTTTCCCTGGGGGTAAGCTCCATCTTTTTCCTCTCTTTACATAGATAACAAAATGCTCATATTCAAAATATAATTTTACGTAATATCAAGTTTTCCAAATGCGTGGTTCTACTGCTTCATAACCGATCACTTCCTGCCGTAATATTTTCCAAGCACTAATAAAACAATTTCTAGCTCTCTCCACACTATTCCCCAAAAAATAACAGAGGATAGCACCATCCATCTGAGTTACAGAAAATAATTCTTGATCAATTGAAATATTTGCTATCTTTCTCAAAGAATCCACCAATTCTGTATTATCAGTCACGCAAACCAAACTCCCAATCACCGGAAATCCGAGGAAACCCCATTTTGCATTGAGAGCGGGATCCCCTCCTTTTAACTTTAGACGCTCAATTCGCAAAGGTTTGCCATCCCGCCAAACTTCAAACCTTTGATCTAACTCACCCTGACTAAAATTTTCGTCCGAAGCCGGTCGTCCCAGACAAGAAATTTCCCATCCTACAAAATGACTATCGTGAGCAAGTTCAACTTTGGTTTTAATCTGTGCCTTAGCACCGGAGAACAAAATACTTTCTGATGGAAACCATTCCAAAATCCCCTTGGATGCGACTTTAATTATCTGTTCCTGTCTGGCCACTGGCCCCGCACTCCGATAAAACTTTCCCGCCGCCGGAGTTGTAATCAGCGCATGTGCATTTGAATTCACATCCACATAAATATTTAAACGATCCCCCCCGACCATTCCGCCAGGTGGATGCAATATATAAACATGACAGGTTCCATTTAGCTCTGGATAAAAAGGTTTCTGTACCTGCAAAGGGCCATAGTGTTTGCGATGGCTCAGTATGGTCCTGTTACCAGACTTAGAAAACTTCAAGTCCAGTTGAGCTTTCCATTCTGCATCCAAGAACTTTTCTTTTAATTTAGGTGTTGGCATAAACCCAATGGCGGTGAAACCACCTGTTTAATTAAAATCAGTTATGAAATAGGCAAAATTTACGCCATTAAAAAGATGTGGGCATGAAATTAAAAAGGATCAAT
>JYMV01034207.1_pt1 | contig 15924 bp, 16 predicted proteins | sample 338911 | NCBI WGS metagenome assembly JYMV01 (sample SAMN03354496, study PRJNA234377) | hydrothermal vent metagenome | biome: Deep sea; feature: Hydrothermal plumes at the Eastern Lau Spreading Center, Western Pacific Ocean; material: Seawater | place: Tonga | collected 2009 | depth 2000 m m
GGGATTCAAAGCTCTCAAAGCTGGTAAAGCCGTTAACGGTGTGAAGGAACTCTATGAACACGTTCCCGAAGAATATATCCGCACCGCTGTCTACGCCAAGAATGACGACGGGAAGAACTATATAGATGTTGTTTTGGAGGTGCTTGAACATGCGCCATCTCCTACAATTAAAGCAGGTGTGGAAGCGCTCAAGGCGGCCGTTGCATGGGTGCGTAATGATCTTGGCGCGCCACCCCCCACGGATCCAGCGGATTCCCCTGAGCCCGGCTCCGCCGCGCCTTCCGAACTGGCTAGCCGCCCGCGCGCGACCCGAACAACTCCCCGAATCGGTACACAAAACCGGGGACCCACGGGACCACTTCAAGAAACATATGATCGTTGGCAAACGATCGCAGGAATTAACAAGAGAGTATTATGAAAAAATCAGATTTAAAACAACTAATCAAACCACTAGTAAAAGAATGCATACATGAAGTTCTTATAGAGGAAGGAATGTTATCGAACATTGTATCCGAAGTAGTTCAAGGCATGCAAGCAAAGCCACTAGTGGAGTCACGTGCCGCCACCCCGACACCACCAAATCGCGCTGCAGAGGCTCGCAAGATGAAAGAGTCGCGCCAAAAGATGAATGCTCGCCGTCAAGAGTTAATGGACTCCATTGGCAAAGATGCATACAATGGGATGGATTTATTTGAAGGCACAGCGCCTATGTCCAGAGAAGAAAACGCTGGCACAGCAGCCGGCTCAGTCGATCTAGGAAGCTCCCGGGATGCGGGTGTTGACATTAGTTCACTAGTAGGAGGCGCTTCACATGTGTGGAACGCAATGAAGTAGGAATAATGGCTAATGTTGTTGTCCGCGCAAAAGAATGCCGTGGAAATCATGAGAGAATGATCAAGAGATTTATCAAGAAGACAAAGAAAGAGAAGATTGTTGAAGAGGTGAAGGAACGTAGAAGGTATACCAAGCCATCTGATGCTAAGCGCCAAAAGCGCCAAAAAGCAGAACGCCGCCGGATCCGAGATGAACAAAAACATCTAAGACTACAACAAAGACGCAATAGAAAAAAATAGACACTATTTATAGTAAAGCTAAAAATTAAAGGAGTTTTGAATTATGGCAAATAATAGTCCCACAATGCGCTGGCCAGCAGAAGTAGGTATCAATCATGTGGGTGCCTATGAGGTAAGCGGCCGCCCATTCGCTAGTGGCAACATTAACGCATCTACCGCACAAAAGGTAGAGTTTCCGCTTGTTACACGCTGGGTGCAGATTATAAACACTAGCGCACAGCCCGTACGAGTGGGGTTTTCAGAAAACGGAGTGAGCGGAAGCCACGTTTCAAATAGCTACTTTTTTACAATTCCTAAAGCGGACGCAACTAATGGTGGACAAACAAGTAGCGGCCGGCTTGAACTGAAGGTTTCGGAAATTTGGCTTTATTCACCCGCACAAGCTACAAGTGTTCAAGTTGTCGCGGGACTCACCAGCATCAACAAGAACAAAACAAGTGGTTCACTTGGACCTAGTTGGTCGGGCTCCATAGGGGTCGGTTAATAGTGGCACGATTTCGTTGGGCATATGTAGATTGTTCGGGCTCCACGTCGATGGCCGGCCCAATAGGATCGGTGCAGTTTCTAACAGGAACTAACGCGACGAGCGGCTCCGCTCGATTTATGTTCACAACAGGAACGAACACCCTTCATCTAACGGGAACACTCAACGTCTCAGGCACCATCAGTGCCAGTCACTACCATATCAAGAATGTGACCGAGATCGATGCTAGCGGCTCCACATTCTTTGGGGATACCAATGACGATGTCCATATTAGGACAGGAAGTCTGCAGGTTGGCAAATCTGACGATACGCTTATTCTGCGCGTCGATAATACTACTGAAGCTGTACAGGTGAGAGGGTTTCGTGGTCTTTACGAAGCGGTTTCCACAGTCAGCTATACTGCTAGCGCCCCGAGTTACATAATGGGCGTCACCAACGTAAACAATGTTCGTATTGAGATTCCAAGCGCTTCTACTTATCTCGGCGGAGCGCTTTTAATTGTAAAAGACGAAGCTACTTCTCGCGCTGGAACTAATATTATTCTTTCGGCTGCGTATGGTACGACTATCGATGGCGCCAACTCCTACACTTTAACTGGGTCAATGCCTGCAATTAGTTTATATTCTAACGGCACCAATTGGTTTGTCTTCTAATTAGCTTAGAGACTTTATAAAACTAATATTAGCTTAGAGGCTTTATAAAACTAATTATGTGAGGGATCCTACAGATGGCGTATAATGCAGTATCTGGAACGTTAATAGCTGCGCAGAACTATATTCCTGGCGATTTAGTTGTAGGAAATATAGTTTCCGGTAATTTGAGCACTTCAGATGGTGCTAATTTAATCAATATTCCGCGGGTTTCCAATGCGACAAATAACGCACTTATAACCAATGTGAGCGGCGATGCAAACACCCTTGTCTGTGAGTCGAATTTAACATTCGATGGAGGGTCCCTGGTCGTTACCGGCGATCTCACCGCGTCCGTGTCCGTGTCCGCATCTTATTTTGAAGGGGACGGCAGCCGTTTAACAAATCTTCCCGGTGGAGCCACCGGCGCCGGCATCTTCAGAGAAACTTCCCCTAGCAATGCTTACACTACGAGTAGTATAAAGGTGGGCGCCTCCGGCACAGCGCCAGCCACTTTATCAGTAGTGGGCGGTAGTTTTTTAAGTGGAGCATTAATTCATAAGCGCCACACAGTCACAGGCGATTATACCATCTCCATAACAGACTATTACATAGGTGTAGATACAACCGGCGGAACAGTAAAAATTACTCTCCCAAATGCAGCTGCTCTCACTAGCGGACAAACTCTGGTTTTGAAAGACGAAGGTGGCAACTCAGACACCAACGCAATCACCATTTCCGGCTCTGGCGCCGATAAAATTGATGGTCAAAATACAGTTGTTTTAGGGTCACCTTATGCAGCACTCCAGCTATATTGTGATGGCGCCACCAAATACTTTATTTATTGACGCGAAAGAAGGACGAAGAGCCTATTTATAAGCGGATGGCGGGACTGTTGCGTGTTCTCATTTATGGGAGCGCGTACCTTTTTTGCTATCCGCCAAAACATAAAACTTATATAATATGGAGGGTTTTTAAACATGGCTTATAAATTTCAATCGGAGTTAGCTATCCTTAGTGGTGCTATTTCTCCTCAAAACGACGATGCATTCGATCTTGGTATCGCTGCAGCGCAATGGAAAGATATCTACATCGACGGTATCGCATACATCGATCAGCTTGGTACAGACGCTGATCCCGGATCTGCTTACATTTCCGGCGGCGAGTTAGATAACTGTGTCATCGGTGGCGAAACCAAGGCGGCTGGTACTTTTACCACTGCTACGGTGGATGCCTTAACGGCAACTGCTAACCTTGACATTGGTGCTTACGAGATGCGCGCCCTGACTTTCGAGTCGGATCAAGCAACTGGCACTGCACCGTTCACGGTGGCTTCAACTACTGTTGTCGCTAACCTTAACGCTTCTACGCTTGGTGGCGCCACAATGGCTGTCCCTGGCGCAATCGGTGGTGGAACACCGGCTGCTGTTACAGCAACCACTTTGACGGCTACTACTTTCGTTATGCCTGACGTTACTTCCGGCAAGTTACTTGTCGCTGACGGCAGTGACTACGAAGAAGTCGCTCTGTCTGGTGATGCTACGCTCGCTTCTGGCGGTGCGTTAACTATTGGCAACCTCGCAGTTACAACTGCAAAACTTGCTGATGATGCTGTTTCTCTTGCCAAGATGGCTGCTCTCACTAGAGCTTCCATCATCATTGGTGACGCTTCTGGTAATCCTTCTGCTCTTGCAAAAGGTGCTGCTAGCACGTTCCTTCAATCTGATGGTACTGATACGGCATATGTCGCAATGAGTGGTGACGCCACTTTAAACGCTGGTGTCATCTCAATCGGTGCAACCAAAGTTACTGATGCAATGATCAATGACGACGTTGCTACTGGCTTAGGTGGTGTTGGTCTGTCTGCAGCTTCTGGTGTCTTGGCATTGGATGTGAATGAACTTCCGACTGCTGCAACTCTTGCCGTTTCGGCCGACAGTTTCGTTTGGCTCGACGCGACGGACAATAGCTCTCAGAGAAACACCTTTGCTCAACTTGCGACTGCGATGGCTGGTGCCGGTATTACCGCTACCAACGGAGTTTTCTCTTCGGACGCTTCTCCGACTCCTACCTCTCACGGTGATGCTGCGGCTACCCTTGTGGAAGGTATGAACTGGAGTTCAGCTGTATTCTCAGCTGCTCGCATTTGGACGCTTCCTGCTTCTCCGGACGCTGGTGATGTTATCACGGTTAAGGCGCCTACAAACGCCCACACCTATGCGCTCACTGTTTCGAAAGCTGGCTCTCAAACCATTGATGGTCAAGACACCGTGGTCTTAGCTTCCCCGAATGCTGGTGTATCGTTCACCTATGTCGGTTCCGACAAGTGGTTAATCACATAAGTCGATTATTCGTCTTTACAAGATTGCCTTTATTTACTGGATGTCCCTCTTTTGGGGGGCATCCTTTTTTTTGTGACTATTTACTTGCGGAGACTACAATGAAAACATTAGATCTGCATGGGATGTATCACGAGGCGGTACAAAGGAATGTAGAGAATTTTGTTCTTTTAAACGATGGGCCAATGAGAATTATAACAGGTAATTCAAGTACAATGAAAGCAATAGTGACAGAGACACTAACACAACATAACTTTACTTATTATCCGGAAAACTATACTAACTTTGGCAGTCTCATAGTTATAGATAAGACACGCATTTCACGGTAAGGGGGAGCACAAATGGCTTATAATGTTCTAAAGGGTACGGTAGAGGGGTCAGTCGACCAACACGCAGATCAAGAAATCGACGGCATAAAGGTTTTTAAAAATACCATAAGCGCTAGCGTATTTTATGATACCGACGCGCAAAGCCCGTGTGCTACCCTCAAAGATGTTGCCATAACTACAGTTATCGGCGCCACGAAAAATGGTGTGTTGACCCTTAACGGCGACAACACAGCAAAAGTTTATCACACACTGACTTATGATGGAAACTCATTAAACGCTAAACATGTTTGTGCTGAAAGCTATAGCGGCTCAGGAGCAGAACTTACAGATATACCATCGGATAATTTCAACGGGTTAATCTCCGGAGACCATTTAAAGCTGGGCCCCGGTCTGCATGTGGTAGGGGGATCCCTCCAGCCGAAAGTTGATGGCGCTCTTCAAAACGACGAGGAGGGACTTAGTATCAACTTGGGCGTTAATAGTGGTATAAGTGTTAAAGATAATAAATTAATTCTGGATACCAATAAATCACCATCCATTACTACTGGTGGGCAGAATCTGAGCGATCAAGACGTCATCTTGGTTGGGGATGCTGACCGCGCTGGCATCTGGCACACCACACTCTCGAATCTATATGACAATTATATGAGCAACAAGATACCTCACCCCGCCGGCGCCATCTCTGAAATTCAACTTAAAGGCAAGCGTGGCTTTTCCTCTTCTCCTAAGCTGTCCTACTGTACTACCAAAGAGGCTTTGAAGGTTGAAGGTAAAGTAATAGCCACAGCAGCCCTTATTGAAGGGGAACTGAAGTGCACTGGTAAAGTAATCAAAAATATATCAAAAGTCTCCTTAAAATCCTACGAAGTAAGTCCTACAGATTACACCCTGGTGTGTGACACCGTTGCAACGTCTATAACTATTACGTTACCACCGGCGTGTAATAGTGTAGGCCGCGTCTTAAATATAAAAAAAGCCAACACAGACACAGAAAATCTTCGTTCCTATCCCATTCGGATAAGAGCAGTGGAGGGCACAATTGATAGTAAAGATGAAATTATTCTAAAAACTAATTATGCATCCCGCAGCTTGCAGTCCGATGGAGAGAACTGGTGGATAATAGGAGCTAAAGGAACGTGAGACTAATTAATATAAAGGAAATACAACACAATGGCTTATAATAGCAACAAAGGCACACAGAACTTCGGGGATATTCATTACGACGGAGATCCCGCAGAAACCCAGATTGATTTCGAAGACGATTTTATTGCACTTAAAACCAATAACATTCAGCGACTGATTGTTTCTTCTTCCGCTATTACCGCATCGGTGATTTTTTCAGCTTCTGCCGGCATTTATGCCGGAACCTTCACCGGTGACGGCGCCGGGATCACAGGAGTGCCCGCAGCCGGTATCTCGCCGGCAGGGTCAACCACCCAGGTTCAGTATAATAATGGAGGAGCCCTAGCCGGTTCTTCTAACATGACCTTTGATGGGACGTCGCTAGCAGTCGCAGGGCTATCATCTACAGGTAACACTACTCTTGGAGATGCTAGCGGCGATAGTGTGACGATTAACGCTGCCACGGTTAATATTCCGAATGTGGCAGCCGGAACAGATAACACTGTCGTGGTTTATAATGGCAGCACTCTCTTAACTGATGAGGTTGACTCACGCGTATGGGGAAGCACGCTGGTGGACGCTAGCGGCACACCTGTTGCAAACCAAATTGCACGCTGGAGTGACGCCAACACAGCACAAGGGACTACCACCCTAACATATAACGGTACCATTTTGGCTGTGACTGGAGCAATTTCTGCCTCCGGAAATGTTTCTGGTTCTGCTTTTTACGGAAATGGAGCAAATCTCTCCGGAGTGGGCACCATGTCTGGTTTTACATTAGCTGGAGACGGTGGCTCTTCGCAAGCAATCGCAGACGGTAATACTTTGACGGTTGCAGGCGGCACAGGATTAACTACAACTGCCGCGGCCACAGACACTGTGTCGATTGCGCTTGATAATACGGCTGTTAGCGCAGGCTCATATACCTTTTCAGCCATAACTGTTGATGCCCAAGGTCGCCTTACTTCAGCTGCAAGCGGCACCCCATCCTTTACATTAGCAGCCGATGGTGGCTCTTCCCAGGCCATCGATAATGGCAATACGCTCACCGTGGCAGGTGGAACTGGTCTTACTTCGACCGCCGCAGCCACAGATACCGTGACGCTTGCGCTTGATAATACTTCTGTTAGCGCTGGATCTTATACTTTTTCTGCAATAACGGTAGATGCACAAGGGCGCCTCACTTCAGCTGCAAGCGGTACTCCCTCATTTACTTTAGCCGGCGACAGTGGAACACAAACAGTTGATAATGGAAACACTCTCACCGTGGCCGGCGGCACAGGTTTAACTTCACTAGCAGCCGCTACTGATACTGTCACACTTACTTTGGACAATACCGCAGTTTCGGCGGGAAGTTATATTAAGGCAGACATAACAGTGGACGCGCAAGGTCGCTTGACATCGGCTGCAAATGGCGCAGCAGAAATTGTCACCGCTTATAACAACGCGACTGATAATTATGTCTTGACCTCTGCTGGCGCTGGTTCCATTAACGGAGAAGCCAACCTTACTTTTGATGGAGCCACCTTGGCTGTACAAAGCAGCGTGAACCCGATAATCGAGGTTTCTAACGTGGCCGACGACGCTTATGGAGGGGTTGCTATTTTACAGAATACGCGCGCCGGCTCCGCTGGTGCAGTTGATGATTTTGTGGGGGGCGTCATGTTCAAAGCCAACGACTCAGCCACCAACCGCACACAATACAGTAAGATAAGTACTAAAATAGGATCCCCCACCAACACTAGCGAATCCGGCTATATGCTATTCGAAGTAACAACGGGGGGAACCACCGGTACTGAGTATCTTAGGTTGGACGGCCTAACCAACACAATAACTGCCTCTGTAGAAACTCAGGTGAATGCGGATTTAAATATTGCCGGCACCGTTGACATTGGCCCCGAGATCGATTCCAATGCAAAACTCCATGTCAGCGGTGCGAATAGTTCGGTTTTAGCAATTTTCGAAACTCCTGCAAACCCAATTTTACTGGCGATCACCGGATCGGGTAAGGTTGTAGTTGGCGGCGCACATCTTGATGCCAAGTTAAATGTAAGCGGCTCGAAGAGTGATCAACTAATTTCTCTTAAAAGTGACACTAAAAATCCCGCCTTCTATGTAAGCGGAAGCGGACAGGTCTTCGCTTCAGGTAGCCTCATCCTGCAGGACATAGAGCCCACCCTCCAATTTAGCGGCAGTGATGGCGCCGGCCTCGGCCAGATGGGCTATAATTCTTCAGATAACCTTTTAATTCAAAATAATACTACCAACAAACATATCGTCTTGAAGGCAAATGATAACGGAACCATTCGTGAAGGCTTTCGTCTAGACGGCGCCGTCCCTGAAGTCGTTGTCAATCAAACATCTGATTCTCTTGTTGACTTCCGCGTCGAGAGTGATAACAACACCCATATGTTATACGTGGATGGATCTGCAGACAAGATAGGAATTAACACTGATACACCTCTTGTAAAACTGGATATCAACGATAACACAATTCGAATTCGAACAGCCAGTACCCCTTCAAGCGCATCTGACTTTGGAGTCCAAGGTGAGATTAGATGGGATGCGGGCTATATTTATGTTTGTGTCGCTACCGATACATGGAAGAAGGTGGCGATTAGTACGTGGTAGACATATTATTAAAAATGGGCTTTACCACACAGTAATACTACTTATTTGTGAACTATTGTCATATTAGGAGTCAATTCATGTCTACTTTGCTCAGTGAAGCAATCATCGACGCCAAGGCACTGCGCGAAGCAGCCTTAAAGAACGCCGAAACTGCGGTTATTGAAAAATACTCGCAAGAAGTTAAAGAAACTTTGGATAATTTGTTGGAGCAAGACGATCTGGGTGGCGAAATGCCTGATCTGGGTGGTGAAATGCCTGATCTTGGTGCCGAACCTGCCGAGCCTGGAACCGAAGACACAATTGATGAGGATAATGAGATCCCTCTGGCCGCCACGGATGATTTTTCGGACTTAGAGGGCAAAAATTTAAAAGACTTCCCCCACCAAGGCGAGCAAATAGACGTTACTATTGATTTAGGCGCTCTCCAAGAGGCTGTTGCTGCGTTAGGTGATGAAATAAATGAGAACCAAGAGTTTGACATCACAGCCGACGATATTGCAAACATACTTTCGGAAGAGGGCGATGATTGCGCCGATGACGAGGACGAGGACGACGAGATTGTCGAAGTAGCCGGCCTCAGCGCGCCAGAAGATAACCTATTTGACACACAAGAGTCAGGCGACACCGACGACGACGACGATGATGAAGATGACGAAGGTTCATCTAGTGCCGAAGCGGAAACGGCGTCAGCTTCAGGTATTGCAGCCACCGATGCTGCACAAAAAGGCTTGGAAGAGAAGTTCGATATTGACTCCCTTACTGATGCCATCATAGAAAAACTTACTGTAGACATGGGAGCTACCCTATCGGGCTGGGCCGGCCGCTCATCCGAGAGCATGAAGTGGGAGATGGAAAAAGAAATCGCCCACCGCCGCAGCACCGATCTACAAGACGATTTAGAAACTTTAAAGAAAGCTCAAGAAGAGTTGGTTTTCGAAAATAAACAACTCAATGAGCAAAACACACAATATAAGCTAGCGGTGCAAGAATTGAAAGAAGGTCTTCATGACGTAAATCTTTCAAATGCTCGTTTGCTTTATACGAACCGTATTTTACGAAATACCTCCTTAAATGAGCGACAAAAAGATAAAATTGTCGAAGCGATTTCCAACGCCGGTTCAGCCCCAGAAGCAAGGACGATCTTTGAAACACTTCAAAGCACAGTGGTGGCCACACCAAAACGTAGCCCACAATCACTTAGCGAAGTAATCAGTCGCCGGTCTTCTACAATCAGGGCTTCTCGTAAAGAGACGCCTTCATCCGATCCATTACAAGAACGGATGAAAAGATTAGCTGGAATAAAATAATCATTAAATTTAAGGAGGTAATTTTAAATGTCTGGTATTGTTGAAAGGTTGACCGAAGGTATGGTCAACAGAGATATGCGTGCAGAAGGGCACGCACTATTAAGTAAGTGGGAGAAGACTGGTCTACTCGAAGGAATAGAAAAGGATCGATCCCGCCAAGCTATGGCTCGTTTGCTTGAAAATCAAGCAAAAGAGCTTCTCCGTGAGGGTTCTTCCATGGCCGCTGGAGATGTTGAGGGCTTTGCTGCCGTCGCATTCCCCATCGTTCGCCGTGTCTTCGCGGGTCTGATCGCTAACGATCTTGTTAGTGTTCAGCCGATGAGTCTGCCAAGCGGTCTCATCTTCTTCCTGGACTTCACGTTCTCAGGAGATCTCGGTGGTACCGAGGGTGCACAAACCCGTCGCTTCGGCAACGTTGCTGGCACTGGCTCCATCTATGGTGGTGACAAGGTTGGTTCACAGTTGACCGGCGGACTTAACCTGCTCAGTAGTTCTGGTATTGACCTTTCTGGTCCTCGTACCGTTTCTGCTCGCGGTTATGCCTATGGTTCCCCAACCGGTTCCGTCGCTTGTGCTGCACACGCAAACACTGGTGTCGAGAAAGATACTTTCGATGTAGCCAAGGCTACGGAAGCACAGAAGAAGCTCATTGTCTTTGATCCGGATATCCTTGCTCTTTCGGGCTCAGGTACGGAGTATAATGTTCTTGTGGTTGATACTGATAAGCAAAGCTATGTTGCACAAGATGCTGATTTCGATAACCTTGGTGCTTTCACTGTGACCCCTGCAAATACTGCAATTGTTGCTGGTGTTGCTGGCTGGCGTCAGATTCGTCGGTTGACCCAGCTTGTGGATTCTACTCAAGCGGCAACCGCTACTGGTTCTGCTGTCCGTATGTGTTACATTGCAGTTTCTGCTTCAACCAACATTACGATTGCTGGTACAACTGTTCAGGTTCCGATTCGTGACAATTTCAACGCTGCTAGCGCCATTGGTGCTGTCGTTGGTGCTGCCGAGTGGGGACTTGAGAACAACGCTGATATCCCCGAGATTGACATCAAAGTCGATTCCGTGGCTGTCACCGCTAGTACCAAGAAGCTCAAGGCTAAGTGGACTCCGGAGTTAGGTCAAGACCTTAACGCCTACCACAACCTTGATGCCGAGGTTGAGCTTACAAGTATCCTCTCTGAGCAGATTGCTCTTGAGATTGATCGCGAGATCATTGGTGACCTTGTTAATGGCGCTTCCGCTGCTACCTACTACTGGTCGCGTTCACCTGGCTTGTTCTTGAACAAGGTTACTGGCGTTGAGATCGGTGCTGCTTCTGCGGCTCCCGACTTCACCGGTACAGTATCCGAGTGGTACGAGACTCTCGTTGAGACCATCAATGATGTGTCTGCACAGATTCACCGCAAGACTCTTCGCGGCGGAGCTAACTTTGTTGTCTGCGGACCTGAAGTTGCTAACGTCCTTGAGTTCACCGCTGGATTCCGTGCTTCCGTCACTGCTGACGACGATAAGGGTAGTATTGGTTCAGTCAAGGTTGGTTCCTTGAGCAAGAAGTTCGATGTCATTGTTGACCCGTACTTCCTCCGCAATGTGGTCCTCATCGGCCGTCGCGGTTCCTCTTTCCTTGAAAGCGGATACGTGTACGCACCGTACGTTCCACTGCAGACCACACCTACGATCTTCGGACCGGAAGACTTCGTGCCTCGCAAGGGCGTGATGACTCGTTACGCGAAGAAGATGGTTCGTCCTGATATGTACGGACTTGTTATTGTGCGCGGTATGCTCGGCGAAGCCGGCGCTACTAGTTAAACAATAGCTTAGTAACCTACTATAATGTAAAGCCTCCGTTTTTTAACGGGGGCTTTCATTTTGGGTAGAACTACTTATAGGCGAGGAGAGAAATCTCTTCGTTAATTGACCTAATTAATATTCATATAAGGAGAAATATATTATGGGAACCAAAAGAGTAGGTTGGGCACGAATTCGTAGCCTGATTAACGAAAACCAAAATGATTTGCGTCGACGCAATGTAGCTGTTAGAACTTTAACAGCTGATACAACTTTAACGGCGGCCGACAGCGGTAAAGTCATTATCATGGATACAACGGCGCAAGTAGATGTAACATTGCCGGCAGTTGGAGAGGCGGGGTTAAACTTCAAGTTTTGTTTGAAAAATAGCACCACTCAGTCGGATATTGCAGCCACCACATCAGTTATTCTGGGTGAAATCGCCGCAGATGCTGGCACCGGAATTTCGATGGCTGGACAGACCATCGTTATTTCGACAAGCGCTGTGGCTGGTGACTGGTTAGAGTTAGTTTCTGATGGAACTAATTGGTATGCATCGGGATATACCGCCGCAGCCGCATCATGGTCTGCTAGTTAATCTGATTTAAAATATATTTTATATTTATCCCCCCCTTCCCTTTTGGGTTGGGGGGTTTTTCTTCAAAATGTCGATCTGCCAAATTTTTTCCGGCACCCATTTTTTGAGATTTTCCTTTTTTTTCGTTTAGGCGAGACACCAACTATTTACTATTGAACTAAACATAGAGGAGTTCCCATGGGAAAGAAAAGAAGAATGTTGTCCGCAACTAAAAAGTTTGCAGCTAAACACAGCAACCATCCGAGAATGCGAGCAATTTTAGCAGCGTCTGAAACTGAAACTGTTACTAAAGAGCCAGTAATAAAAGTTGTAGCCCCCACACCTAAGACGGTTGCAAAAGTTGAAGTGGCCCCAGTTCTGGAGGCAGCGCCAGTTGTACCACCGAAAGAGGTAGAAGCAACTGTGCCAGAGTTGAAAGCAAAAACAACCACGAAGACTACCTTCAAAAAGAGGTCCACCACTCGTAAACCACGTAGAAAGGCCACAAAAACCAAAACAATTGACGCAAACACATAAAATAAACGTTTCTGCGCATTGATTTGAGTTTTGTACGCGTCTTTACTATTTATTCCTAGGAGGGCTTTTGGGTGCCCACACAACTTAATCCGAAATCAAACACTAGCACAGTCATTCTAACCAGTACCGGCAGTGCTGCCCTAGTTGCTGCCGCTGTACCATTTGGTATTTATACCGGCTCTAACGAATTTTTGAGCGGTGCCTCAACCCAGGTAGCCTACGTCTATAAAAAGCTTGGTGGGGACGTCGTAGACATCGAACTAACACCCTCTAATGTCTATTCTGCCTATGAAGAGGCAGTGTTAGAATATTCTTATATTCTTAACTTGCACCAAGGCAAAAATATCCTTTCGGATGCGCTAGGAAACACCACTGGTACGTTTAACCACCAAGGTGAACAAGTAGATGGACCGTCAGGCAGCAGCTTACGCTTCCCGCGGTTCCAGATGACCTATGCCAAGCGTGTTGGCGATGGATTGTCTGCAATTGCTGGTTTTGGTGGCACTATACCGGAATATTCGGCGTCCTTTAAGCCCAAAGCAAAACAACAAGACTACGATATTCAAACAATCATCAATAGTGCGAGTGCTGCCGGACATGACGATCGAGGAAAGCCTGTTCCATTCTCCGGATCAGTCGAGGGCAAGCGTGTCTATGTCACTAAAGTCTTTTATAAGTCTCCGAGAGCTATGTGGAGGTTTTACGGCTATTATGGTGGTATGGGCGTCGTCGGAAACATGGCGACATACGGACAGTATGCAGATGACTCTACTTTTGAGGTGATCCCGACATGGCAGAACAAGATGCAGGCGATTATGTATGAGGATTCCTTATTCACTCGCACATCACACTATTCTTATGAGCTAATCGATAATAAACTTAGACTTTACCCCACTCCGGGCCACTGGGATATTTCCGACATGGATCGCATGTGGTTAAGATTTTATGTCATGCCAGATGCGTGGGATAGTAATTCAAACATGGTAGACGGCACCGAAGGCGTTAACAACGTGAATACACTGCCATTCAGTAACCTACCTTATAAAAATATCAATTCCATGGGTAAACAGTGGATTAGAAAGTATTGTCTTGCGCTTTGTAAAGAGATGTTGGGGCAGATTCGAGGTAAATTTACCACGATGCCCATTCCTGGGGACAGTGTAACGCTAAACCACAGCGAATTGCTTTCGCAAGCAAAAGAAGAGCAAACAGAGCTTAAAGATAAGCTAGTAGAGATGTTAAAAGAGATGGAGTACGGCGCCCTCGCCAAACAAGATAGCGAGAAGACCGAGGCTGTGGCCACAACCTTTAAGAATTCCCCACTGCCGATATTTGTGGGGTAACTTAGATGGCGAACGAATGGAACAGACCTAAAAATCCACCACCTCCGCTTTTCTTTGGCAAGAAAGAGCGTGATCTGGTCAAACAGGTTAATGATGAGTTAATCGAAAAGGTCATCGGGCAGCAATTGCTCTATTACCCCGTCGACATTGAAAGAACTGACTTTCACGGTTTATATGGAGAGGCTATAGAAAAAACCTACCTCCCACCAATCCGCATTTACGCACTGGTTGAATTCACAGAGTTCTCCACTGATTATTTAGCAGATGCTGGAATTGATAAGACTTGGGAGATTAATGTTCACTTCCATAAACGACGCTTAGAACAAGATCAAGACATGTATGTTCGAGAAGGTGACTTTGTTTTGTACGGAGATTATTATTACGAGATAGTTAAGTTAAGCGAAGATACAAAACTGTTTGGTCAAGTTGAGCATGGTTTTGAGATTTCCGGCCGCTGTCGCCGCGCAAGAAAGGGACTATTCGATGCTACCTGAAAATTTTGATTTTGCCATGCTTCCCCCTGATTTCAAAGAGGGAACACTAGAAGATATAGGAATGCTTGGATCTAGTATCGAAAGCATTGACTATGCAATTACTTCATGGCTAAAAGAAGATCTCGACTTATCTGCTCGCACAAATGAAGGGTTCACGAAGGTTCCTGTGTTGTGGCAAGCACCAGAAAGATCGTATCAGATTAAGCATGAAAAGTCTCTTCGGGATGATGGAGGCGCCCTTAAACTTCCGATCGTTAGCATTACGCGCACTTCTATTGCTAAAGATCCCACCCGCAAAGGATCATTTCAAGCAAATCTCTATTCTCACAATAAAGATGGCAGAACTGGACGCATTGTTATTGCAAAGAAGATCGTGCAAGATAAGACGCGAAACTTTGCCGTCGCTGCGAGCATGAGAAAAATAGTGGGTGAGCCCGGGCAGCCTTATTACCCTCGCGTGAATAGAAAAGTAGTAATTCAGTCTTTGTCTATTCCCATTCCGGTTTATATTAACCTAGAATATAAGATTATCTTGAAATCCGAATATCAGGAACAGATGAACAGCTTGGTGGCGCCTTTTATTGCGAGAACAGGTCAAATCAATGCTTTTACTTTGAAAAGAAACGGACATTTATACGAAGCTTTTATCAATCAAGACTTTGCACAAACCAACAACGTGGATGATATGCAAGAAGAAATGCGTATGTATACCACAGAGGTTGGAATTCGGGTTTTAGGATACCTGATAGGGGAGGGGGTGAATGATGACCGACCTATTGTGCGCCTCGACGAAAATACTGTTGAAGTCACGTTTCCACGCGAACTCGCACCTGTTCCTGGCAATGATGGCTTTTTTGAGAAGTAGTTCAGGAAGTAAAATAGATTTTATTAATTCTCTTCAAGACTTTTGAAGTTGAAAATACTATTTACAGATGATTGACAGTCATACTCAAATTACTTTAAAAGAGAGGAAGGGACCAAAAGATGTCGGTAAAGAATTTTAAATTTGTATCTCCAGGAGTTTTCATCAATGAGATTGATAATTCCTTTATACCAAGAAACGCTCCAGAGATTGGACCAGTAGTCGTTGGCCGCGCGCGCCGCGGCCTGGCAATGACCCCCGTTAAGGTGGAATCATACTCAAAATTTGTTGAGATGTTTGGAGACACTGTAGCCGGCGGCGGAAATAGCGATATTTACCGCGAGGGCAACTATACTTCCCCTATGTATGGTGGCTACGCTGCCAAGGCTTTCCTCCGCTC
>JYMV01033458.1_pt1 | contig 15923 bp, 19 predicted proteins | sample 338911 | NCBI WGS metagenome assembly JYMV01 (sample SAMN03354496, study PRJNA234377) | hydrothermal vent metagenome | biome: Deep sea; feature: Hydrothermal plumes at the Eastern Lau Spreading Center, Western Pacific Ocean; material: Seawater | place: Tonga | collected 2009 | depth 2000 m m
GGATTGTTTATTTATTTGGTTGGACGCGCTAACCACAGATTGTTGTATGCTCTTCTCCATCTGGGCGGATTGTTTATTTATTTGGTTGGACGCGCTAACCACAGATTGTTGTATGCTCTTCTCCATCTGGGCGGATTGTTTATTTATTTGGTCGGACGCGCTAACCACAGATTGTTGTATGCTCTTCTCCATCTGGGCGGATTGTTTATTTATTTGGTCAGACAAACTAACCAAAGTTTCCAATCGAGATGTTACCATTTTTTGATTATTTTTAACTTCTGCTAAATCTTCTTCCAGACGATCCTTCAAAGCCGCTTCGGTCTCAGCAGCGTTTTTCATTCGTTGAACCAAAACCTCCTGCAAAATAGCTATCATCTTTCTTGCCTGATCTATGTTTTGGTTCGTTCCTCCAACATTCTTCTGGATGGTCTCGGCCAGACTTTTTGTAGCTTCATCAACCAAGATGCTTTTTTTTAAAATTTCAATCAATGCCTTGTTTTTTTCTTCCACCGTGGCTAAAGAAGCAAGCATCTGTTTATGGTTTGACTCTAGAAAATTTTTCTGAACCGCACGAGCTTGAGAAAGTTCTGTTAGTAGGGCTTTTCGGGTCTCTTCACTTTGAGTATTAAGCGCAGGTATTAAATCGGTTTTAAACAATGCTTGTGTCTGTAACAATTTTTTATTCTGCTCTTCCAGTGCACTTACAATTTGCTGAAGTTGCTTATTATTTTCTTCACTAAAATTTTTGAATTGCTGTTGATTTGCTTTAGAAAAGCTCCCCATATCTGTTGCTAGGCTATCTTTGAGCTGACTGAATAGAGTTTGGAATTGAGCCCGGTATCTCTTATCCTCTTGATTTTGTCTATCAAATGCTTGCATCACTTCATTCTTGAGGTGGCCTTCCACATCCAAAATCTTCGTCTTTACTCCCTCGACACTGGCCAACATTTCTGTTTTGTTCATCTCCCCCGTGGCTTGAATTTGTTCGAGACTGGTTCTTAATGACATTACCTGGTTGAGCAAACTTTCCTGGACAGCCTTGAGGGACCTCAACTTATTCGACTCAATACGCACCAAACGAACGTTCATTCTTTTTAATGCTTCCAGAATTTTTAGATGAAATTCCTCGTCACCTGCTCCTGCTTTTGGAATAAAACTTACCTGGGCCAGTATTACAAAGAAAATTACGACGAATTTAATCCACATGAGAACGTGACCTTTCAAAGTTAGGTATTACAAACTCTTGTGACACGAAAACAAAAAAGACCGTAGCAGGAGTCACCCTGTTACGGTCCATTATATCCAAAACTATAAGTCGATTCGAGGAACAAAACACTTTTACCCATTGAGACCCTAAGGAACATAGGGCGAACGACCTATTTACTAATCCTAAAATGAGCTCGACGGTTTTTTTGCCAGCATGCAGCATTGCTGTCAAAACAAAATGGTCTTTCTTCGCCGTAACTGATGGTATGAATCCGTCTTGCACTAACTCCCTGCGAAACCAGGTACATTTTCGTTGAATGGGCACGACGCTCACCAAGAGCAACGTTGTAATTGTTGGTACCACGCTCATCGCAATGGCCCTGGATCTCAATCACTGCCGAAGAATCGGCCTTGAGGTAACTAGCATTTTTTCTCAACGTACTGCGAGAATCTTCATCAAGGTCATACCTGTCGAACTTAAAGTGAATGTCCTGCAACGAACTTGTATCCTTAAAAGGCAGCGTGCGGGCTTCATCCATACCACTCCCAAAACCAGAACCGCCAGAACCAGAGTCATTACCTCCAGAACCAGAGTCATTACCTCCAGAACCAGAGTCATTACCTAGGAATGGTTCTGATGGAAATCTTCCTGCTGAACCGCCTCCTAGAGCCGAACCATTACCTGTCCCATTTGGACCACTGGTAACAAAGTCCCCCGATCTAGCTGATTCGCCAACATTTTCCTCGGTAATATTAAACCCACTACCAGCACCACCTCCGGCACCACCTCTAGAATCACTAGACTGGCTCATTTGACTACTCACCGACGCTGTTGTATCTAGACCCTCTGGAGGCATCAGGTTCTTGGAACAAGCCGCCATAAAACTAAAAGCAAACAAAACTGTAATCAACATGTAGCCATTCTTTTTAATCATCGAGCAAACTCCTCCAACAAATTATAATTTTATAAATTTTTTGTTTAGATAATCCTCACTGATCTTTGACTGCACATATAGCCAGGAGTATGTTCTGCGTTCAAGAAAATCACAAATTAAAAAACATGGGTATGTTTGAAGTTTATGAATCCTGCCAGTAGATAAAACAACCACCTCATCTTGCTGATTGTAGTCGCCTAGCTTGAAATTTGCAACACCTAATCCAATAAAATTCAACAGAGTAGCTAACGGTTCAAATATGGGGACCAACTTGGACTGGCGCCACTAGCATTCCCAAATGAGAGTTGACGAGTCTTATCGCTTCCCAATCGCTGAATGTAGGTGCTCATAAATGAGCCCTCTTTATGCCTGTAAGCTATAAAACGCCCATCGGGTGACCAGGTGGGCTGCTCATTATTCCCCCTCTCCCTTGTCAAAACGGTACTTGTTTTCGTTACCAGATCGTAAACTTTTATCTGAAACCGCCTCCCGACCCGTGCCGTATAAGCGATCTTGTCTCCATCAGGGGACCAAGCAGGGTTATCGTTATAGGAGGAACCAAATGAAATCCGCTGAACCCCAGACTTGTCGCCATGGTGGGCATCCATGATATAAATTTGCGGTGCACCCCTTCCAGACCGGTCAGAGGTAAAAGCAATTTTTTTTCCATCAGGAGACCAAGTAGGAGAAGTATCAATATTGAAATGCCGTGTAAGCCTCCGTAATGTTCGGTTATTATTGAGAGTATAAATTTCTGAATTCTCGTCCTTGCTTAAAACCAGTGTAAGTCGATCATCGACAGGCGACCAGGAGGGGGCCACGTTAAGTCCCGGCAAACGCAGGAGCGTTCTTTTTGGCTTCTTGCCAAGATTATCGATCATTATCAGGTCTGGGTTATTTCCAGCGTACGAAGTGTAGACCAACCACCGACCATTAGGCGACCAAGTAGGTGTTAAATTGAGGGTCTTATCATTCGTTATTTGTTTTAGATTTTCTCCATCAAAATCAGCAACGTAAATTTCTGCGCCTTTTTTATGACGTGAAAGAAAAGCAATTTTTGTTTCGGCCACACCCCGCTTGCCTGTCAACTGGAGAACCAATTCATCTGCGTAACGGTGGACCACTTTCCGCATAAGTTTTCTTTCGCTGATGAAATAGCGCTTACCAAGTAAAAATTTTTCACTTACCGTGTCATACAAACGAAACACTAACGACAGTTTGCCCCCCGGGATAACACTATATTCTGTTTTGATAAGCCACTGAGCTCCCACCTGATGCCAGGCCCACAAATCGACCGCTCTTTTCCCTTTTTCCTTTTGTTCCAAGTCTTCATAAGTCTCGGGTTCCAGTTGCACAAACATCTCAGTCAACCGAAGATCATTTTCCAAAATTTTACGAGCTTCCATCCCCAACCCTTGGGGGTCACCAATCCCTTCTCCCCGGACAAACTGGGTAAGAGCCACTCTCACTTCTTTATGAGTAGCGCGCTCCATTTCGATACGAACATTGGAGTCAACCGCCAACAGTTCCAAGGGACACGTCAAGCATGAAACCATAGTCAAAAAAAATAGTTGTTTGGGTACCTTAATTTTTTTCAGGAACATACTTAAAAATTATATTTACTTTAAGATTTGGTCGATTTAATTCTTCGGGAAGCTCAGGAAATGGGACGGAGTCGATTATAGCACTGACTGCTATTGAGTCTAGATTTTTATCTCCCGCGCTTTTACGAATTACAGGGCTATTGATATTTCCTTTTGAAAAAATGGTAAATGATACCGTCACATTTTCAAATTTTGATCCAAGAGGTGTTTTCCATTTGGAATAAACACGCTTATAGACTTCCCCCACATATAGAGACAGAGCATTTGATGTTTCTGGTTCGGTTTTGGTTTCAGAGACCGGAACTCCACCTCTTTGAATCGATGTCTTAAATTCTCTAAGAACCATTTGTCCCTGGGAAACATCGATTTTAATTTCTTGTGAAGATTCTTCCAGATCTTGAAATTTTTCAACTACGGAAGTCAATGATTCGCCCTTGATATTTTCAAAAGCAGAGGGGCTCGACTTTTCAAATTGCCCCCCCTCTGACAAAATATCTGTTGAGTGTACTTCCTTATTCTCTATTGCTTCGAGCTCCGTCATTAGACTGGATGTTGATTGGACTTCTTTCTTTAAATCAAGTTTTATTAATTGCTCCGATAACGCGATCAATTCGCGTTCCTTCGCAGTAATTTCGATATCATCAACCCGCGGCAGAAGTTTTCCCGGTTTTGGTTCCACCGGAGGCTCCACTTTGGGTTCTGGCTCTACCGGAAGTTCCACTTTGGGTTCTGGCTCCACCGGAAGTTCCACTTTGGGTTCTGGCTCCACCGGAAGTTCTGCTGCTTTTTCTCTTTCTGGTTCTATGAACGTTTCCTCCTGCATTGCCTTAGGAGGAATTACCTTCTCCTCTTGGACTTTGGGGGCAAGACGAGCCAACAAGTCTAACTGTTCTAAAGGTGATCGTTTTATCGAATTACTTTCCAAGGATTTTAAATCTTCCAGTATTTTTTTTCGGGCTTTTGATTCTTTAATTATAGGTTTGGGAGGAGATAATTGTTTAGCCTTAGGTTTAAGCGTCGATCTTTTTAGCTTTTTGACAATTGGTTTCGCCTTAGGCACAGCTTTTTTCTTAGTCGTCGCCGAGGGAACCGCTTGTTTCTTTTTAGATGATGGTGCGGGTTTCTCTTTCGGGGATAATTCAATAATATCCAATCGGAACGTAGGGACAACAATTTGTTCCTGAGTTCTATGATCAGGAAGAAACATAACCCATGTTAAAAAAAACAGATGCGCAAAGGTCGAGTAGACCAGCATCTGATTAAAGTCAATTGATGGTAAGAATTCAACACGCATGGGCTCAAGGTTCTGTTACCATCCCGAGGTTTTCTACCCCGGCTCGTCGTACTGTTGCAATCACTTGCATGACAAATCCATAATCCAGCGTCTTGTCCGCCTTTAAGTACACCCCTCCGTTTTGATTGTTACTGAGGTATTCTTCCACCTTGCGAGAGAGGACCAGCAGGTTTACCATCTCATCCTCGTTCCAAAAAACTTTTTTATTGCTCTTAAGGGTTACACTCGGGATTTCTTTGACTTGAACTGGTTCGGTGGACTCTTTGGGAAGTTGCACCTCCAAACTATGTTGCATCAGAGGGGCGGTGATCATAAATATCACCAACAAAACCAACATAACGTCCACAAAAGGTGTCACGTTGATCTCTGCCATCATGGGTCGCCTTTTTCTCAGCATAATAGGATGACGAAAGCAGGAAATATTTTTAATAACAGCAGTCAGATTAGATCCAGGTCAGTAATTTGAACTGGTGAAACATCTTTCGAAAAATTCTTTTCTAGCAGATAAAGAAAATCATTGGAAAAGTCATCCATATCGCTGGTGAATATTCGAATCTTGTCACTAAGGTAGTTATAAAAAACTACCGCCGGTATTGCCGCAACTAATCCCCCAGCTGTAGCGATCAATGCCTCTGCAATTCCAGGAGCAACTCCACCGATACTAGCTGATCCTTGAAATCCAATCGCGCTGAATGAAGTCATGATACCCCACACCGTACCGAACAACCCTATGAATGGTGTCGTGCTCCCCGTAGTAGCCAAAAAGTCCAAGCGGCGCGAAAGCCGACTGATTTCAGCATTGATCGCTTTATTAACCGCCAAACTTATCCCTTTAATGTCTCTTGCTGAAATGAATTTCTCGTTCTCCGAAAAAGAACTCTTGGTTTTTTCTGATTGAGCCATCTCCTGAAACACATACAATTCTCGGTAGCCAACTAGGAAAATACGGGCAACCGTACTGTATTTGAGTTCGCGAGCGTAGTTATGGATATTAAGAAAACTACCCGCCTTGGAAAAATAGGAGAGAAATCGGCGATCCTCATCTTTTGCGTTTTTGAAAAAGAAATATTTTTGCAAAATGATCGCCCACGACACAACAGAGAACAGGAGTAGCACCAACAAAACACTCTTGGCCATAACGCTAGAATTCAGTATTAGGTTGGCTACGCTCAAAGTATTTTCAGATACGGTTTCCTGCACGGCAAACCCAAATCAGATCGCTTAAAACGAGACTGACCCTATAAATTGTTTGTTTTCAACCAATTAACTGTCTACAAATATAATAAATCAACGCTTTATTGTCAAATTTGCTTGCGAATCGCAAAAACCCCTCCCTCGAGATCATGATTAAAATCCAAAGTAAAAGGCACGTGATAGAAACCGTTTAGTGTATTTAAAGGGAAGATATTAGAGAAAATACAAAAGAAAACATCAAAACATAACTATTTTTTTGCTCGTTCAAGATAATTACCGGAGGTGGTAGATACTTTAATTTTCTCTCCAATTTCTATAAAGTTGGGAACAGTGACCACAAGCCCCGTTTCAAGAGTGGCTGGTTTGCCACTTCCGGACGCGGTTGCTCCCTTGAGCGGAGGGTCAGTTTCTGCTACCTCCAATTCTACTGCCTCAGGAAGGGAAACACCTAAAGGTTTTTCCTGATAAAATTCTATTTGAACCAGAGTATTTGGAAGAAGAAACTTGATACTTTCTTTCAACAACTCCTCGTCCAAAAATATTTGCTCATAGGTTTCGCAATTCATAAAACAATGTCCCGAAGGATCATTGTATAAGTATTCCATTTTCATTTGTTCCAGCGACAAACGCTCAACCTGCTCATCAGCGCGAAACTTCACCTCGGTCTGTAAGCCATCCAAAAGATTTCTCAGTTTAACCTGGCAAAAGGCTCGCCCCTTTCCAGGTGACCTGTGTTCAGAGGTCATGACCCGAAAAATTTTATCGTTGTGTTTGATTACGTAACCAGGGCGTACCCCGTTTCCATTGACATAAGCTACCATGCTATGCTCCGAGTACTTTAACACCTGGATGAAATTAGAAACCCACTAAACATTTTTTTAAATGATTATAACTACCGCTTGAGTAGAAGCAAGTCAAATAAAGTTCTACACCAACAACTCGATACATAACCATATCCAATGAAATGTCCACTTTGCAATTACCACCCCACCATTTTTATTCTGAAAGGTGATGGCAGGGAATACTGGTCTTGTGAAAAGTGTTGTCTCGTTTTCGTTCCTCCCGAATTTTTTATTTCAAAAAAAGAAGAGATTGAGCGTTACCTGGAACATGACAACACTCTGGATAACGAAGGATACGTGAGGATGTTTCAAGAAAAAATTAGCACGATTAACAAAATATGTTCCGGAATAAATACTGTTCTAGATTACGGATGCGGCTACGAACCTGTTCTCAAAACACTACTGGAGCGAGAAGGTTATAAAACGTGTGGCTACGACTTAAATTTTTTCCCGAATGAGGAACTTAAAAAAAAATATAACTTGATTATCTCGACAGAAACCTTCGAGCATATAAAAAATCCAGGAGAAGAACTAGCGTGCCTGATACCAAAAATATCAAGCAAAGGATACTTAGCTATAATGACCCGTTTTTATCCTTCAAGAGATAGCAACTTATGTCTTGAGTCTTTCAGTGAGTGGTATTATAAACGTGACCCCACTCATATTGCGTTCTATAGTCAAAAAACGTTTTCATGGGTAGCAGACGAATTCAAAATGAAAATCTGCTATAACAATAATTTTGATTTCATTATTTTTCAAAGAAAGTAGCAAGGAAAACTATGGCAGGAGAATACGTATTCACCATCAGCGGCCTTTCAAAGACCTACGGTGCCAAAACCGTTTTGGAAAATATCAACCTGTCTTTTTATCACGGAGCCAAAATTGGTATCGTCGGTGAAAATGGATCTGGGAAGTCGACCCTACTAAAAATCATGGCAGGCGAAGATGCAGAATTCGACGGGAAAGCGGAGCCCCTTAAGGGTACTCGAATCGGATTTATTTCCCAAGAACCGCATCTGGATATGAATAAAACCGTGCGGGAAAATGTGGAAGACGCTTTCTCTGACATTAAAAAACTCCTCAATGAGTTCAACGAAGTGAGCTCAAAAATGGGTGAACCTTTACCAGACGACAAAATGGAAAAAGCTCTCGAAAAAATGGGGCGGTTACAGGATCAAATCGATGCGGTAGATGGGTGGGAACTAGACCGCCAGATCAATGTCGCCATGGATGCACTGGTACTTCCTCCAGACGACCAACAATCCTCAACTTTATCCGGCGGGGAAGCTCGACGCGTCGCGTTGTGCCGCGCCCTTCTACAGAAACCAGATATTCTTCTTCTTGACGAACCAACAAATCATCTCGATGCTGAAACAGTGCAATGGATGGAAGAAACTCTTGCTAATTACCCTGGTAACGTCATCGTTTCCACCCACGATCGTTATTTTCTGGACAACATCACAAAATGGATCCTCGAGTTAGAAAATGGCCGAGGCATTCCTTTTGAGGGTAACTATACTTCATGGCTAGAACAAAAAGCCGAACTGCTCAAGCAAAGAGATAAAACTGCTTCCAGCTTACAGAGAAAAGTCGACCAAGAACTGGAATGGCTTCGAGCAAGTCCTAGCGCACGGCGAAAAAAAAATAAAAGCCGAATAAGTGATTATGAAAAACTCGTAGCCCAAAAAGTGGAGGTTGATGAAAATACCCTCGATATACAAATCGACTCTGGACCTCAGTTAGGGGAAAAGGTGATTGAAGCAACGGGCTTGACCAAAGGCTACAATGACAATCCTCTCATTAAAGACTTAACGTTTACTATCCCCCGTGGTGCAGTTGTCGGACTCATCGGCCCTAATGGAACGGGAAAAACAACTCTTTTCCGAATGGTTATAGGCGAAGAATCTCCGGATGCAGGAAAAATAGAGATTGGTTCTTCGGTAAAGTTATCATACGTTGACCAACACCGGCATGACCTTGACGGCGATAAAACTATTTTCGAGGAAATCACAGGCGGTACCGACCAGATAGAAGTTGGTGGCCATTCCATCAACTCGCGATCTTATGTGGGAAAATTCAACTTCAAGGGAAGTGATCAACAAAAAAAGGTGGCTAATTTGTCAGGAGGTGAACGTAACCGCGTTCACTTAGCGAAACTACTGCGATGGGGTGGCAACGTCCTGCTTCTTGACGAACCTACAAATGATCTCGACGTTACAACTTTACGTAACCTAGAAAGCGCCATTCTGAATTTTAGTGGCTGTGTTCTAGTAATAAGTCATGATCGGTTTTTTCTAAATCGTATCTGCACTCACCTACTCGTATTCGAAGGCGAAAGCAAGGTACGCTGGTTCGAAGGAAACTTTGAGGAATACCAAGAAAAACGTCGCGAGGAATTGGGTGGGCGTGAAGAGAATAGACGCTCCAAATATAAAAAGCTAACCATTCGTTGACGTTAGTTGTTTGTAGGGAGCAATGTCAACGAGAGAAACGCTTCAAGTAATGAATTACCTGCCAAATATCTTTATCGCTCAGGGTAAATTTATGAGCTGGCATGGCAGTTCCTTTAGACCCATTTTTAATTACCCAAAACAACTGGCCATCTGACAGAGATTTCATTGTATCTTCACAGGTAAAATTTCTCGGTGCAGGTTCCAACCGCCAAACGTCCATTCCCATTTCCTTTAATACCGTGACACATTTTGCAGGCCGTAGGTTTTGCTTCCATTTGATAAAGCGATTTTCCTCGCTCAATATTTTTTGTAGTAGCAAACAAAGGGTTTTGTTTGAGGGTGTACCTTGATGGAGCTTTTTCAGTTTTGCGCGACTGAGGGCAAATGCCAGAAGCTGCAATCAGAGTAGTAGGATACTCATGTTTTGGAGACAGATGACGAGTCAAAGAACCCAATTGTTGACCTGCCGAAACCCTTGCCACAGGAAATACAAAAACCGAGACCACAAATATCAAGAGAAAAAGCTTCACAGCTTACCCCCTTCAAGTTCCATTACTTTGCTAAAAATTTTACCAAGAAAACAAGGCTCGAAAATCAGCAAATCGCTTTTAATGGAAGATGTGCATCTACCGAATTGATATAACACTAAAGAAAATCACCTTAGGCCTTAGATATTCCAAACTGTTGACTAGCTATGCTCCTCACGTCTAGTTAGCTAGGGTCCGAAGATATAGAATGATTTGCCAAACCTGCTCATCAGTCAAACTTTTGTAAGCAGTCATCCCCGTACCAGGCGATCCGTTTTTCACAACCCAGAACATCTGGCCATCTGAAATATCTTTCATCGTCTCGGAGCAAGAAAAATTTCTTGGTGGAGGGTTAAGGCCAGGGGCCATCATACCCATTCCATTTCCAGTTGGTCCATGACAAATCTTGCACGCTGTCGGTTGCGCATCCGTATGGAAAAGTGACTCTCCTTCGAATAAATTTTTCGAGTCAGATTTTAGCGGGTTTTTTAATTTCAAGAATTCATCAGGAGCCGGTACCGTGAAACGTACCTGTGGGCAACTACCTTTGCCCATGTGCCCCATTCCATGGTGCATGTCATGTTGCCGGTATTGCCGCAAACCGTGCCTTACGCTTGGACCAGAAAAAGCCTCCCCTACCAAAACCAACAAAAAAATCAATAAAATGAAAAATACTAAACGCCTGAGAAAAACCATAATGTTTTATTTTGGCCTTAAGGAAAACCACTACTCTCTCGACAAAGGTTTGCAATTAAATAGCTAATTGCTCTTTCTTAAATTTTTTATTGTGGAAACTCCTTAGGGACTTTCACATGCTGCCAACCTTCACCCCCTAAACTACGGAGCATTGCAACTAAATCTTTTATCTCTGGTCTAGAAAGATTAAGCGGGATAACCTGATTATCTAAGAAGGGGTTTTTAACGCCCCCCTTATTGTAATGACCAATAACATCTTCAAGTGTTGCAAACCTACCATCATGCATATATGGAGCGGTCTTGGAAATTTCTCGAAGTGTTGGGGTCTTGAACGCCCCTAAATCTTTAACGTCCTTGGTGACATTATATCTACCCAAATCCAACGCATTCCCATCCCAACCAACTCCTATATTGTGAAATTTTTCATCAGAAAAGTTGGTCCCCATATGGCAAAGATTACAACGCGCCTTATCAAAAAATAAAATTTTCCCCCGCTTAGCAGATTCTGAAATAGCCTTTTGGTCTCCATCATAGTCAAATCAATCAAAAGGGCTATTGCCAGAAATCAATGTTCTCTGAAACGAAGCGATGGCTTTTCCGACATGTTCTTTTTTTATATTGTCAGTTCCAAACACGTTCTTAAACATCTTTTTATATCCGTCAAACATGCTGATCTTGGAAACTAATTCATCATGGTTAGAAAAACCGTGTTCAATTGGGTTTGCAAATGGGCCGATAGACTGATCTTCCAGCATCGGAGCCCGACCATCCCAAAACTGTGCCTCGCTAAAACCTCTGTTGATCGCAGTTGGTGCGCTCCTACCACCCTGCAAGTGATGGATACCCGAAGAGACCGATTGCCCATCCGTAAATGCTAGTTCTGGGATATGGCAACTCGCACATGCGATTGTATTATTAGCTGAAAGGTGATTGTCGAAGAAAAGCAGGCGACCCAGTTCAATTTTTTCTCTAGTCATCGGATTATTTTGTGGAACTTTAAAAGCCTCCTCATCCAACCCTAATGGTATTTTTAGTTTATAGGGCTCCTGAGAAACAGCTTTACTAGTCTCAGGAAACGTAAACAACACCGAAAAAACTGCACCCACAAACAGACTTATCACCAACCATTTGATTTTAAAAATTTTACCTACCATGTCACCCACTCTTTAAAAATATAATTTTGGATAATTTACAATTAACATATAACGCTTTTCGAAAAGTTTCATCACTTAAAAGCACAAAGTTCTCAAAATCAAGCCTCATCAAACTCCGGCAAAGGTCCTGATAAAAAGGATCACCTTCCAACCTTCTTCTTCACTGATTACTTTTCCAACTCTAATCGGCATGCTGGTTCCAGGACTCCCATTTTTTAATACCCACATCATTTCGCCGTCGGTTCGAACATCCTGCCATTTGGCATCAGTGAAATTACGTGGAGGGTGACCCGGAACTTCTACTCCTTTTCCGCTTACACCATGGCATTTCACACACAACCCTTTCCCAAAGTATATTTTGCTCCCTTCTTCTATATTTCCCAGGGTTGAAGAAAACGGGTTATCCATGTCCTGAAGAGTCTCGAAAATCACATCAGGTACCCGAGGAGAATAAATATTCTCATGAAATGCTTTTACTGAGACCGTGGGAAACGCGAGTAACACAAGAATTCCGAAAAACAATACGACCCTATATTTCGACATTGTTGGTTTGTTTATCATCCTTTGGATAACAATTCACCCCTCCCTCTTTTACACACTGAAAAAATTTAAAAATTTTTAAAACACATCCCCGCGATGCGCTGCAAACACAACCACCCTATAGACAGTAAAAGCCGCTATGGCGTCACATGGCGAACAAGTCTCAAAAACGCGTCAGTTGCTGTAACCTTGTCTTGAAAAGATTTCCCTCCTTCATCCTTAAAAGAAACAAGGAGAGCTTTATTTTGTTTGTGCTCGCTAGTCCAGGTACTCCAACCAGATCCTTTTGGGAAAATACTATCGATAAAAATCTTATCGCCATCCTTGTCTGTATTCCGCTTGCGTCTTTCGTAAAGCAAACTAGCTTCTTCGACTGATGGCAGGCGCCAGTCATTGTATCCCGCAAATTTTTTATTGTTCATCCGTTGAACATATTCCTTCGCGGTATACCAGTTGACCCATTTATTTTCCATTTGCCAGTAATCGTTACTCATCCACATCAAACCATTCCTCTTGTCAAGGGTAGTGCCATCCAAAAAACTTGCATACCTTTGATCAGAGGAAGTTTTAACAGGTTTCATTTTGTCGGTTTCGGCATTGACAATTGATACCATGCCAACCGAAAACGCGGCAGCAATTAACCACCCGGTTAGAATCACTAGAAAACGCAAATTAAATTGCATAGCTATACCCCCCCCTCAGTACTCCATCTTTGTATTATTTCACCTCTGCTACGCCTACATGGATTAACGTAATTCTACAATGCCCAACAAAGTGTGTAAATTGGAATTCACCTTGACAGGTCCGCGTCTTCGAATAGAATTAAATTATCTTAATCTAAGGAGTCCCTCCTCGATGTTTTTTCACTCAAGAATCAACTTATTTTTTCTAGTGATTTTAAGTGCCGTCATGCCGATGGTTGTCTCAGCCGCCCCAAATGATCAGACTCGCTGGGATAAGTATTACAACATGGAAGAATTTCTTTATGGCACCAAACCAATCCCATTCTTAAAGGACAACATACACCTACTTCCTAAAAATAAAGCACTCGATTTGGCAATGGGTGAAGGTCGCAACGGGGTTTACCTGGCAACCCAAGGGTTTGATGTGCTGGGACTTGATATTTCTCCAATAGGCCTCAACAAGGCACATCAACTTGCAGAACATCACAACGTCACAATTCAAACTCGAGTGGTTGACCTGGAAAATTATCAACTCGAGAAAAACTCTTACGATTTGATTCTTTGCACTTATTACATGCAAAGAGATTTGTTTAACCAGATAAAGGATTCACTTAAGCCAGGTGGCATGGTCCTGATCGAAACCTTCAATACTGACTATCTAAAGTATTCCCGTTTCCCCAAAAAATATCTTCTAAAGCATAACGAACTCCTCGAAATCTTCAAAAACTTTAAAATTATTCGGTACCAGGCTTACGATGATGGGAAAGAAGCTTTTTCCAGTATTATTGCGCAAAAACCCAAGCTGTGAGTCGAGTCGAAAAATTTTTCATCACGCTAGCAAATTTTTTTCCGGTCTGGGTTGTCGGAGGCGCTTGTCTTTCTCTCTGGGACCCTACCACGGCCACATGGTTCCAGCCTACATGGATTCCTCTTTTCCTTGGCATCATCATGCTGAGTATGGGATTGACGCTAAGCCTAGATGACTTCCTACGAGTTATCCAAATCCCGAGATCCATCGCCCTTGGAGTGGGACTACAGTACACCATCATGCCTCTTTTAGGTTTCACCCTGGCTAAACTTCTACATCTACCCATGGACTATGTCATCGGAGTCGTGCTAGTGGCTTGCTGCCCTGGAGGAACCGCATCTAATGTTGTTTGTTTCATAGCAAGAAGTAATATCGCTCTTTCTGTAAGCCTTACGGCAGTTTCAACCCTTGCCGCTGTTATCATAACGCCACTACTGACCACCTTGATGATCGAATTTATTTCACAACACTTGATGGGAGCAGTAATTCAAGTAGACACCCTAGGACTCCTGATAAACACGTTTAAGGTAGTCATACTGCCGGTGACTGCTGGAGCGCTGCTGAATCATTTTTTTAAGGAATGGGTCAAAATAATTAACCCTTACACACCTTTCATTGCCGTGATGTCAATCGTGTTTATTGTAGATTTTATTCTCGCAGTTAAAAAAGAAGAAATTATATCTACAGGACCTACCCTCATTATCGTGATTGTCACACTGCATGCACTAGGATTTATTCTTGGGTATTTTTTATCAAAATGGCTTAAGTTTAGTGAAAAAAATTCTCAAACGGTATCTATCGAGGTGGGGATGCAAAATTCTGGTTTAGCCACAGAACTTGCTAGAAGCAACTTTCCTGATTTCACCTTGGCAACTATTCCAGGGGCTATCTCAGCTTTGACCCATTGTATCCTCGGAAGTATTGCTGCTGGATTATGTCGACTTAGAGAAAACTATAAATTATAAATTTGAAGAAATATATCACGAACCAATAGGCCCAATTTCACCATCAAACCCTATAAATAAACGCAATTATCTGTTCTAACTCCTCCACCTGGTTTAAGAAATATTTCCGCGATATCAGTGGATAATGCCTCATAACCTTTTTTGTTCCTTTTTTGTTGAAATGATCCCAGTCGGTTGGACCATGAATAAATTCCTGATATGCAACCCTTCTTAAACTCTTTGTGGTGTTTAAAAATGACACCTTTCTCACCACAGAAATATCCCGAATAGCTTCACACAATTCTGCATGTCTTCTCTTAATCACAGCAACCTCTTCAAAGTTTTCGAACTCCATGTGCCCCCTATACGAAACCTTTTGGGAGGCCAGATGGTAAGAAGATAAAGGAAACGGAAAAAATATTACTTTAATATCTGTTTGAGGAAAAAATCCTGCTAGCATAGCCAACGCTTGTTCAAAAATAAACAAACCTAATTTATACTCTTCTTTGGTAATATAGAATTCTTCCAACTCTTCGTCCGTTAACTGACGCTTTTGACCTAATATGCGATCTGATTCTTTGAAGCCAAATAGAGGTGGTGCTTGTAAATGCATTGGAATTGGAGTTTTTTTGCCATTAATTAATGCGACATTAATAGGCGTTTTGGGGTATGAAAAAAGACGTCCGGTTTGGTTTAAATCGAATAATTCATCAACCAAGTTTAAGACCCCTTGAAAAACGGAGCGCGTGAACAGCATGTTTTTCCATAAACTTCTGCCATAGTCACCATTTAAAACGTTTTGGAATTCTCGGTTTAAAAAAGCTGCGGCTTCATTCAATTTATTTTTTTTCGGAGATCCTTTTTTAATCGAAAATAATTTTTTCCTTAAAAACCCAACATTGTCGTAAATGTCATTTCCTTCATAAAAAAAAACACCAAAACGTATCTAGGCGATGAAAGCTGATAATTTTTTACAGAATTTATGTGTAAAAATTGAGTAATTGGTTCTTTCCATATGCCCCCGAAACTTCCAACACCTCCCT
>JYMV01052819.1_pt1 | contig 15911 bp, 21 predicted proteins | sample 338911 | NCBI WGS metagenome assembly JYMV01 (sample SAMN03354496, study PRJNA234377) | hydrothermal vent metagenome | biome: Deep sea; feature: Hydrothermal plumes at the Eastern Lau Spreading Center, Western Pacific Ocean; material: Seawater | place: Tonga | collected 2009 | depth 2000 m m
TTTGCAATAAAGCGAACTGTTTCCTGAGGTTTTACTAAAACCACATCCTTTCTGCCTTGTTCATTAATTGGTGCAGCCACGCCATTTCTACTCAAAATGTAGAATTGCACATCATGAATGTGAAATGGATGTGAAATTGCAGATTGGTTGATGAGTTCCCAGATTTCTGTATTGTTAAAGGGGATGGTATAATTTATAATATTTATATCCATGGAAGCATTGTTAATTAGGAAGTCTCCATTTAGCTGATCAGGTCCCATAGTAACTGGTGTGAAGGTCAAAGTCCTTGTAATATTTGAGGTGTTGGATGGAATTGGAGTAACGGTTGCCAAATTTAATGGAACAGTAATAATTGGATTTGAAGTTTGGGGAACGACGACAAATTGCATGATGTCGAAATCACTTCCATTTAGTGGGTTAGGGTTATATCCTGTCATAGACAGGCCTTGCCCCATTCCTGGATAGGTAGCACCATAAATTCCGTTAGAAAGTTCAGAAGCATAGCTTTTCAGATATGTGGTTTGTCCGTTCATGCCAACAAAGTCAATTAAAATTTCAGCCCTTTCTCCCGGAGCAAGCAATAACCTTGTTGTTTGAAACGAGGAATTCAAAAGACCACCATCAGAAGCGATTTGATAAAAATCTTGATTATTGCTTAGCCCTAAATTGAATGTACGTTGAGAAGAGCCATTTAGAATCCGAAAACGAACAACTTGAGAAGGAACATCAAGGTATGGGTTGATAGTGGCATTTACCATAACAACATCATCGGCATTTGATTCAACTATAATTTGATTATCAACATCAAAGTCTTTTGTTTGTATCACCAGGGGAAAATCATCTATGCCATAGGTTCTTGGTAGGGAAAGTTGTGCTTCGATACTGTCTTTAACAATAATTATTCCAGAGATTCCTTTGGAAACATGCTCGTTGGTAAAATGATGTAAATGTGGGTGATACCAGTATGTAGCAGCTTTATCCATTATCGTGAAACTCGGTGACCAAGTAGTATTTGGCAAGATTGGAGTGTGTGGTCCTCCATCATTTTCAGGAGCTACATGAAGGCCATGCCAATGAATGGTTGTTGTGTTCATAAGCTGGTTGTTTACTGTAAAATTGATAAAGTCACCTTGATTTAGGACTAATGTAGGGCCTAGTATATTACCGTTAGCACCCATAGTTATTGTTGGCTGGCCACTATAAAATTGATGGGTTCCATTTTGGAGTGTTAGGTTAATCTCTTTGCCCATTAATGAATCAGGTATAAATAGAGCATTTTGGCCTTTTGTAGAATGGAATAATAGAACTCCAATTATTAATGTTACAATATTTTTCATAATCTTATATTTTCCTAATTGTTACTTGATTTTATTTTCTAATCTCTTCCATCCTCCACCATTATGGACTTTATTAAAGCCGTTTGATTTCAGGATACTCTTTGCTGAAGCACTTCTCATTCCTGATGCACAACAAGTTATTATGGGTTTATTGGTTTTGATTTTAGCCAAACTGTTATTTATGTTTTGCAAGGGGATGTGTGTAGAACCCTTAATATGTCCTCCTTGATATTCTCCTTTTGTTCTGACATCAATTATTTGAGCACCTTTTTGAAAGAGCTCTTTAAAATCTACGCTTGGGCTAAATCCAAGTAATTGCTTTAGTTTGTTCACCATTTTGTTATTATTGGTTTTTAGTAAGTATTTTTTTCTTCATTTCAATAAATAATTCATTTCCGTTCCTTGCTTGAACAGAATTACTGCATTTATTAAATTGTTTGAAAAGAAACAAAGGCTCAAACAATTTCTGATATTCATTCTTTGTTCCACCAAATGGGGGCCCTTGTTTGTCGGAAATGACGTCAAACAATAATCCAACTATTTTACCACTATTATTTAATAAGTTATGGCAATGTTTTATATAGTTTGCTCGTAAGGAGGGATCAAGGGCACAAAAGAATGTTTGCTCCAAGATCATGTCGTATTTTTCTTTGTGTTCAAAAAAATCACCATGCAGCACCTGGATAGGTTGCCCATCAAATTTGACATTAAGTTTTTCAATAAGTGTAGATGAGATATCAATAATAGTGATATTTGTGAATCTTTGTTGTAATAGATATTCTGCTTCGTAAGCATTGCCACATCCAGGGATAAGAATACGTAAGCTTTTATCAGAAATCGTGTCGATAAACGATTTTAGGGGTGGCGAAATCTGATTTAAATCCCATCCGGTTTCATTTGCTTTGTACTTTTCATCCCAAAAAGTTCCATTGAAAGGTGAAGCGCAGGAGGTATTACAGCATTGTATGTCTTTTGTCGGATTCATTTAATTTTACAAAAATGTTAATTAATAGAATTCACCTCCATCCAGTTACCCCCATTTTCACAATCCACACCACAGCTTTTTAGAAATTCAGTCGTCTGTCCACTTCGGTCGCCACTTGCACAGCAAAGAATGATTGGTTTCTTGAGAGATTTGATTTCATCTAACCTTTTTTGAATTTCTTGTAATGGTATGTTGATGCTATCAACAATACTTCCATTCATAAATTCCCTGGGCGTTCTTACGTCAATAATTGTTCTTTTGTTGCTCATGATTCTTGGTTATTATTTGCGTTAGTTTTGTCTTTTTTAAAACTGATGGCCAATAACCCACCCATCATTGCACCATATAATGTACTATTAAGCGGCTTTGATGTTATGGAACAGGTACCATTGGCACATCCCACAAAATGAAAGTAGAGGTAACCTGTTAATGCTCCTAAAAATATTCCTAGGATGATAGCTTTATATTTGTTGAGATAATTCATATTGCAAAGGTGCACCAACAAAAAACAAAGGACAGTTACATTTGTTACAATTCTCTAAGCAGCTTGATTTGATTTCGGTATAGAAGGATTTTCTTTTCGTTCTCTAGTTTTTTCAGCAGTCGTGAAATTACCACTCTAGATGTTGCCAGTTCATTTGCAATTTGTTCGTGCGAAAGATTAATTAGCTTTGATCCAGTTACTTTTGATTTTTCCCTAAGGTAATGAATTAATCGTTCATCTAATTTCTGAAAGGCAATATGGTCAATTGTTTTTAAAAGCTCATTAAACCGGGTGAGAATGGTTTTCATTACAAAATGAACCCATGAAGGGTATTTGATCATCCATTCATCCATTACAGAAATAGGGATAGCCAAAAACTCAACATCCTCTTCTGCTACCGCCTTTACCTCACTTGGTTGATGTTGCATACAACAAGTAAATGTCATAGCACAACTTTCATTGGGGTTTACGTAATAAAGTAATAGCTCCCGGCCCATTTCGTCAACCCGTGAAATTTTCACTATTCCGGAGATAATTATCGGCATTACTCTAATTGTTTGGCCTATGTTGAGGATGGTGTCATTTGCTTTTACTGAAAGGTGCTTGGCTTTCTGCTCGAATTCTTTGAGTAATTCTGGCTCAAAGTCATGTTTATATTGCTCAGAGATCTTCATGTTTCAAAGATAAAGATTAAAGTTTTGATGCTTGTATTTAATAATGAAACAGATTGGGCAAAAAGAAGAACGTTAGAGTTCCGCACTATTTGCTTGGAGAAATTGTTTTTGGTTTTGGCTGGGCTTTATCTGGTGCTTGTCCGGGCCCTATGTTTACTTTAGTTGGGAATGGGGTTTCTGTCTTTATTGTAGTGATTTTTAGTGCTGTTATAGGAACACTCACTTATGGGGCATTAAGAGGAAGGTTGCCTCACTAGAAGTGGCTAAAGCTAAAGGTTTTTGGAAGCTATATTATCCTGTCATCATCCCGTATTGGGTTTAAATAACCCAAACCACATTCGTTACATAATATGACGCTTGTAGGCAAATCAAGCTTCTCCTTATTTGAGGTCTGCTTAAAATTGTCTTTGCCACAAATGCAACAGCAAACGGTTTCAAACGTATATTTCACTTTGTTTTCAAGGTATATTATATGTTAAGCAAGTTTATCTTGCTGAAAAATACTTTCCAATAATCTAATTCTATTTACCAACAACATCTCCCTCAACGGTCAATATGTTTAAGGTGCCGATATTATGGAAAGAGATAAGCGTAGAATAACATTGCACATTAATTAACGCTTTGCCTCCTTTATAATTACTTATTGCATCTTCAATGGCAGCATTAAAATCTGGTTTGTTTGCTGGGAACATGCCAAATAATCTTGTTGGAAACATGCCAAATAATGAAAAATACTCAGATGTTCCTTTAGCATGGCCTAATATCTTAATGTTATTTGGATCAATAGGGGTAGTAGACGCGGCATATGAAACAGGCATTCTATAGCAACTCGTCAATAATAGTATCAGGCTGAAAAAGAATACTGTATTTATTGTTCTTGGGATCATTTTAGCGACATACATAATAGTATAAATACCTAATTTCCAATAACATCTCCTTCTATAGTTATGCTGTGTATTGAAAAGAAAACAAAAGACACTGTAGTTGCATAACTTCTTACATTAATTAGGGCTTTACCACCATTATAATTACTTAAAGCATCATCAATAGCAGCATTAAAGTCTGGATTGTCGAGAGGGATGAAGCCAAGAACTGAGATATAGGAAGATTTTCCAACTGCATGGCCCAATACATTCAGGTTATTTGGATCAACAGGTGTTGAAGAAGGTGCAATTGCAAGGGGAGTATGGATACAGCTTATTAACGAAAGCAGAAGGAAGATAAATATAATTCCTTGATGAGTCTTTTTGCCATTCATGGCGTTTAAAATTTATTTTATGATGCTGTATTGTTTTTTATTCACTTTTTTGGTGTTTTCCCCCTCTGCAGTTGTTTTTATGCTAAGATAATAGATTCAAAAAGGCAGATTTCCCATGTGCAAGATAACATTGATTTCTTTAAATAATTCAGATCCAACCTTCCTTCTGATAAACTTTTACACCTAAATCCAGCAGGTTTCTAATTTCATTATACAGGTTTTCATCATTCTTTTTAATGTGAAAACATGATTTTCCTTTGAGGCACTTTCTTAAATCAGGTTCAATTTTATCAAATAGTTTTACATGTGTATAGATAGGGAAGAAATGAAGGGCAACAAATTTTGTTCTGATAACTGCAGAGGCAAAGTAGATGCCATCATATTCTGTTTTGCCAACTTTTGCAGGGATCGTGCCGTGTAAATGATAAGTATTTTCATTGTTGCCACTTTCAACTAAAATGCCAGCATATTCGCCAAGTATGTTTTTCAGTTCTTGAAATATCATTAGTCTCTGGTCCATGCCTTTTTTAGCCATTTTTAACTAACGTATTTCAATGTTTCACTACTTTTTTTATTATTGTTCCCCCTGTTGTGGTAATCTCTATTATGTAGATTCCCTTTGAAGAATCGTCCAGATTAATATTTTCAGATTTCTTCTTGCCTGTATACTTTTTTGTGAATACAATTTTACCGTTTTGATCATAAATATCAACTTGTGTAATATTATTTCCCACAACAGTTAACATTGAAGAGGTTGGATTTGGGTAAATAGCGCCACTTAGGAGTGATTTTGAATTTAGTTTTTTCGCGGACAATATGGTGCCGTCTAATCCAATTCTGTTATACCAGATATCAATCGTGCCACTTCTTACATCTCCCCAAACGGCATTTAATGTGTCGTTTACAAATTTAACACACATAAAATCATTACCGTTTTTAGCTAATATGGTATCGTAAGCAGTAATAGTATCAGATATTCTAAAGTTAGAAGCAAAGCTTGTTGCTCCTTTTAATTTTATCGCGCCCCAAATTTCGGAAGCAGTTTGATATGTAGAGTCAGATCCGTTTCGCCTATCACGCCAGGTTACAACCAAATCACCATCTGAGTCGAAATCTCCCCAAACCAAGTCTTGCATTCTGTTATTTCCAATGGGATCGTCATTTACTCTAGTTGCAGCGCTCCATGTTGCTCCTTTATCAAAACTTTCGTTAATAAACACATCTGCATCTCCATGAGTTGCAAACAACGATAGCATTACCAGGTGATTTGTATCTGATGGGTCGGCTCTTAGCAATCCAGCTCTTTTTGACAAGGAATCGGTTATACCATTGGCAACTTGAAAGGCTACATTATGGTTATAGCTTGCTCCTCCGTTTGTTGATGTTGCCAGCATAAGCTGTGCAGAATTACTTTGAGTTAAGACATAGCTAGGGTATATGGCATAAAAAGTACCATTAGAACCAATAGTGGGTGTGGGCATGGGGTTATTTATAAAATAGCCTGCAAGAAAGCCAGCAGTGTCTAAATATTGCCAAGGCTCAAAACTAGTTCCGCCATTTATCGATCTTGTGATATATGGGTTGTATGGTGGAGAAACTGCGGCCATTGTAGAAGCGTTCATGGTGGTGATATAGATGTTTCCGTCAAATACTCCACCAGACCGGTCAATATTGATCCATGGCCTGTCAAGAGCACGTTTGTTTGGGTCAGAATGCATTCCGATAACTGGCACATCAGTACCCCAGGTTAAACCACCATCAGTAGATTTTCTGCAATAAGTTGAGCCTGAATCAATATTTGGATTGTAATCTACATAGGCCAGAAAAACATTGCCATTTCCATCAAAATCCAAGCAAGGATCTGCAGACTGATACCCTGCAACAGAATGGGGAACATCTACTGGCGTGCTCCACGTTGACCCTCCATCAAAGGAAACTGAAGTGTTAATTGTTAATAACTGCATAAACTTGTAGCCAATCCAGCATACTACCATGTGTTGAGGATTTTCTGGGTTAACTGTTATATAGGGTTCGCCATCAAATACTGGTCCTTGCGATATGTTTTGGTTTTGGCTAAAAGACGATAGGTTGATTAAAACGAATAATGTGATATAAAGTAATGTTTTCATTTTTAGTAATGTTAAGGCTGCAAAGCGTTGCTGCCCAACTATGATTTTTGAGCAATCTTTAACAGCAAATTATTCAGTTTTTTTCGGCTGGATAGCATACCAATCGATTTTTCTGGATAGGTACATTATTGTTGCCAAAACAATGAACAGGCCAATACTTCCCATTAGCAATGCATAGTCCTGCATTTGGATGATAGAATAAATAAACAAATAAAGAAGCATCAGAATCAATCCAATCACTTTGGTTAACCTCCTGTTTTTGGCAATACTATGTGCATATAGTGTAATCATAACTATAATACTAACACTTGAAATCAAGTAACTGATTTGAAAAGACAGGTGCTCAGACAATGCTATTAAAAGGGTGTAAAACACACAAAGCGCCAAGCCCACAATGATGTACTGGATAGGATGAATTCTAACGTGGTTTAGTATCTGGACAAAAAAGAAAAGCAAAAATGTCAGTGTGATAAACATGGCAGCATACTTTGCTGACCTCATGCTTTTCTGATACTCATCTATCGGCACAATTAAATTTACTCCAAAAGATGATTGAAAGATACCTTGAGTTGCACCACGAAAACTTTGTGGGTAGGGTCGGTTTAGATGTAATACATCCCATTTTGCCGTAAACCCATCTTTATTAATCTCTCTGCTGTCAGGCAGAAATGCACCATCAAAACTTGGGCTTTTCCATGCAGATTTAATAGAAACACTAGTTGATTTCCCTATAGGAATAAAATTCAGGCTGGAACTGCCATTAAAATTTAGGTCGAGAGAGAATTTCCAATCTGTAGAACTGGTGTCTGTTGGTTGAATCGGAATGCGGCAACTTATTCCGTTGCTTATTACGTCACCTGATTCTATGCCGGGATTAAAATCATATTGTTTGCCATTCCAATTGAAGGATGCATTTTCCTGTATTCCTCTTAAATCGGACAATCCCAGCGAAACAAATGCATCACTCCAAATAATATTTTCCTCATCTATTTTCCACTCTTCAAAATTGGGATTTACAAAGGCCCCCATTAAATTTAATTTAGAATTATAGACAATGATTTCATAAATCCCCCGATACCTCATTTCAGGGAAAACCTCTCCCTCAATAATTAATTGATCCGGTAAAAAATGAGCATATTCTCTCGATTGAACTAATTTGTACTTATCGTTGTCATCATCATAAACTTTGGTATAAGCATTATATGGTACAGTTAAAACCAAACCTATAAGTGTTTGGGCTTTTCCCCACTTTGCACTTACTTCACTTATCGCTCCTTCTTGCCGGTATTTACGTTCCCTTATTAATTCTTGCACCATTGAAACGGGTATCAATAATAACAAAATAAGTATCCCAATCGTTAGAAGCCTGATTGTGATGGAGTTTTTCAGCCAATTATTAGCTCTTTCAAAAAATGTAAGTTTTTCTTGTTCCATAATTGATATATTTTATTTGCCGCTAAAGGCTCCGGCTATGATTTCGTTGTTGATAATTCCGGCAGGATTTTCCGCTATAGGAACCAGACGTGTTAAATATATTAAATTTTGGCGTGGTATAAAACCATAATGAATTATAGCCATTGTTGTAACCGGTATTTTTTACTATTTAATTCATCATTTAGATAATATTTTATCAAGTTTGTCAATCAGGTGCTCTAGTTCAATATTTTTATCAATTATTATTCCATTAGTATCTAAAAGAAAATTTTGAGGAACGGCTGTTACTCCATAATTTTCAGAAACTTTATCCCAACCTTTTAAATTAGATATATTTATCCAAGGGAGTTTATCAAATTCAATGGCTTTTTTCCAACGGTTTTTATTTTTATCAACGGAGATTCCGATAATTGTAAAGTTTTTATCAGAAAACAGATTGTAAACTTCAATTAATTTAGGGTTAGCGGCCCTACAAGGAGCACACCAAGAAGCCCAAAAATCAACAAGAACATATTTTCCATTAAAATCATCTAGTTTAATAATATTCCCTGTAGTATCAGGAACTGAAAAATTTGGTGCAGGTTGAGAGATTGCAACTTTCTTTATCGTATTATATAAATTTTTCAAATGCTCATAATAGATTGATTTTTTTACAGGTTCGTTAAAACCATCCATTATTATTCCCAAAGTATCTGATTGAATATTGTGGAATTGAAATTGATAATAAGCTGTAAAAGCGGCAAAGGCATAGTCAGAGTTTTTGATCATTATTTCCATTCCTTTTTTTCGGTCGAAAATGTCTTCTATTTTATATGAATGAAATAAACTATCTTCTCTCGATCCAATTATTTTAGCGCTTTCAATATCTTTAATATTTCCTAAAATAGTTATCTCGCTATTTTCTAGAAAGAGATGAATTTTGTCTTTATTATCATTAAAAAAAAGAGTGTGTAAATATGGGCTTTCAATTTTTCCTTTAAAAGTAAATTCCCCATCCTTAATTTCAGTTGAATCAACATCTATTCTTTCATTGGTAATTAAATCTAATTTCGCTAAAAAAACTTTTCCATTTTTAACACCGTCAATTTTGCCAACAACGATAAATCCATCAATATTTGAATTACAGGAATACAGGATGACAAAAATGTTTAAAAATAAAAGTTTTAAAAAAGCATTCAATTTTGTCATAATTTTTCTCTTATTGGCTACAACGTTCTGGGTATGGTGCTTTTGGCATTTTAATGCTCATATCTTTTAATTTACTACTATGTTTGTTTATTGTTACCATCTTTATTTTAGCACTATCTGCCAAATGCACCATGTTTTTTGTTGGCGGTAGTTCTCATTTTTTTGGCAAATAAAGTCTCACGGTTCCGCTTCCAAATAACACTTTATCTAAATGCCCCATCTTCTTTCTGTCGGTTGTAATTAGATGCATATGGACATTGGAATCGTGATGTGTAAAAACACCTTTATGTTCTGTTGAAAAGAAACCTACTATTTCCACATCACTGTTTTCCAATGAATAGTTTGTCTGTCCTTGATGTGCTTCTTCCGGTGAACTAACTTTTGTTCCCTTTGGTAAATTTTGTATATGAATTTCAGCATTATTGACTTGTCCTTTTAATTTAAAAACGAAAGGTCTTTTAAAATCAAGTGTTTTTTTGTCGATAAATTCTTCTAATTCTTTAATCGTCTTAATATCTGATGACAAGTTTTCAACATCCCATTCTGTCTGATTTGCGAAAACAAAAAATGGTGCTTTAACTTGGTAAGTTTCTTTAACTGCCATAGTTGAGTCTGTTATTACAGCTGATACATAGGATTTCCCATCAATTATTAGTAATTCTCCAGTTAAATATTCAACAGGTCCAAGTCCATAAAGTCCATTTTTATCATTGATTGTGTCAAGGTTTATTGTTCCGGCAAGTTCTCCTTTCCACATCACATTTTTCATTGCTCCAACTACTTGAACTATTGATTGGTTTTCAATTATTGTTTCAGGTTTTTTACCTATCGAATTACAACTGATTAATATTATAACTGTCACTCCTATTACTAAAGTTCTTTTTATCATTCTCCAAGTCTATCGTATGTTTCAGCTATCAACTCATAGCACAATAGCAGTTTGGATTTCGATTGATATTCCAAACAAATTTGAAGGGCTTGTTCTAATGCTTTCAAAGCATTATTAGAATCATTATATGCCAATTGCGTTTTGCCTAAATTCAATAAACTTGTCGAGGCGGCATCATGAAGCTTAGATTTAATTCTGATATCATAACTCTTGCTTAAAATGTCAATGGCTTTTTTATATTCGCCATTTTCATGGTAGTAAATTCCCAGGTCGCAATAACCACGTCCTTTTTCGGCATTGCTAAGCCCTTTGACTGCAAGAGATAAATCAAGAAACTCTTTACATTTATCAATATTATTGATTGACAAATTCAAATTGGCTATACCATTATAAGCTCTAAAGAGCACCGAGGAGCTACCGAGTTCTCTAGCTATATCAATTACCTTATTGTAATATTTTTCTGCGGTCAAGAAATCTTTAATTTGGACATTTATTTCAGCTAATTGATAATAGCAGTAGCAATTGTATATACCTAACTTCCCTCGCAGACTAATGTTTTCTGTTCCCTTTATTAAATATTTTACGGCAGTATCTAATTCCCCTAAACTTCTATTCGCTGCTCCTAAAATAAAATGACCTAAACCAATAAGGTCCTTAAATATTGAATCTTTTAAAATTTCTAAAGCCTCATTACATGGCGTTATTACATCTTGAAATTTAGCATAGTAGTAATTTGCCATTGCTTCACACAATAGGCTAATAGCTCCAACTTTGAGATTTTCAGTTCCCCATGAAAAGCAAACTTTTTTTATTTAATCTGAGTAATATTCAATCATTTGCTGATTACTCGTAGCAGACATAGTTGCATATTGACCTAGTAATGTGTCAAGTTGACTCATATCATTTTTGCATAGAACAAGTTGTTCTTCAATAATAGGATCTATGAATTCGGTTGCTTTCAATTTTATTTTAATGTTCTACAATGAGGCGCTAAACGTAGTCGCTCCACGAGGGCGAATTTACGAAAACATTTGTTTTAGTAAATGTAAAGCCCGGAGTGGAGTGTGCCAAATTAGATTTAGCATGTTGTTCTGTCACGGTGAGTGTATGTGGAGTACGTTTAGCAGCTATGAACATCATACACATTGTTAGCGACTAGCTTTACTTCCGTTTTAAAAATATAGAATCACCGGCCAAAAATAAACTATTATTTATTTTGGATATTGATTTCCAGGCTGCAGCAGGGGAAGTCCCAGGATTATTGTCGTTGCCATTGCTTGCATCCACGAAATAGTTTGTGGCAAAGCAGAAATTGGCTACCATTAAAAAAAACAAGATAGTTGCTAATACCATAACACTTCTCTTACACATCATTTGTCCCTTTTTATATGTCAAAAACTCCTTGATTTAATTATTATCAAGTTTGCTCTTTTTCATTGTCTTTCTTCTTCGCCCCAAAACTTGAGGCCTCTATTGTTTTGCATAACGTTCTAAATAAACGCCTGTTTTAATGGCGCTTATTTTTTGTTATGTGTATCTCAGTTGTTGCTCCATTCATAAAAATTAGAACCTTCATTTAATTTAAATCCTGTTTTTGGATATAAGTTATTTCCAATAATATTTGATTTTTCGGTTTCCAAAAACATAGCACAAGCAGATGAATCTTTTACCAACTTCTTAGCCCGTTCAATAAGCTTTACAGAACATCCTTGTCCTCGAAATTCAGGTTTTACAAAAAGGTCATTTAGTAACCATAATTTCTTCATTCTTGTAGATGAAAATAAAGGGTATAATTGTACAAATCCAACTAATTGATTGTTAATGGTTTCAGAAATAAAAATTTTTGAGTCTTTATTATCTAATCGTTCTGATAAAAAGCTTATTGTTGCTTTAAGGTCAGAATCTTTTCTATAGAATACTCGATAACCATCAAACAATTCTACCAGTTGTTCTAAATCTTTTTTTTCAGCTTCTCTTGTTATCATATTTTTATTTGTTACATAACGTTTGGCTAAAAAGCATTGCGCTGTTAAGGGATATGATTTTTTAGCTGTTGTTGGGTGTATGTTTTATCAAATCACTTGTGTTTTATGGTCGAATTTATAACCATTTTCGGCAAGTTCAGCTAGTACTGGTTTGTATATTTCTTCTGTTATTGGCTTTAAAACCCCTTTTGATCGTATTGCTCCTTCAAATATCAATCGAGAAGCAATGGCTGCTGGTAGTCCAACTGCTCTTGACATTGCAGAATGTCCAAAAGGTCTTCCCTCTACTTTCATGGTTGCGATTCTTTTTTCCATACGATTATCGAATTCCACGATAGCTTCATTATGAACAATAATCATGTCCTTTTCGTGGTCTTCATATGCCATTTTTTCCTGCATTAACCCTAATAATACGTCTGCATTGGTTCCCTTGCTAAAAGGAATTTGCTCATCATCAAATAATCCAAGCCATTGTAGTTGTTTTATAATGTCGGATGATACTTTCAGGTTGAGTTTATCAGACACTTCTTGCCTTATATCTGTATTTTCATTTACTCCAATAAGTGATGCTGTAAATTGCTTATAAGTCACACCTTGTAGATTATGGCTTTCTTCATCATGTAGCAAATTCAGGTCTTTCATACTTTGGATGGAGTTACAATAACCAGGGTGTCGTAATAAACCTCTATAAAAATCGGAAATATCTTTTAGTCCATAATCTTTAATGTAATTAGTACTATCTCTGTTTGGGTAAGTCTCAAATGTTCCTAACTCTTCAATATCTACCAACCAACTATTTTCAAACAAATTCTCTTTCGAAACTTCTATTTTTTGTCCATTCTGTATATAAACGGCTGGGGCTTGAGCAGCAGTTAACAATCCACGAGGACTCCATGAGAATTTGTAACCATAAGGGTTATTATTATGTTCAAATGAAGGAATTCCAGAACCATATGATTTGAAGGATTTTATCCTACCTCCTTCCTGATTCACTTGATTTATCATTTTCATGGCCCCCATATGATCAATGCCGGGGTCTTCGCCAATCTCGTTCAAAATAATGATGCCTGCCTTTTTGGCGTTTTCATCCAAGGCCTTCATCTCAGGACTGATATAAGAAGTAGTAACCATATTAATTCCGTATTTCAAACACACCTTAGCTACAATAACATGCATATTTGGTGGTATCATACTCACCACTAAATCAACATCTTTTACCATGTTATCCAATTCGCTGTAAGGTGGTGTTGCATTCCACAACACTCTTTTACCTAGTGATCTTCCTGCAATGATTAATCCTGAATGGTTATTATCTCTACTAGCAACCAGCACTTCATATTTGCATTTATCAATAAAATAATCGACTAAAGGCTTAACTACATATCCCGTTCCCAGTACTAATACTCGGTTCATAACAATTATATATTTAATGATTCATCAACGAACACCCAAACTTTTGGTTTTCAACAGCCATGATAAGTAAAAAAATTGCAAGAATGTATTTTTTAATTGAAAATTACACCTAACGGTTCGGCTATGAGCAGTAGCGTCCCGCAGGGTGCTATTGCTTATAGGTTTTGTTGTACGCTATTTTTATTTTATTCATATCCATGGCTAGTGCGGTGGTACTTTAAATTGCTTTTGTCAATTTGATGTTTTTCATCAAGTTTTAATCTTCCTTTTTCGTTACCTATTAAGCTTAAATTATCTGAGATTGAAAAAGTACCTTTATCAAACATAACGTGATGATTTGGGCAAAGACATAAAAGGTTTTTTAAACTATCATCCCCATTGTGTGGCTTACCTAAAGGTTTTATGTGCGCCCCTTCAGCATAAAAGCCACTTTTGGTTTTTATTGCAATTCCGCAAACTTGGCATTTGAAGTCGTATAACTCTTTTACCATAAGAGCAATTTGAGTATCTCTGACGATTCGCATAACAGTACCTTGTCTTCGTTTTTTATCACGAACACTGTGATCTAGTTCAATCTCTTCTGGTGTAGGTCGATTTGTGTTTTTCCCGGCGTATACAAGCTTAAATTTGCACATCCTGAATTGCTTGTCTCCAAAGCTCTCGATTTCATCCCAGGAACTATCGACATAATACAATCCTGCATATACGTAGCCCGATTTTGGTGCTAATAAAGATTTATGCTTGTGACCTATTATTACACGTACAGGCATTCCTCGATCACAACTGGTAATTAGACCTGTGTTATCATTATGCGACCATTTTTGGTCCTCTATCTGTTTCCCATTTTTATCCCTTCCGCCGGCACCGGTATAAATGATTATATCATCATTATCCTTGTCTTTATATCCACCTGATAAAACAACTGCCGCAGCCCCTTTCTCCTTGTCACTGTCAATTCCACGGCCCCATACCCGGTGAAAACTTGAAGGCATCATTTCTTTCCTGCCGTCAAATAAATGACCTTCTTCAATCCCTGATATTTCTCCGAATATTATTGGCCTTGCCATAATTTCATTTTAATTGCGTACAACGGTTTGTGTATGAAATGTAGGGATTTGTGAAAACGTATTTGTCTGCCGAGCAGAGAGTTTTTGGAGAGCAGAAAACTCCATCAAACCCATGTCAGCCCTATATTTTCATACACTTTGTTAGGGCGCGTTTTTTAGTTTTTCAATTATTTCTCTCTCAAATATTCTTTTCAATTCTGCTTTTAAATTGTCATCTAATTTTTCTCCATCCTCCTGTCCTAAGACTTCTACCTCATATTTGACTTTGTTTAGTTTAACCATAGTCTTTCCGTTTTTTGTTTCATTAACGTCTATGTCAAAAAACCGTACGGTGTCATTTTTAATAAATATTCGGCAATACTTGTGTTGTGGCAAGTTGGAGTTTTTTGATTCATAGCAGTCCTCACTCCATTCACTGTCTATGATTGATACTATCCGGTCTTGGGGCTTGTCTATGAAGTAGATGTCGAAATAGTAGACCTCAGGCTGCGGTCCACCTTCGCTGGTTGCAATGAAAGCAAAAGCAGAAAGTGTCAATGGAATATATGGTGTTAGTCGAATTGCTCTGATTTTTTCTTTGATGGTTTCAATATAGAAGGCAAAAGGCAAAACCGTCAGTGCAACAAAGTCGGTGTAATCAACCACCCTTGAAATTGTCAAAAGTCCCAAGTTGTTCCAAGTGTCTATGAAAGTCTGGCTAAATGGTGATTTCCAGAAAATGAAAAACAGTCCTGTCAGCCAGAAGACTTTGCTTTTGTGTCTAGGTAGCAGAACTGTCCAAAAGAGCGGAAAGATGAATAGTCCTGCGAAGTCCGACAGTTTACCCGTCAGCCAGTTGCTGTAAAGTCCCTTGAAAACAAAGTCATTGAGCAAGAGAAGTGTCAGCCCTGTCAAGAACCAAAATGTTGTCAATATTTTAAAGTCTCTTGTCATTTTTTAAATGCGCCCTAACGGTTCCGGCTATAATTTCGTTGTTAGCCAAGTTTACGGCGCGGATCAGAAATGCAACGCATTTTAGCGTAAGTAAACTTGTAACGGATCTTCGCCTTTTTAACCAGGTGTTTTTGT
>JYMV01022733.1_pt1 | contig 15910 bp, 13 predicted proteins | sample 338911 | NCBI WGS metagenome assembly JYMV01 (sample SAMN03354496, study PRJNA234377) | hydrothermal vent metagenome | biome: Deep sea; feature: Hydrothermal plumes at the Eastern Lau Spreading Center, Western Pacific Ocean; material: Seawater | place: Tonga | collected 2009 | depth 2000 m m
CGCCGCAATTTATCACATGCCCTCGGATGAACCCAGTGAGTTATGTGTAGAGCAAGGTCCTGATGAAATATCTCGCTTAATGCCGCGCATGCTGTTGGACATTCAAAACCGTGGACAGCTTGCCGCGGGGATGACAACCTATAATCCCAATCGTGACCAATTAATTGATACCTACAAAGACATTGGTACGGTAAACGAAGTCTTCCGCTTAGCACACCGCGGGAAAAGTGAATCGCTGATGGAGGAGTATGCGGGACGAGCCGCTATTGGGCACGTGCGATATGCCACGTGTGGACAAGAAGACCGTAGCTATTCCCAGCCGTTTGAACGCCATCACATTCAAAAACATAAATGGTTCTCCTTTGCCTTTAACGGGCAACTAGCTAACTATGCGGAACTACGCGATAAGCTGCTAAGTGATGACAACCACCATTTAGCTCGTGAGACGGATACGGAAATCGTCATGCATGAGCTCTCGCGAGAGATGTCGGGAGACCGCAATCCTTCGCTAATCGAAGTCATGCGAAGTGTAAGCAAGCGTTTTGACGGAGCGTACAGTCTGGTGCTGCTCAATTCACAGGGTGATATGCTTGTGGCTCGCGACCCCTTAGGAATGAAGCCGGTTTGTTATGCCCTCCGCGGCCCGATGTTCGCAGCAGCCAGTGAAAGTGTCGCGCTGTTAAATATTGGGTTTGAGCCAGACGAAGTGAAATCTCTCGAGCCGGGTCATGCCATCACGATTGTAGATGGCAAATTTTCCGTTGAGCAGTATGCAGAAACGGTAGGACGAGCACACTGTTTCTTTGAATGGATCTATTTCGCCAATGTTGCCAGCACACTTGATCAGCAAAGCGTTTATTTATCGCGCACTGCATTAGGAGTTGAACAGGCCCGCTTAGAACGCGAAGAAAATCTCTTTCCCATCGATAAAGACACGATTGTCGTACCCGTGCCTGACACCAGTAAAGCGGCGGCGGATTCGATGGCCTATGAACTGGGAGTTCCCTGTCGGGAAGGCTTAATTCGCAATCGATACTCGGGACGGACTTTTATCGAAGGTGGCATAGATCGCCGAAAAAAAGCCGAAACAAAATACACTCCCTTGCGAGAAGTCCTGCAAGGCAAACGCGTTATCCTCGTGGAAGACTCCATTGTCCGCTCGACGACCATGCGAGTACTGTTAGATCGCATTCGAGATTATGGTGGCGCAAAAGAAATACATGTACGGGTCGCTTGTCCGCCAATTATTGCTCCCTGCTTTTATGGTATCGATATGTCAACGATCGGCGAGTTATTTGCGCCGCGCTTTATGGATGGCAATGAATTAACAATCGAGATTCAAGACGCAATGGCACGGGAATTAAAGGCCGATTCGCTGCGATATCTCCCCGTAGCATCCATTGCGGCAGCCGTTGGTTTTGACCGCTCTGAGCTTTGCCAAGCGTGTATTACTGGCGTGTATCCGACGCCGACTGGGCAACAGCTATACAGCATCGCTATCGACAATGCCAGCAATGGAAATGACACTGCACGAACGTACGAATCCGAATCAACCAATATCTAGCAAGGGCTCGCACCATTGCACGCTAAGTATTGGCTCGCACAAATTCGCTGCGATAAACAGATTCGTTATGCTTCCTCGTGCGACGTTCAAAGTGTGTACGGTAATCCATGTCAAATTCCGGCTGGTGTTCCTGCACATCGCGGGGCCCAATCAGCTCGTCAAACTGTGAAATTAGTTCCAATGTCGCATCAAAATAGTCTCGCACATCCGTCCAAAAATACAATTTCCCCTGCGGCTCGAGGATGCGCACAACATCGCCCATGAAGCCTGCGTTTAAAACGCGCCGCTTGTGATGTTTTTGCTTCCACCAAGGATCCGGGAAATAAACATGTACTGCGTGAACCGTAGCTGTCGGTATGTATTTATTGCAAAACAGTAGACCATCGCCCTGAAATATCACTGCATTGGCAATCCCAACTCGCTCTAATCGAATCGCCGAATACAAGGCGTACTTCTTGCGAATCTCCAACCCAATAAAATTTCGCGTGGGGTTTTCTACGGCTGCCCGATTCAGAAACAGACCTTTGCCACTTCCGAGTTCAATCTCCAGTGGATTGTCGGATCTAAATAGACCCTGGATATTCCACTTCGCCGGCAATGCCTCTATTTCGTAATAGTGATCCGACAAATCAGCTGCCGTTTTTTGCCGGGGTAAAGCGCGTCGTCCCATTTCACTTGTCTACCTATAGCACGGTTCGACTAGCACGGCTTACGTGAATCCAATTCGGCTCGTAATAAATCCACCGGAATTGGAATGCCACGAAGTGTGCCTTCACATGCCAGATTACCATTCACCACGCCTTGAAAATCACAGATGATCATGCGATTACGACGAGCTTTCACAAGCCGACAGATAATTACAAATCGTTCGCCTGGTATGACCGGGTCGCGAAAGCGGACATTGTCGAGTCCGCCAAAGCCTAGCATTTCGGATCCTAGTAAATCATGCCGTTGTCCAAAATAACTGCAGGCTTGGGCACAGGCTTCTAGCATGACAACCCCTGGCATCAGCGGCATTCCAGGCATGTGGCCGCGCACCCAGAAATCTTCGGTGGAAATATCTTTGTAAGCAACAAAAATTCCCGCCTCGATATCGTCATGTACGATCGCTGTTAACTGTTCCATTTCAAATCGCTGGGGGTTTATTTGACGAATATCGTCGATGCCCGCAACATGATTATCGAAATCGACCAGCGAAAGATCAATAAATAGGTCTTTGTCTGCCAAAATAGCTCTCTCTTTTACAGAACAATATCAGGTTCTGATATGTTTGCGTTTGGCCTTGCGAGCTTTCGAGCTAGCGGGACGACGGCCGTGATTGGCCTTTTTTATTTTGTGATGTGGTTTTGCCATGACTCTTTTCTCTCAGTCTAAATCTAATGAAACACCGTTCGTGTTACTTATTAGGTGAATAGGCGAGTTAAACGTAATAAATACGGCTGCACATCGCCCAAGTTACAAGTTCTCTAGAATATCACGCGATAGATAATATGCAAAGGCACAAACTGGGTCCGAGGGGGCAAATTACAGGCGAATTGGCGTACAAATCAAAGGGCAGACTCTAAATATTGCTTTGATAAGCTATCGCGAGAATTGGCCGAAATAGGCAGCATGGATGGCTAGTTTGCTCTATCCGCTACTGGCAAATCGTGATTCTCACGGCCGTGTATAGCATATATTTCTCGTAAAATTATGGGGGTAACCCGCCATTTTTCAAGGTAGCTGTTAGGCGACGCAAAAGTAAAATAAACAGCGTCATCCACCCTACTTCCAATAAGAGCCTGTGCTTTAATAGATGCGGACGCGCTCGGTTGGGTGTACAATTATTATTCTATCGAAATGTTTTCAATCCAATGTTCTTGTATCTCAACAACATTGTTTGCTACTACCTACGTTTAAGCTCATAAATATCATGTACCTAAAAATGGCTAAACGTTTGTTATTTAACACCAACAAACGCCTATTATGGAACCTCGCATATAAGGCGGGCTTCAAAGGTATTCGGTCAGTGCAAAAGCATAAAAAACGTCTTAAGAAGGGCGAGTTCTTTCCTCCGTTCCTTTATATATCAATTACCAATAGCTGTAACTTGCGCTGCCAAGGCTGTTGGGTTGACGTAGCAGCCAAGCAAGAAAAGATCGACGTCGCCAAGATGGACGACATCATTGGGCAAGCCAAAGAAATGGGTAACGCTTTTTTTGGCATCCTCGGTGGTGAGCCTTTTATGCATGGCGAGATTCTAGAAATTCTAGAACACAATCGCGATGTCTATTTTCAAATATTCACCAATGGCCACTTCATTACTCCGGAAGTCGCTCAAGAACTAAAGCGACTTGGCAATGTAACACCCTTGGTCAGTGTCGAAGGTAACGAGATCGTCTCAGACGAACGCCGTGGTCACTTACAAGTCTATAACCGAACAATGACTGGGCTGCAAAACTGTCTCGACGCCGGATTGCTCACCGGTGTCTGCACCAGTGTCTGTCAAACAAACTACGAGGACCTTGTGAGTGAAGAGTGGATTGACAACCTGATTGACCTCGGCGTGATGTATGGCTGGTACCATATTTATCGCCCCGTTGGCCCTGACGCCTGCCCAGAACTAGCACTCACACCCGAACAGCAAACCAATGTTCGTAAGTTCGTGGTAGAAACACGCGCCCGTAAACCCATCGTCATGGTCGACGCCTACCATGATGGTGACGGTAATGCTCTGTGCCCTGCCGCTACAGGTTTCACTCATCACATTAGCCCTTGGGGTGATATTGAACCTTGTCCGATCATACAATTTGCCACCGAATCTATTTATGATGAGCGACCATTGAAGCAAATATTTAATGAATCCGAATTTTTAGCAGACTTCCGGAAAGTTGCCGCGGAAAGTACTCGCGGTTGCATCGTCCTTGAACGCCCAGATTTATTGAAAGATCTAGCCGAACGGCATGGTGCGCGAGACACCACAATCCGTAAAGAAGCGCTGGCGGAACTCGACAAGATGGAAATTCGCCCTTCACAATATAACCCCGGCAACGAAATCCCCGAAAAGAACTTGGCCTATCGCTTGGCCAAAAAATTCTGGTTCAACGATTACGGTGCCTATACGCAACATTTCAAAGCCGACGAGTGGATCGATACGCGAACCGATAATCCACAAAAGCCTACGAAGTAACTCGCCGCTGCTGAAAAATAAGCCCTCCCCGTCTTTGCGATTGTCATGGCAACTACTACCGAATCCATAACAACTTCGCCTCTACATATAGCGTACAAGACCGCTCGTGATTATTTATTAGATCAACGTCAGGATAGTGATCATTGGACCGGGCAACTTGCTGCTTCGTCCCTATCGACTGCCACAGCCATCAGTACTCTAGCCCTCGTCCGACAACATTATCAGGCCACAACTAACGAACAATCAGATTTGCCGACAAAAAATCAACTCTCACAAACCATCGACAACGGCCTAGCCTGGCTCGCAAATAATCAAAGTCAAGATGGTGGTTGGGGTGACACCAACCTTAGCTACTCCAACATTGCCACAACAATCTTAGTCATCGCAGCTTTTAAACTGGCCGACCAAGAATCGTCTAACGTGAAATTACTACAAGCCGCTCAAGAATATGTCGACAACATCGGCATCGAAGAGGGGCTGCGAAAACGATATGGAAAAGATAAGACGTTCGCAATTCCCATCCTCGCCAATGCCGCGCTCGCTGGCATGGTGCCCTGGAAAAAGGTAGCAGCGCTCCCCTTCGAGCTCGCCTGTTTCCCAAACGCCGTTTATCGATTTCTCGGCCTACCTGTTGTAAGCTATGCCATTCCCGCATTAGTTGCGATTGGCCAAGCTCGCTTCCTCCATCGGCGCCCCCGCAATCCTCTAACATGGCTAGTCCGCAAACTCACTTTGAATAAAAGCCTACGTGTTCTCCAACGCATCCAACCAACGAGCGGAGGATATCTAGAAGCAATTCCGTTAACGTCGTTTGTGACAATGAGCCTGGCAGCTACCGGACGCGTACATCATCCGGTGACCACCCAAGGTGTTAATTTTTTGATGAGCACGGTTCGAGATGATGGTAGTTGGCCTATTGATTCGGATTTGGCGACATGGAATACTTCGTTAGCAATCAAAGCCTTAGATCAAAATGAAACAGATGTCGCCAGGCTTGACGCTACCGCATGGTTACTGAGTTGCCAGCATACAGAACGGCATCCGTATACGGGAGCTGATCCCGGCGGGTGGGGCTGGAGTAATTTATCTGGCGCGGTTCCTGATTGTGACGACACACCCGCCGCACTCTTAGCGCTGGACGCCATTCGCCGATCCGATAGTTTTTCCGCGATAGATTTCCCCCAATTGACCACGGTCGCCCTGGCCGGCGTTAAATGGATGTTGAGTCTGCAAAATCGAGATCATGGCTGGCCTACATTCTGTCGCGGCTGGAGCACCTTGCCTTTTGATCGCAGCGGAGCGGACTTAACGGCTCATGTATTGCGAGCCTTGAAGGTCTGGGAGCAAGAGATATTAGCGGCTGGTGGACCTTTTCATGGTAAAGCAGCAGAGCTGCAACAGCTTATCGAGAATGCTTTCGCGTACCTGCAACGAAAACAAAACGGTGATGGTAGTTGGTTTCCGCTGTGGTTTGGTAATCAAGATCGCAGCGATGAAGAAAATCCTGTTTACGGAACTGCCAAAGTCTTGTTGGCTTACCATGCGTGGGATAAATCTGACGATCCAATTGCGCAACAGGGATATCAATGGCTCGTTGACCAAGCAAACCGCGATGGTGGTTGGGGTAGCGGTGTCGACAAATCCCGCAATGCTGCCGGACAATTATGTATCAACCGCTCGGAAAGCGGCGTCGAAGAAACTGCGCTAGCCATAGAAACATTACTGACAGCCCCAAAGTCCGAATTAACTCAAAATACATTAAATAAGGGACTTGAGTGGATGATTCGCAGTGTAGAGAATGGTAGTTTCAAGGACTGCAGTCCAATCGGGTTCTACTTCGCAAAGCTGTGGTATCATGAACGTTTATATCCAGTCATTTTTACGGTTTCAGCTTTAGGTGCTGCAATGAAACGACTGGATCTACAACACAAACAGAACTAATCGAAACATACACATCAATCAAATGTTCAAGCATTAACCGGCTCTATAACATCGACACACATATTATCAACGAGTAAACACTCAAGGATTTTTGACTTTGGCTTCTGCATCATCAACTGGTGACGACACTCAGATACCAGCTGACATAACCCCACCAAAACGCAAATCGGGGCGCCGCAAAACATCTCACCTCAAACAGGTGCCAGAGCCGCAAGCGTTGCGCGATGAAATCCGTAACCGCTGTCGTGAAATTACTAGCAAGATTGATAAATCTCGTCCAATGACCACGGATGAGATGGAAGTCGTTGTACGACAAATCCTAGCCGATATGGAACTCGAAGAACATTTCATCGGGTGGACCATGGTTATGTTTGCCTCGGAATTCTGGCGAGACCAAGTAGCCGCTGTTCCACCATCGCGGCGATTGTTTCTGTTGCCACATTGTCTAAAACATGCGGAAGGATGTCCAGCTGATTACGATCAGTTCGGTCTGGATTGCAAAACTTGTGGCGCCTGCAGTATTGCTGATTTCCGCGGGCTGGCTGAGGAATTAGGCTATCGAGTCTTAGTGGCGGAAGGATCACCGATCGTCCTCAAGATTATAGTTTCTGGTTATGTCGACGCCGTCGTCGGAGTTGCTTGTCTCAACGTGCTTGAGAAAGCGGTCGATAAGATATTACTTGCCGGCATCCCTTGTATGGCCGTACCGCTGTTGTCCGATGACTGTCGTAACACTTCCGTTGATGAACAATGGGTCGATGAGATGATCCGCTTGGAATATGACAGTTCCACACCACAGACGTGTACCTACATGCATTTGATGCGAGCATCTGCGGCGTTGTTTGATCCCGATACGCTTGAAGAACTCGTCCCCCGTATTCGCGGATCGATACGCATCGACGAAAACTCCAGTGCGGCAAACTTAGCAGCCATCGACCCCATCGGTGCGACCGAAGCCGTTGCCTATGATTTCCTGAGTAAAGGCGGTAAACACTCACGGCCTTTTATCACTCTAGCAACCTACGATGCCCTGACCGGAGGGCGAGCAACACAACGTGACGGCGACAAGACAATCAGCGGGTGGACAAATTCGGTTAAACGCACAGCAATGTCGATCGAAACGTTTCACAAAGCTTCACTTGTCCATGACGATATCGAAGACGATGATCCCTTTCGCTATGGCGAACAAACGATTCATCATCGCTATGGAACACCAACCGCTATTAATATCGGCGACTATTTAATCGGCATGGGTTATCGCTTCGTCAGTACCGAATCAGGAACGCTCGGAGCAGACGTAACAGCCGATATTTTAGATGTTTTAGCAGAAGCACATACTCGCTTATCCGAAGGACAAGGTGCAGAATTATTATGGCGAGATGCCATAGAAAAACGCCTCAAACCCATCGACGCCCTGAAAATATATGCTCTAAAGACATCTCCAGCATTTGAAGCGGCGATGTTGTCGGGCATCCGCATGGCACAGCCCATCGATGAGTATCGACAACCCGTTAAACAGTTCGCCCGGAACTTAGGTGTCGCTTTTCAAATCCTCAATGACCTGTCGGACTGGCAAGGCGATGACTTCAATAAAATGGAAGCGGGTGGAGATGCACTTGGTGGCCGACCTACCCTGCTACACGCTCTCGCGCTAGAAACGCTCAGTGAAACGGAGCAAACTGAACTACTTGAACTAACAGCCGACGGATCACATTCACCCGCCGAGCGAATTCAACGAATCAAGAGTTTATACGAGAAAGCTGGAGTGTTTGAACTAGCGGATCGCTTGATCGACAAACACCAAGCTCGCGCCGAAGCGGTAGCCGATGATATCCATCCCGAGGACCTCCGTCGCTTGATGTATTTTCTCATCGATTCAATTCTGGAACGACCCGAAATCCCAGAACCACAAGTTACAACCATACCGCTGGTTAGCAATGAAGCAACCGCACCAGAAGTCGCGACGGCAGATACCATCAACGACTAACGCTAACAGCAACAATGAGCCGCTCGCCTGCCCACCTACTATCCCACCCGAAAATATTTAATTCTAAACCCGGCCTATTGTGACCCAGCAAATTCCAGCTCCGGATCTTGAAACTCTGCTTAGTCTTTTCTACCAAGACGCTGCTGAGTTTGGCATAATTGACGCGACCACTGCCGATGACATGCCTACGGTTGCCCAAAAATTATTGGACCACGAACACCACATGACGGTAACGGTCGAGGATCACCATAATTGTGAAGTCGATGTGCAGGTACTTGAAACATTGTTCACTGGGCAGGCTTACAGTCGCAAAATTTTACTAACCAAACAAACCGACAGTGCGGTCGTCCAGTTCGGCATCGTTCGCTTGAATTTTGAGTTCCTCGCAACCCATATACAACAAAAAATCATGGCGGAAAACACGCCACTTGGTAGAATCTTGATTAACCACAATGTACTGCGGCGGGTCGAATTGTCGCAGTTGTGGGAAATCCAAGCGGGTCAGGATCTAGCGGAGCTATTTCGCGTTTCGTCTGGCACAATCGTTTATGGCCGCACGGCGTGGATCTATTGCAATGGTGAACCAGCCATCGAACTGCTTGAGGTTGTCACCCCTGTACAATAAGACAACTACACTCAAATAACCATCGTCCCTACCTCTGTTTGAACCTCATGACATCACCCGCTTTTAAAGACGAATATGATTGCATCGTCATCGGCGCTGGACCGGGTGGATCTGCTACTGCCGCAATGGTCGCTCAAGCGGGATATCAGACGCTGTTGATTGAACGCGAAAAACTACCACGATTCCATGTGGGTGAATCGCTAATGCCTGAGGCGTTCTGGTGTTTTGAACGACTCGGCATCCTCGATAAAATGCGGGAAAGCGATTTCATCCGCAAAAAAAGTGTGCAGTTTGTTAGTCACAGCGGCCGAGAGTCCAATCCATTTTTCTTTGAAAAACATGACCCCCGAGAAAACTCTACGACGTGGCAAGTTGAACGAGCGGAGTTTGACAAGCTGCTGTACGACAATGCTGCCGAGCACGGCGCTGATTGTCGAGACGAAACACGAGTGTTGGATGTGCTTTTTGATGGTGACCAAGCAATCGGAGTGACCCTGCAAACAAGTGACGGTAACAGGCTCTCAATCGCTGGCAAAGTCGTTGTGGATGCGACTGGCTTGAGTGCCCTCTTGGCAAACAAAATGAATCTCAAACAAGACGATCCGGATTTGCGTAAGATCGCAATTTGGTCCTATTTTGAAAATGCCGAGCGAGAAACAGGCCCTCACGGTGGAGCGACAATCATCTTGCACACTGAGAAAAAGGATTCTTGGTTTTGGTTTATCCCGTTGCGCAATAACATTACGAGCATTGGAGTAGTCGGAGATCGTGAATATATGCTAGCGGGGCGCGGTAAACCAGAAGAAATTTTTGCCGAAGAATTGCGGTTATGTTCCGCGCTGCAGGGGAGGTTGGGCCAGGCAACGGCAACTGAAAAATATCGGGTTGCGCGGGAATTTTCTTACACGACGAGCCAACAGAGCGGTCCTGGATGGGTTCTAGTCGGCGACGCCTTTGGTTTTATAGACCCCATTTATAGTTCCGGTGTGTATTTTGCGCTGAAGTCGGGACTCCTCGCGAGCGATGCAATCGTAGCAGGATTACAAGCCGATGACATCTCCGGCGAACAGTTGGGGAATTGGATCGCCGGATACGGCGACGGAACCCAGTGGATTCGCAAGCTAGTAGCTGCTTACTACGTGAACCCATTTAGCTTTGGCCAGTTTTTGAAAATGCACCCGCAATATACGGGCGACCTAACCGATCTGCTAATCGGCCGCATCTTCCACGAAGGAGCCGGCCGCATTTTCGACGATCTGGACCCCGCCATCAAAAAAGCAATCGCCAGCGAAAACGAATAATTTCATAACAATCCATTCGTGCTAATTCGAGGTTGCAACATAAAAACTCACGGCCTGCACCCCTAGGTGTGGTCGATTACGTTAAACTAGTTGTTTGGCTGTGGTGACTCCAAAATTCTTTCAATGAGAATAAATCCTATGAATAAACGTTGTGGAAAATGCATCATCATCGGGCTCGTTTGCCTGCTGATCGTCCTGCATCACGATATCTGGAACTGGGATAATAAAGACCCTGTCTTTGGCTTCATGCCCGTTGCTTTGGCATGGCATGCCGGAATTTCAATCGGTGCCAGCCTAGTTTGGTATCTAGCAACTCGTATTGCTTGGCCCACGTTTGACGACGATGAACCGACATCCAGTATGACTTCCGAGGATGCATAAACATGACACAGCTAATCATCATCTCCATCTATTTAGCATTACTGCTAGGACTGGGTTTCTTCTCTAGCAAACTGTTCCGTGGCACGAGCAAGGACTATATGCTCGCGAGTCACAGTATCGGACCGTTCATGCTACTGATGTCCTTGTTCGGCACAACCATGACCGCCTTTGCGCTGGTGGGTTCAACCGGTGAGTCCTTCAAGGAAGGTGCGGGCGTTTACGGATTGCTCGCATCCTCAAGCGGAATCATCCACTCCCTCTGTTTCTTTGTACTCGGCGTAAAACTCTGGAGCCTTGGTAAAAAACATGGCTACACCACACAGATTCAATTTTTTCGCGATCGACTCGAAAGTGATCGTATCGGGATCCTGCTATTCCCAATCCTTGTCGGTCTGATCATCCCCTATCTGCTCATTGGCGTAATGGCTTCTGGGACAGTTATCAACAGTATCACCGAAGGCGCCTTCACCACTGCCTTTGCCCAATATGACTATGGTGTTCCACCTTGGCTGGCTTCGCTAGTCATTTGCCTTGTCGTGCTTATCTACGTCTTCTTTGGAGGGATGCGCGGAACTGCCATTGCCAATACCGCGCAGACAATTGTATTTATGATTCTCGGCTTGATCACGTTTGTCATCGTCTCCGATAAACTTGGTGGACTCGAAGAATCAACCAATAAAGTTCTTGCCAAGAACCCATCCAAAATGATACGGTCGGTCGATCCTCAGGATACCGACAGCTATGAAGACGGTTACAAAAAATGGATTGTGCTTGCTCAATACGAGTATGCCAAGAAACACAAAGGTCTAGCACTTGACCCCGCTGATGAGAAAGCTGCCATTGCAGCGTTTCCAATTGCTGGTCCCGCTGGATATTTGAAGAAAACACGTGGGCCAGCTATCTTTGCAAAGAAAGCTGGGTTGCTGAGCAACCTCTCGATTCTAGATCAGAATTTGGCGTTGTTAATACAAGACAACCGCTATGAAATACCCAACGACAAAGGTGTGCTGGATAATCGCATTTCAGATTCCAGTGTCATGGCGCATCATGAAATTATGAGCTTTCCGCGATTACCAGGTGCCGACCGTGAAGGCTTAACGATTTTCGCTCAGTTTGTTGGTCATCCCACTGAAAAGGCGGCCAGTGGCAAAGGCACTAAATGGACACGCAAGAAAGCCAAAGGCGTTTTCCGGGCAACACACTGGGCGCCCGATCCGCCACATGGCATGGACCCTTGGAAATTTTTGACCTATTTCTTTGTCCCACTTTCTGTCGGTATGTTTCCCCACTTATTCCAACATTGGCTGACAGCTAAAAGTGCCGCTAGTTTCAAGCTAGCCGTTGTTGCCCACCCGATTTTTATCATGATCGTCTGGGTGCCCTGTGTTCTATTAGGTGTCTGGATGACCAGTGCGACAGACCCAATTTCCGGGGCTCCTATAATCGCTGCGCATTTTCCCCCTAATGCGGTATTACCAGCAGCAGTAAAAGCACTGACAGGTCCATTAATGGCTGGGTTGTTAACCGCCGGAATTCTCGCGGCAATCATGTCCTCGCTCGATAGTCAATTTCTATGCGTGGGTACTATGTTCACGACAGACATCGTTTCGCATTATGCAGGTAAGAATCGTTTTACCGACAAACAATTGATCACGATTGCACGAGTGTTTATTGTGTTAATCGTCGCACTCACATATCTGTTCTCATTATTTGAACCGCGGCGCGTATTTACGCTTGGCGTCTGGTGCTTCAGCGGTTTTTCAAGCCTGTTCCCATTGATTTTGGCAAGTCTGTATTGGAAGCGACTAACCAAACTAGGTGCCTATGCGGCGATTTTGGCAGCCGCTGGATCATGGATCTACATGTTTGCCGATGCCAATTACGCAGCGAACGCCAACTATACTGTTTTTGGTGTAATGCCGGTTGCCACCATGATCACCTTGACCACGATTGCAATGATTGTTGTCTCGCTAATCACGCCCCCACCAAGCAAAGAAACGCTCGAGAAATTCTTCCCTGCAGAAAAGTGATTCCTGACTTCACGCGTTTATGATAATTCGTGTAATTTGTGGTCGTAATTCGTGGTCGTTTTTCTTCCATTTGCCCTTGTGGGCAACTGACCGTAACCTAGAATTGACTGTTTCCCTCCTCCATTTACCTACACGTGTAGGTTAGTCCAAGGGACTGGAACCGAGTCCTGGGGAGGCGACGAACGTAAAATAAGTAGTCAGCTAGCTGGCTCGTTCAGGAGTATGAATTAATGGCAGGTTTTTCAGGTAACAAGGCGCGTAAGCGTAGTAAAGTTCGATCACGATCACGCAAGAAAGATCCAATCTTTGTGGATGGCGTGCGCCCCCGTCCAATGTTTGTTGATTACAAGGACGTCGAACTACTCAAAAAGCTAATCAATCGACACGGTCGTATCGTTGGCCGTCGCAAAACTGGTTGTACAGCAGCAAGTCAACACGCTGTGACACAAGCTGTTAAACGAGCTCGATTCATGGCTTTGCTTCCCTACGAAGACGTCTGATCCGAGTCGGCAAATAGAGCCACCTAAAAACAAAACAAACGCACGATCCCGCAATTGATCGTGCGTTTTTTTGTACCAGAACATTACCCCGCTTCACGGCTTCCGAACTATAATGCACCCATGGCTGAGACATTCAAAACTACCAAACGTGTCGAATTCCGTGACACCGACGCAGCAGGCATAATGCACTTTTCGACCTACTTCACTTATATGGAAGAGGCTGAACATGAACTATTGCGGAGCCTCGGAACTAGTGTCGTCGTGGCTAATGAAGAACACTCCTTGAGTTGGCCTCGTGTCGCTGCAACTGCGCAATATACAGGCCCCGTGCGGTTTGAAGATGAACTCGAAATAGAAATTTCCATTAGCCGGCTAGGCACCAGCAGTGTCACTTATCAGCACGCGTTTAGCGTTGCTGGTAAACCAGTGGCTAGCGGCAGTATCACAACCGTCTTTTGTAAAATCACCCCTAGCCAAGCTCCGACTGCACAAGAAATTCCAGCAGAGCTTCGCACTCAACTCGAATCTTACCTGCAGCACTCGACAAACGAGTAACAACTATCAAATCCACCAGCCCGCCACGTACCCAATACCATGCCAGCGTATCTACAGGAACTAACGATTCGCCTCGCATCTTCACTTGGTCACGTTGATGATGAAACGCGGCAACGTCATACCGATTGGATTTGGAGTTGCCAGCAAAGCGATGGTGGATTTTCTGGCCGCGAAGGTGGCAGCGATTTATATTACACCGCATTTGCACTTCGAACACTTGCGATGACTGGCGAACTGTTCGGCGATCCCGCCCTCCGAGTTGCTCAATATTTGATCTCGCAGCTCAACACCGAGCAATCGATCGTTGACCTCGCTTCACTCATCTACGCGGCCACGTTGTTAGACAACGCTGCCGGCATCGACATCTATGAAAAAGCTCATCCTAATTGGCGTGATCAATGCTCTGATTATTTTGAAACGTTGCGCCGCGAAGACGGGGGGTACGCGCGGACAGCCGAGGGCGGTAGCAGCAGCACCTACACCTCGTTCTTAGTTTTACTATGTCGTGAATTGATTGAACGACCGCTGAGCAACCCCGAGCACCTGATTGAATTCATCATGTCGCAACAAAGTGATGAGGGCGGCTTCCGGGAAATTCAAGTGCAAAAGCGTGGTGGTACAAATCCCACAGCGGCGGCGATCGGTGTCCTCAAAATTCTAGCTGCATTGCCGGAAAAAGTTGTCACGCAAACCGTTGAATTCCTCGCAAAAATGCAGAATGATGAAGGCGGATTGCGAGCCAACTCTCGCATTCCGTTTGCCGATATTTTGAGTACCTTTACCGGTTTTTTGACGCTTCAAGATCTCAATGGCGATTCGCAAATCGATAAACAACGACTAATGCGGTATGCTAGTAGTTTAGAACAAGTAAGCGGTGGTTTTTTGGCCGGCGCTTGGGACGAGGTCTGCGACGTCGAATATACGTTCTATGGGCTCGGTACCGTGGCGCTGTTAACAAACCCATAAATTAACGACACCAGCGTATTTCAACTTCAAATTACCTGCAACATTATCACCCTAAGTAACATCTCAATATGACTACCCTAGTTGCTACAAATCTATCCAAACAATATCCCACTCGCGGTGAACCTCTGAGGATCTTACATGATCTTGATCTCGAGCTCTCCGCCGGCGAAAACGTTGCCATTGTTGGCCCCAGTGGCTCCGGCAAAAGCACGCTACTGCATATACTCGGTACGCTAGACACACCGAGCAGCGGGTCGATCCTGTTCGACGGAGAGAACCCCTTCACCATGGACGAACAGACTCTCGCCGATTTCCGTAATAAGAACATTGGCTTCATTTTCCAAGAACATCATTTGCTGCCGCAGTTAAGCGTCTTTGAAAATGTCTTGGTTCCGACGCTGGCGAGTGGTAAACCAACAGCCGCTGATATCGAACGAGCAGAAGATCTTATCGAACGCGTTGGTCTAACGGATCGCAGCCATCATCGTCCGGCGGAATTATCCGGTGGTGAACGAGAGCGAGTCGCAGTGGCTCGTGCACTGATCAACAAGCCGCTGCTACTGCTTGCTGATGAACCAACCGGTAACCTCGATCATGAAAATGCTCAGCAAATCGGCGAACTGCTGTTAGATATCCAACGCCAAGAGCAAATGATTCTCGTCGTCGTTACTCATAGTCAGGAGCTATCGCAAAAACTCGACCAGCAGCTGGAATTATCAGCAGGTCAATTAACTCCGCTGGCGAAGTAACGCCCAACAACATTTAAGAGATGACTTCATACTATGGTTCAATGGCAATTCATTCGTCGTAGCCTAATTCACCACTGGCGCATAAATTGCGCCGTGGCGTTAGGAGTTGCTGCAGCAACAGCCGTCCTCACGGGTGCCTTGC
>JYMV01002049.1_pt1 | contig 15909 bp, 13 predicted proteins | sample 338911 | NCBI WGS metagenome assembly JYMV01 (sample SAMN03354496, study PRJNA234377) | hydrothermal vent metagenome | biome: Deep sea; feature: Hydrothermal plumes at the Eastern Lau Spreading Center, Western Pacific Ocean; material: Seawater | place: Tonga | collected 2009 | depth 2000 m m
AAATTCTTTCCTTTGCCGTTAGGCTCCTTATCGTAAATATACACCCAGCCAAATATATGGCTGATGGTTCGTGTTGAATTATTTCTAATTCTAAATACAATAGTGCTTGTTTTGTCAGGTAAGGTGTACAGGTTGGAAATACCTATCAGCCCGATATTTACAAACTTCTCATTTACGTCTTCCTGAGCCGAAGCATTGCTGGGATAGCTTGCCAGGGCAAACATCCAATTCATCAAACCTAATCCTGATATTAACAGCAAGTATTTTTTCATAAAGCCCTTTGAAACCTAACTGAACCGGGTTACTGATGGGTGAAGCCTGGGGTCAAACTCAATTTCGGCCAATGAACTATCCATACTAGCTTGGATATAATTATTCAATCTACCTGATTCTACCATTTGTTTTAATTCTAATAATACTTTGGGATTGAAATCGGCCTTTTTATAAAGTTTTCCGCTTCTGTTCAGAGGAATAGATTGAAGGGATTCGCTTTGCCATTTTTTGATGGTGTTTATCATTAACTTTGTTCCTAATATGATCGGTTTGAGAAATAATGTCTGTTCATTATCCTTCTCGCTTAATATGACAGCCTGCTTGGACAGAATATCACCGGTATCAATATTTTGATCAATTCGATGTATGGTTGCTGACAAATGATGAAGTTTTCCCTGATAAATAGGCCAGAAATTGCAAGACGATCCCCGATAAAATTCCGGGTCACCAATGTGCAAATTAAATAAGCGGTTTGAAAATTCCTTTAAGAAGGGCTTTTCTTAAAATGCAGGTTCCAAATACAGCGATAAATCCGGGATTCGCCTTTTTTATTTTGGCGATGGTGTGTGGGGAATTCATTTCATCGTTGTCAAGATAAGTTACTTTGGGTTTATTCTTTACAATTAGCCGACCCGATTTTCGAACCAACTTTTTCTCGTAACACTCCCTACGTTGGAAAAACCAGTCCCATGCAATGGATTCTTCTTTTGACTGGGGGCTGGGGCGGGGATAGTGACCCATCTCCACATAGACTTCGGAAATTGAGAAATTGGCGTTTAAGTGATGGATGAAGAACTTATGCCGGGTATCATTTCCGGTCAAAATAATAATGTTTTTGGGATTCATTAACTTCTGTGTGGATGAGTTAGTTTTTTTTTAGAGGTTTGTGGATGGTGGATTTCTCCGAAAAAGGGATTCAATCAGATAAAAACTAGCCGGCCGACAATGTTATTCGTCAATGTCTTGCGCAGTTACAAATTTATGTTTGTAATAAATGGTTAGATCTTTACGTGAAATTACCCCTATGATCTTGTTGTCTTCCGTAACAGCCAGATACCGAGCATCATTCTGGTGCATGCAACTGAGGGCAGAATCCATGGACTGAGTAGCCTTTATAGTTGTGGGTTTTTCCATGAGCTCAGAAACCAGGGTGGTTTCCGGATTCAAATTGTCTCCCAGCACTTTGCGTGTGAAAATTTCTTCCGTAACAATACCCGTTATATCATCGTTAAGGGTTACCAGAAGTGAACCGATTTTGTTTTCTTTCATGAGTCGTGCGGCTTTATGTATGGAGGTTGATTCAGGAACCGTTTCAAGTCTCTCCCGCATATAGTGGCCGATTTGGTCTTCTTTGTTTTTGCCCTGGCAAAACTTGAAGTTGTAATAGTTCGCGAAATCCTTGATGGAAAGTATTCCAATCATCTCATCCTTTTCTGTTACTCCCAAATGGCGAATGTTTTTATTGCGCATGCATTCATAGGCTTCTTCCATTAGGTGGTCGGCATCCAGTGTAATTATGGGGTTAGTGGCAATTATGGATACAAGAGTGTGATCCTGGTCCATGTTTTTTGCGGCAAATTTGCGGGTCAAATCGGTATCAGTCAATATCCCGGTATAGTTCCCACTTTCGCTTATAAGGATTGAGCTGATGGAGTGGTGGCGCATTCTTTGTGCGGCTTCCCTGATGGAGGCCGTTGGTTCAACGGAAACCAGAGACTCTTCCATGAAAAAACGAATTTCGTCCATTTTGAACCCCGACAAAAACTCTTATAAAATCGATCCTTATTTAAGGTTAACCAAACTGGATGATGATTTCAATTGGGTTAGGCTTTTTGTTTTGGGCGGGCTTTTCGATGAAATACTCTTCAGGCTTGAAGGCGTGGGTGGGTATTGTTATGCCGGTTCAGTGTTTGGTGCAAGGTAGTGTTGCAAGGTGTCTGAAATGTGTCCACCAAAACTTTAGTTTCATGCGCTCAATTTGAAACCAAACCCAAAAATACATTTTGCGTTGTGGTTTGACCAGAAACATTCTTTTTTACCTTTCAAAAAATCATCTATCAGATAAAAGAAAACAGACTTCTTGGCACAACGCCCGTTCGAACTGCTTTCAGTATCGTCCAAAGCGGGTTCTTAATTACTTAACGGTTTATTCAGTTAAGGACTTTAAAAGTTTAGCAGAATAATATTAAAAAATCACTTATAAATAATATAGTTATTGATGGAGAAGGGGGGCTGGAAATGGTATTGGGGAGGGGCAATAATTTTTTGGGTTTAAATGATAAGACTCACTTTGCCACTTTTAATGTTATAAAATGCGCCAACGATATCTATGTTACCTTCTTCATATCGGGCCGTCAAAATAGGATCTGAAATACGTAACCTTTCTACGCCAATTTTTACGTTTTCCTTTGCGACAATATTTACCCAGTCGGGGGATTGTTTCTTCAATCTGTCCAATGCGGGTTTTATGGCCTGTACTAGGCTGTTGATATGTCCCGGTGGCTGACCTCCCTTGACGGTTGCATCTACGGCTCCGCATTCAGAATGTCCTAAAACCATCAACAAGCTCACATTAAGGTGTTCCACGGCATATTCCAGGCTTCCTACGAACAGGTCGTTGATGACATTGCCAGCCACTCGCAAAACAAACAAGTCACCAAGGCCCTGGTCAAAAATGATCTCAGGAGAAACTCTTGAGTCCGCGCATGTTAATATTGCCGCAATCGGCTTTTGGCCCTCGGCCAGTTCAAGACGATGTTCGAAAGATTGATTGGGGTGTAACGCACCCCCAGTGATATAACGTTGGTTGCCCTCTAAAAGCTTTTTGATAGTATTATTCTGTCCCATTGAATTCGGATTTCCCTGAACTATTAATTAATTTCTCGCCAAGCTTTGAGTAAGGGGAAATATAAGGCTTTTTTAATAGGGCGTTTCTCGCCATATTTCCTTAGCACCATTTCATAGCGGTCCAATTGGTGTCTATAGCGTTTTATCTCATTTTCCAAAAAGATTTCAAGGTTTTTCCCCTTTCCTTTATGGGTCCCGGTTTTGTAGTCAATAATCCATCTAACCCCTTCGTCAACGAATGTGCGATCAATGACATTTCGGATATACCGATTATCCTGAAAGAAGGTCAGGGGATACTCGGAATGAGCGTCATCATGTGGAGCCAAAATCCAGGATCCCCTTTCATCCTCCAGTATGTTGGTGAGAGCCTGAAGTCCTGACTTTGTTGCTTCTTCAGCAAGGTCGAGGGGTAATCCTTCCCCCAGAAGAGCAGATTGAAGTTTTGATTTTAAGTTTTCTATTATTTCTTTAGGCCTGACTTCCAATTTTTGTCCAGCTAAACTTTGCAGGCAACGGTGCAAGACATTACCCAGGCAACGCGCTGTATTTCCTGCCCAGTAGTACTCAGGCTCAACATATTTTTCATCTTCAATATCAACCACCTGTCCGTCAAGGATGGAATCAGCCGGGACTGGAAGTGAAAAATCCTTAGGCAGGCGATGAATGGAATGCATGGAAGATTCTGTCGCAGTTGGATCGGGCTCAACAGGGTTTTGCTCCGTGTTTTCCTGAAGCTTGCTGAGCCATTCCTCCTTGATGTGAGGCCAGAGTTTATTCAGCAAGGATTGGGGATGGGGTTTCCATACTTCCTCCTTGGAAGGTTCCAAATGACCAAATAGATGCAGTTGGATTTTAGCTCTTGTCGCGGCAACATACAGAAGTCTTAAGGTTTCATATTCTTCTTTTTCCTTATTCAGGTCCGATAAAAATTGGTAGAGAGGTGAAGGATCACCGCCTTTTTCCTCGATAGGAGCGAGTAATAGATCATCGCCGTGCGGCATCCAATAAACCAAGCGCTTTTCATCGGCTTTGATGCGTTTGCCGAGACCCGGCAAAATGACAAAGTCAAATTCAAGGCCTTTGGCCTTGTGCATGGTCATGATTTGTACGGCATTATCTTGAACGGCCAAAGGGCTGGCATACAAATTTGTCAGGATTTGGTCAAAATTTTCGAATTGTACTTCTTGCCCCGACGCTATAATTTCTTCCACTTTGTTAAAAAATACCTCAATGTCATCAGGACTGGTTTCCTGCAGGCAGGCAGGCCCGCCCAGGCTAATCCAGCAGGCTTCCAGTATGTCGCGAAAATTTTTGTCGGCGAAACCGTTTAAAAAAGGATGAATATTGCGAGTCAGGGTTTGTGCCCTTTTATTTCCGTCTTCACTAAGAAGCCTAATGCGGGCAGGATTGTTCAGCAGGAACCAAACAGGCGTTGTGGTATCCAGTTCGACCAATGTATGGATATCCGTCAAAGCCAGTCCACACCAGGGTGCTCTTAAGATGGATAGCCAGGCGGTTCGGTCTCCAGGAAAACGCAGAGCCCTGAGTAGGGAAAGCAGATCCGAAATTGCCGGCCTGTCAGTGAGTGAGTCGATGGCCTGGGCCTTAAATGCAATGTTTGACTCATGAAAATGCTTCACGATTGAAGTAATATGGGTTCGCCCTCTGACCAGAATTGCCACGCTTTTGTTCGGATATCTGGTTTGTATGTCCTTGACCAGAAGCGTGATCTTACCGGCTTCTTCTTCGGTAATAACCTGCCTGTTCGGGTTGTGCGGAACAGGATGATACACTACTCCGGGATGCATGCTTTCCGGCAATACCGCAGATGACTCGGAATAAGAAATAGCTCCCAGGTTCGGGTCGTCATGGGCTGGAAAAATTTTCTGAAAACAGGCGTTGACCCAGTCTACCAGGTGTTTTTGTGAGCGGAAGTTGGATTTCAGGGGCAGGGTTTTTAAATGCAAAGACCCCAATCCTCGTTCACGTGTCTTGATGAACAAACCTACCTCGGCATCCCTGAACCGGTATATGGATTGCTTGGGATCTCCAACAATGAACAGGGTTCTGCCATCCTCTTCGCTCCATTCGGATGTGAGTCTACGCAATAGATCTTCCTGCTTGTAAGAGGTGTCCTGATATTCATCCACCAGGAAATGATGGATTTTGCAATCGAGATAAAAAAGTAAATCAGTGGGACTTTGGGACTTTCTTGCCCATTCTCGCCCTTATGGACCAGACCGTTGATGGCGGAAAGAGAAATTTCCGTGAAATCCGTAATCTGCCTGGATGAAAATACTTTTTTCAGACTTCTATTGATTTCTGCCAGGAGGCGGATGGTGGATTTCAGTAAATCCCACTCCGTGTCGGTGAAGTTCCCGCGAGGAAACTTTTTTACCTTAGCCAGGGCGAGCAGAAGGGCAGGGTTCTCTTGCAGGGAGACCACTAACTCAAGAAAATCTTCTTTCATCCTTTTGGCATTGGGGTCCTTGCCCGCAGTGAATCCCAAGCGTTTATCTATCGTTTTTCTGTAGGAATTATTTTCCGTTAAAAAAAGATGCGCCAATGCTTTCCAGATTTCCAAATTAGTGATTGAGACCTCTGGGAAGTGCTGGAGTTCTCCGAGGCAGGAACATGGGTGGGATGGATTATCAATATTCCTACCAGAGTAGTTGGCGAGCCTCAATATTTTCTGTTGCAGTTCTGGTGTGAATAAGCCTTTCAGTTCACCCATTCGTGACTGAATCAAATTTGCCATTGTTTGTTCCAGCTTTTGCCGGTAATTTTCATTCAAAGGATGCCTTTCCAGGTTTTCATGTGGGTCGAAAAAGGAGATCATCCACTGGTCTCTTTTTTCCAAAAGCTGGACGATTCTTTTTATGAAGTCTTCCTTGGAGTTATCTATGTGGCGGAGAATATTGCGGACCAGTTCGCCATAGGGATTGGTCTCGCTTTCTGTCAGACTCAGGATAATTCTTGCTGTTTCACGGTAAAGGTTTTTGGCATTTTCCTGGATGTTTAGATTTGTTCCCATCCTGGATAACAAAGGCATGCGACGGGTTAAAGAGGAGCAAAATGAGTCGATGGTCACGATTCGCAGACGGGCGGGGTTATCTATCAATTTCCATTCCCGTAATCGATTTTGCTCCAGAACTTTTTGCGCCAGATTCCAGGTGATTTTGTGATGACTTTCTTCTGGGCATTGCTGTGTCTGGGCAATGGTTAAAGCCGAAAGAATTCTTTCTTTCATTTCGGCGGCGGCTTTTCGGGTAAATGTCATGGCCAGTATTTCTTCAGGGAAGTTTGCCAGCCCCAATAGTTTCAGATAACGCTGAATGAGCAGTTCTGTTTTGCCAGATCCTGCCGGAGCCTGAACGATAAATGACTGGTCAGGTTCCAAGGCTTGCCTTCTTATATTCTCGTCTACCAGCATCAAGCCGTATCCTCCGGTATTTCCAATTTGGAAATTTCCTGAATTCTGCAAAGGGAGTTAAACTCGCAATGCCGACAGGGCTCTCCTTTATTGATAGGAGAGACTTCATGGTTTCCCCGCAAAAACTCATTGGCTATACTATTTAAATTATTTTTCCAATAATCCAATAATTCTTCCCAGGTTGAAAATCCCGTAGCCTTGGTGGAATCGTGGTTTTTGAATTTTCCGAGTGGCAAGTCGGGAATGGCGGTGCCCTTGAACTCCGGTTTGCCGAGTGCCAGGTGGCCATAAGCCAAGCCAACAGGAGGTTTGGCCATCGCGTAAAGAGGCAGTTGTGGGGCACGTATTTTTTCTGCAAACCACTCTGCGGGTTTTGCGTCTCTTCCAGTTTTGTAGTCGATTAATAACAAACCTTTTCCGGGAATTTCATCAATGCGGTCGATTTTTAAGCTGAGTTTTATTCCGCACAGGTTTATGGAAACATCTTCCTCGTTGTGAAGCACTGTAAAGTCGGGTCTTTCCAGCTCTATTTTGAGTAGCCATTCATGGATGACCCGCAAGTTTCGTTCGATTTCAAGTTTATTAAACTGTGTCTGGCCAGCAGTGCGCTTAGAACACAATTTGAGGGCTTCCCGCACACATTCTTCAATGTGTTTTTCCAGGATGCCTTCCTGCTGTGAAAGAAATACAAGGTTTTTCAGGTTGCTGGTTTTTTCCCAGAATAGCTCCAGGGCTTTATGGATCAGGATTCCCCGATCCAGATTGTCAAAATCAATTTCAGGTGACGGGTAGTGCTGGCTGTTCAAACGATGGCGGGCAAAAGCTCGGAACGGGCAATCCACCTGATCTTTGATCAGGGCATAACCAGACGAAATACCTCGCGTCTCAAATTGGTTTTCTTCAGAATCCGTAACCGGCAGAAATGTGGATTCCGTGAATTCCTCCAATTGATTCATGGCCCGGACTTGATCTTTGATTCGGTTGGATTGATAAGGGACTTTCTCACCCTTGGGGAATCGTTTTAATAGAGGGCTCATTTCCAGATCCATATCTCCTTCGTGGAGGGGAAAGCTGAAATGAACATCTGGTGAGGCCATCAAGAGGCGACTCAAAGATTGCTCCGCAAATTTCAATTCTCTCTGCGGATTGGAACGTGGGATGGAATATTTATTCCTGATCTCATAAGGAATGAAAGGATTGGGCTCAGGGTGAGCGGGGAGTACTTCGCTGTGGCAACCCATGACCCATAAATGGTCAAATTGCATTCCGGAAGATTCCAGCAGACCAATCACCTGAATCGAATGCTCCGGCGTTTTAGTCTGAAAAGGTTTGTTTAGGGTTATATGGCTGAGATGGTTTAAAGCTTCCAGCCTGTTAATGGGACCCAGGATCTGGTTCAGGGAGCAGAGTTGATTCAAGCAATCTTTCCAGGCTTCAAAAGCCTGATACCGCTTCGATAAAATTGTTTGTTTATCATTGCCTGCAGAAGGGGTCGAATTCCCCGGCCAACCTGTGGTTTTCAAAAAATCCGACAGCTCCTTTGCCCATTTTTCTGGCATTAGCTTGCTGTTATTTTGGACCCAGGATTTTAAACCCTCTACCAGTTGATTTACTTGCGGAATACTACTTGACCGTTCGAGAGGGATAAAGAGAAGTCTTTTTTTTCTCAGGTTGTACTCCAGATTTGATATTTCGCTGGTAGGTGGAAATGCAAAGCCAAAAAATGGGCTCTGGATAATAGACAGGAAAATGCTAATGGGAATATTGGATGTTTTCACGCTTAACAGGTCAAGCGCCAGTTTGATCATGGGCTCTTGGGACAAGGGAGGAGCTAACGAAATGTTAAAAGGTAAATCCTGTTCGTCCAGACTAAAAATAGTTTCAGGAACCAGTTCCGCCGCTAACTCGCGTTTAAGAAGTGTGCGATATTTTTCCAGTTCCGGTACAACGATGCCGATACGCTTTCCAGGATGAAATATTGACCTTACCCAGCGGGCACAGGCTTGGGCTTCGCCCTGAGGGTTTTCATATTCCCCGACATTTACGTTATTCAGCCTTTCCATCCTTTGGGTTTCAGAGTCCGGTACCGGTGACAGGAAATCAACATGAGTCCCCTTTTCGCGAAGAAAATTCAGAAAATATTTCAATTGCGGACTTTGTTCTTCAAAGCCCATTACACGAAGAGAGGGGGGGAAGGGTATTCTCCCCTCCTGCATGGAGTTTCTCACTGCATCCATAAGCATGCAGGGGGCTAAAGCTCCCAGCGAGGAAAGGTGGTTTTCATATTTCCTTGTCCATCTTAGGAAGGCCTTCGCCTCATCGGTCTGTTCATAGAGTTTGGGATCTCGTGGCAGGCGGTATTCATGAATCAAGGAAAAAGCCTTGCTGGTTTGGGTGGCGACTCCCTGCAAGTGAAGGAGTTCCAGTCGGGCTGAATCCTGATTTATAATTTCTTCCCAGATTTTTTCGCATTGCAGTTCACTGAGGAGATATTTTTCAGGCCATGATTCGAGCCACACATTTTGCAACCATGATGATAGGGGGAGTATCGGTGGAGTCTCCCAGGCGTTCTCCCCAGCTTTCTTCTTCTGCTCATCTTGTTCAAGCAAAAGCCAGCGGGCCAGCCGGGCGTTGACGGTTAGGGTTAGAGGGAGGGGTGGCAATGGCTCGATCATAAGCTGAGAGTTCGGCAGTTTAACGGATTTAAGTTTCAGGGTGCCTTGGTACGGGCGGTATAGGGCAAGGCTCGTCAAGCCGTCATGAAAGATTGTTAGCAAAAAAAGCTATTGCTATCTGCTTCCCCTGCGTGATATCTCTCTTCACTTGCCTTCATGCCCCGAAGGGGTACTAAGGGGTATCTTGAACCCAGACTTCGCCTTTGGAGGTGGTTTCGCGTTTCCAGATTGGAGTGGTGCGTTTGAGTTCAGCGATTGCCCACTCACAGGCCTTGAAGGTTTCTTTCCGGTGTCAGCCGCAACGATCAAAACAATGTTTTCACCGATGTCTATGGGGCCGATCCGGTGAATGATGCTCATGTCAATGATTCCGAAATCCTTAATGGCCTTTTCCCGAATCTCTTCCAGCTTTTTTTCCGCCATTTTCGGGTAATGCTCAAAATTAAGCTGGGTAATATTTTCACCCTTTGAAAGCTCTCTCCCGGTTCCCAAAAAGGTAGTGATGCCCCCGATATTGCGAGAAACTTTTTTCATGACTTCGATTTCATCGGTAACGGAGAAATCTTCTAACTGGATACGTATTTTAGAGTCGGTAGTGGTGCTCATGATATTGTCCTTATTATTTTGTCCCGCCCGAGAACGGAGGAAGAAATGCCACTTCGTCTCCATCGTGGATAATGGTATCGACAGAGGCCATTTCCTGATTAATCGAGACCAAGACTTTTTTCTCCCGGATCATCTCTCCCATTTTCGGCGCTGTTTTAGAAATTATATCACTCAATTGGTCTAAGGTAATTGGGTTTTCAATATCCAAACGGTCTTCTTCTTTTTCGGCAATGGATTTCAGGCTGGCAAAATATTTAAGAGTTATCATTTTCCTGCCTCTACCGCTTCTTTATCAAAGGTTCCCGATTTGCCGCCAGATTTGTGAAGCAATCCGATACGATTGAAATACATGCCCCGGTCAACGGCTTTGCACATGTCGTAAATGGTGAGTACGGTCATGGAAACCGCGGTCAGGGCTTCCATCTCCACTCCGGTTTGCCCGGTCACTTTGACAGTGGCGTTGACGGTGATGGAACACAATCCCGTCTCCGGATCCGGTTCCAGGTTTTCCCGGAAACTGATGTCCACGCCGGTTAGGAGAAGGGGGTGGCACATGGGAATGACTTCATGGGTTCGTTTTGCTCCCATGATCCCCGCGACTTGCGCTACTGCCAGCACATCGCCTTTTTTGATCTGTCCCTCTTTAATCAGCTGCAAGGTTTCCGGTCGCATATACACTTCTCCCGTAGCCACCGCTTTACGGGAGGTATGGTCCTTGTCGGACACATCGACCATGCGGGCACGCCCTTCCTCATTAAAATGCGTCAATGGATTATTCATAGGGTCAAGGTCATACGGGAATGGGTGTCCCCATTGTAAAAATGCGTCAAAGTATTATTCATAATGCCAATTGTACCCCAACATGAGGGTACGCTCAATGGGATTCCGGAGCCGCCTTTTACGGCGCTTCTATGTTACTCAGCGGGTTCATAGAGGCCCAGGATATTTCCATCCGGGTCTTGAAAACGAGCCAGTTTCCCGTAGGAATGGATTTCTATGTTCCCGATCAATGCGGTATCCAGCTCCTTTAATCTAAACACAAAGCCTTCAATCGGCCGGGCAAGAAAATAAACCGTTGGCCCGGTTCCAGCAGGGGAAGGGGGGGAGGGTAAAGAAATCTTTTGCAAAGCCAGTTTTTGCCCACCAAGTTCAAATTCTGCCCAATCTTCCCTGTGAAACAAGGGTTCCTTTCCCAGTACCTTCTGGTAGAATTTCACAGCCTTGTCTAAATTTGAAACCGGGTAGGAGATGAACGCGATTTTTGCCTGCATGCTGGAAATCCCGCTTTATATATATGAAACGATTCGGAGTATAAAACTTGTCACTGTTTAATATAGGGCTGGTTCTATTATCCAGCCTTTTGCATTCTGTCTGGAACATATTGACCCAGACCAGTAAAAATTCCCAGTACTTTTCCGGCTTAAAAGGGCTATGGATCATAGTCATGGCCCTGGCTGCCTACGGTATATTCGGAATGGCTCCCTTGAACAATGAAATTATTTTCTGGGGTGTCCTTTCTGGAATTATACACGGCGTATATATACTTTGCCTTTCCCGGGCTTATTCCACGGCTGACCTTTCCTATGTTTACCCTATCGCTAGATCCGCACCGGTATTTGTGCCGGTTTTTGCCTGGTTTTTGCTTGATGAGCGCCTGAGTATTTCTACATTTTTAGCGATAGGATTAATTCTGATAGCCATATATATCCTCCACTTTGAAGGACATCTGATACAGGGATTTAAAAACCTGGTGGAGGCTACTCGCCACCAGGATTTACGTTGGGCATTTATTACTCTGGCGATGGTGGTCAGCTACAGCCTGGTGGATAAAAAGGGAATGGATTCCTTTTTAAGTCATTTGCCGGACCAGCCCTTCGCCAATGGGATCACCTATTTTTTCATCGAGGCGACGATAGGGTTTGCTCTCTGTAACGTGTATCTTTTTGCCAATAATCCCGCAAAATATATTTTTCAAACCTGGAGAGGAGAATGGAAGAAAGCCATCCTTGCCGGGACGGCCACTTTGGGTTCTTATGGCCTGATCTGCGTGGTACTTCAGTTCGAGGCTCTGAGTGCCATCGTCTCTCTCCGCCAGGTCAGCGTATTGATGGTGGTCTATTGGGGATGCTGGAAACTTAACGAACCGTTTGGTCCGCAACGCTTGTTGGCGGGGGCGCTGATCCTGATTGGCATATTCCTGATCGGCACCCCTTAGTACCTCTGGTGGATTAATATTAAAAAAAATTAACCCCACTTACTGCTAAGAGCTAGATATAATATTACGAATTGACCCACTCATGCGGGTATTTTCTGACACTTTTAGGTTTCAGTCCTTTTGAATTTAGAAACTGGAGGTTTTTTGTGAATCGGATTCCCAAATATCTAAAAACCGGGTTGCTCCTGGTTTTATGGATCGTATTTTTAATCTCCTCCGCAGAAGCGGTAAAAGGAGATAAGCGGAAAATCCAGACCCTTTCCCTGGAAAACGGTCTGGATGTTCTCCTGGTCTCTGACCCGGACGTGCATCGTAGCGCCGCGGCCCTATCGGTTGGTGCAGGTTATTTGTATGACCCAAAGGAAAAATCGGGACTGGCCCATTATCTTGAGCATATGTTGTTTCTTGGGACAAAAAAATATCCCGAAGTGGGTTCCTATAAAAAATTTCTCGACTCACATTCGGGAGGGTCCAATGCCTACACATCGGGACACATCACCAACTATTTTTTCCAGGTATCGCATAACGGTTTTAATGAAGCCCTGGATCGCTTCAGTGATTTTTTCAAGGCTCCCTTGTTCGATAAGACCTATGCGAAGAGAGAAGTCAAAGCTGTAAACAATGAACATGAAAAAAACAAACTTAATGATGGATGGCGCGGAAATTTTGTAGCAAACCTTATGTCTGAACCTGGACATCCTGTTGGTAATTTTGGAACCGGCAACCAAAAAACCTTGGCCGGAGACAATCGCCCCGCATTGCTAGAGTTTTATAAGCGTTTTTATGCGGCTTCCAACATGAAGCTGGCCCTCATCTCCAGTATGCCGATGGAAATTCTTTCCGGCGTTGCGCAAAAATATTTTTCTAAAATACCCGACCGGCCTGTTAAAGCTCCCAAGATATCCCCTGAATTCAGGAAACCCCTCAAAGGACAGTATCGATTGCTGAAAATAAAAACCATTAAGGATGTGCGTTCTTTGGAAATTGATTTTCCCACCATACGGCTGGTGGATCATCAGGCCAGCAAGCCGGCATCTATCGTAGGCTCTGTGCTGGGGCATGAAGGCAAAGGTTCCCTGCTCTCCAAGTTGAAAGAAGAGGGACTGGTTTTAAGCCTCAGCGCGGGAGGGGGAAGCAGTCACCCGGATATCAATTCGTTTGGTATCAATATTTCCCTGACTGTAAAAGGACTGAATGAATATGAGCGGATTCTTGAACTTGTTTTTGCTTATATTCAAATGATCCGGGAGCATGGGTTTGAGGAATACACTTTTAAAGAAACCCAGGCTATGGCCCAGATCAATTTTGACTGGAAAAATCCGAATGAGGGCATGGGGTTTGTCGCAGGTAAAGCCTCACTACTGCAGGAATATAAACTGGAAGCAGTAGAAACACTCCCTTTCCTCTATACAGAATATGAACCTTCAGCCTATAAAGCAGTTCTGGGTACATTAATCCCTGAAAATGCAATGGTGGTTTTGAGCTACAACTCTGCCGATACCGATAGCAAGGTGCCGTACTACGATGCCGAATATTCCTTGCAGAAAATAGGCGGAAAGGCTTTCAAGAAGTTGTTCCACCCGGCAAAGGTGAAAGGTATTTTTTACCCCAAGAAAAACGACTTCATTCCTTATGACCTGAAATTAGTGGAGGAATATCCCCATCTGGTGAAGGATGATGATCTGGCAAAAGTCTGGTTCAAATATGACCATCGTTTCAAACAGCCGAAAATATCCCTGAGTTTCAGAATCGAAACCGCAAAAGTTTATCGCAGTCCAAAAAACCTGGAGTTGGCAAAGTTATATGAGGCCATGATGCAGGAAGGATTGAATGAACTGGTTTATCCCATTCAGATGGCGGGATTGTCTTATGGTCTGTCCATACAAAAAAAAGGAGTGCTCTTGAGTCTGGGTGGCTATTCAGAGCGTATTGGCGATTTGATCAAACTGGTGACCAAAAACTTGAAAGAAGTGAAAGTCGATGAGCAAAAATTCGCTAATATTAAAGAAGCCATGATACGTGGATTGAAAAATCGCAAACTCGGTCAGGCCTATTCGCGCGGAGGGTACTACAACTGGTTGATGCTCCTCAAGGATCAGTATACGGATGAGGAAAAACTATCAGCACTGACCCCGATCACTTTAAATGATGTCAAGGCTTATGCCAAAACACTTTATGACAAAGTGTATATTACCGGAATGATTCATGGTAACTGGTCTGATAAAGAAGCCTTGGAAAGCGTGGATATCCTGCTTTCTGCTTTGGGCAGTAAACCGCTTCCTGAAAAGGAGCGGTTCGAGCAGGTGGTGGAGGTCATGCCTGTGGGAGAGCGGTTCCGGTTCAGCCGGGAGGTGGAGGATAATAATAATTCGCTGGCCTACGCTATCCAGGTCGGCGAGAAAGATTTTTCTCTCATGGCCAAGGCTTCGATGATCGCTTCTGTTGTAGAAAGCGATTTTTATACCCAAATGCGCACCAACCAGCAATTGGGATATATTGTATGGAGTTTTAATCAGCGCATTGAAGATAGAATCTTTTTCCGGCTTGTGATCCAGTCTTCTACTCACGGTCCTTTTGAACTGAGCAAGAGGGTCAACGCCTGGCTGGCGAGTACTGAAAAGCTTTTCTCTAAATTGACCGACCAGGAGTTTGCAAGGCATCAGCAAAGTTTGGTCGTTGCGCTGGAAAAGGAAGGCGACAGTATTGGCGCGGTTGCGGGAAACCTTTACTCTCTTGCCACGGATGAAAAGGGGGATTTCCGGTTTAAAAAGAAGCTGATCCTGGCGGTGAAAGACCTCAAAAAAGAAGATGTGGCAAAAACGGCGGGAAAAATATTCCGGGACGATGGCACTCCCCGGCTTGAAGTATTGATGAGAGCCAAGGGAAGTAAAGAAAAAGTACCGGAGGGAGTTTTTGCAGAAACCAACAAATTTAAAAGTCAACTTCAGTAGATCACAGGATTTTACTGTGTTATGAAACTCGGGGCTATTTTTAAAAGAGGGGCCAATCTTTTCAAGCTGGGGGTTGCCGCAAGAAAGTTTCGTAAGTCCACCACGGAAGACCAACGCCATTGGGCGCAGAACTACCTCATCGAACTATTGGGCCAGTCAAGAGGACTGCCCACTAAGGTCGGCCAGTTCATAACGATGGACTCCGGCGATCAGGGTCTGAGGGAATCCCTCAATAATTCCCTGGAACCCATGCATTTTGAAGAGGTCATGGAGTTGATCGAAAAAGCCTATGGCCAACCCTGGGACACGATCTTTAAAAAACTGGAGAAATCCTGTAAGCCCGCATCCCTGGGCCAGGTGCATTTTGGCAAACTTAAGGATGGTACAGAAGTCGCGGTGAAGGTGCAGTATCCTGACATCGCAAGCACGGTGGAAGCGGAGATGGACCTCATGGGCTGGTTACCCAAAGTGGGGCCGGTGGCAAAATGGGGATTCAAGATGGATGGCTACCGCGACGCCTTCTGGCATAATTTCAGCAAAGAACTGGACTATCGCATTGAGGCGAAGCATCAGGAAAACTATCGCCAGAAAATTCCGCCGCTGGAACGCATTGTGATTCCCGAAGTCATCAGCGATTTAACCCGGCCTGCAGTACTGGTGCAAAAAAAGGAAGAAGGGTTCAGTCTGGATAAAGCCGAAACCATGATGCCAGCGCAGAAGCAGGTTATGGGCCGGTTACTGCTCCAGCATTATCTCCATATGCTTTTTCGGCACGGGTTTGTCCATGCCGATCCGCACCCGGCGAACTTTGGTTTCCGGCAATATAAAAAAGATTATTTTGTTTTGGTTCTTTACGATTTTGGCAGTGTTCTGGAGATTCCGGATAATGTCCGGCTGGCACTTTTAAGA
>JYMV01026014.1_pt1 | contig 15905 bp, 15 predicted proteins | sample 338911 | NCBI WGS metagenome assembly JYMV01 (sample SAMN03354496, study PRJNA234377) | hydrothermal vent metagenome | biome: Deep sea; feature: Hydrothermal plumes at the Eastern Lau Spreading Center, Western Pacific Ocean; material: Seawater | place: Tonga | collected 2009 | depth 2000 m m
CTGTGAAAGGTATACCGAAGAAAGCATCCACTATCCAGGATGTCGCCTTTGCCGCCTACACCAACCATCCCCAGGGAATGGAGGCGGGACTGGAAGCTGTTTCCTACTACGATCCGCCAAATATGACGTTTCCATTCGGTAGTTACATCTGCGTGGTGGACATCGACAGTGGTACTGGGGAGGTGAAGATTCGCCGCTTTGTGGCTGTGGATGACTGCGGCAATATCATCAACCCCATGATTGTCGAAGGTCAGATTCATGGCGGCTTAACCATGGGATTCGCCCCTGCCATGCTGGAAGAAATTTCCTATGATGAAGAAGGAAATATGACCGGTGGCAGCTTCATGGATTATCTAGTCCCCACTGCCGTTGAGACGCCAAAATGGGAAACGGACAAGACATGCACACCATCTCCCCATCATCCCTTGGGTGCTAAAGGTGTGGGTGAATCTGCAACCGTAGGCGCACCAGCGGCCATAGCTAATGCTGTAGTGGATGCTTTATCACACTTGGGTGTACGGCACCTGGATATTCCCCTTACACCGGAAAAGGTGTGGCGTGCTTTGCACAAAAACGGTTCCTGATTAGGGAAAACACCCACTTATGAAAGTAAAAATGACCAAAAACTTCACTGTCCGTGCGCCCATTGGTGATGTATGGGATTTCATGACAGACATCGAAAAAGTCAGTTCCTGTATTCCCGGCGCAAAGTACGTTGAAGATCTTGATGATAATTGTCATGCGGTGATGCTCACCATAAAAGTTGGTCCAATCAAATCCAGTTACAAGAGTGAGGTGTCCATTCGAAATCTAGATATAAATAATCATACATTGGAAATTGAAGGAAGAGGAATCGATGTAAAGGGAAAAGGCGGTGCCACCATGGAAATGGTTGGTTCCCTTACCGATTCTGGAGACGGTACGACTGAAATAAATGGTGACTCTACGGTGACAATTCAAGGAATGCTGGCCCAGTTTGGTTCAAGGATGGTAGAAGATGTTTCCAATCAATTATTCTTACAATTCATTAAATCTTTAGCTACTAAACTTGAAGGTAATGGTGATAAGGCCGATGAAACAGAATCCTCAAATGAAGTCCTGAGCGGAATCACGGTTGCTGGTGCGGCAATAAAAGGAGTTTCCGGCAGGCTTATGGACAAATTCAAAAAGAAATAAGATTAAATTTTTACCCATGAAGTTTAATTGGATTCACCGGGCGGCAGAACTTGAGAAAAAAAGTGTACCCTTCGCCATCGCTACAGTTATAGATACGGTTGCGCCTACTTCCGCAAAACCCACGGCAAAAGCGATCATTACAGTTGATGGAAAAATGGAAGGCTGGATCGGCGGTGGTTGTGCTCAAGAGGCTGTAATTGAGGAAGCGCTTCAATGTATACATACGGGGATGGCCTCTATTATTCGATTAAGCCCAGAACAAAGTTCTGATGGGAATGTATCCTATAAAAAAGAAATATTCTTAACCTGTGAAAGCGGAGGAACTCTTGAATTTCATATTGAACCGGTATTACCTATGACTAAACTTGTAATTTATGGCAATACGCCAACCGTGTCAGTACTGGCAAAAATGGGTCAACTTCTAGGCTATGAAGTATACGCGCTTGCTCCTGGGATATTTGAATTAAATCTACCCGATGGAGTTAAAAAGATGGAAGAATTTTCCATCATTGAAGGGCGATGTGTGGCTGTGGTGGCAACTCAGGGAAATGGAGACCTTCAGGCACTAAAAGCAGCCACAGCTTCAAAACCGGAATTTTTATCTCTGATCGCCAGCAAAAAGAAAACTAATACTCTTCTAGAACAATTGAAAAAAGATGGTATCAGTAAGGATATAATAGATTCAATCAAATTTCCCGCAGGGCTGGATATTGGTGCAATAACCCCACAGGAAATTGCTGTTTCAATTATGGCGGAACTTGTTCAGCATAAAAGGTCAGCTGCCCAGAGAGAAGAAATTATTTTTGAAGTCGAAGACACGAAAAACGGAAAAGAACAGGATCCCATTTGTGGTATGTTTGTTAATCCTCAAACTGCTGATAATTCTTGCGAATATGATGGGGTGAACTATTACTTTTGCTGTGGAGGATGCAAAGAAAAATTTGAAGCTGAACCTGCCACTTACATTTAATTTAGTGATCAAAAATTATATATAAAGTAATGAGCAAATTAGCCACCAATTATATTGCAATTTCCTAATCATTAAGTGAAATGAAAGTAACTGAACTCAATACCGTAGATGATATTAGATCCAGCTTGGATGATCATCACTATATTGCCAATCGTTCACTGGCCACATCCATCTTCCTGTCTTTAAAAATGGAAAAACCTATTTTTTTAGAAGGAGAACCGGGCGTTGGAAAAACAGAAATAGGTAAGGTTTTGGCTCAAGTCTTGGATACGAATCTTATTCGCCTGCAATGTTATGAAGGTTTGGATGTTCACAATGCAATTTACGAGTGGAATTATTCCCGACAAATATTGCAGATACGTATGATGGAGGCAGAGGGTCAAAAGGATAAAGAGAAAATTTCAAAAGAAATATTCGGTTCAGAATTTTTAATTAAGCGCCCCCTGTATCAAGCCATCGATTATGATGGTGACAATCCTCCTGTTTTGCTTATTGATGAATTGGATCGTGCGGATGAAGAATTTGAAGCGTTTTTACTGGAGATCCTCTCTGATTTTCAAATTTCGATTCCTGAAATAGGAACGATAAAGACTGAAAAACCACCCGTTGTAGTGATCACATCCAACCGCACCAGGGAAATCCATGATGCGCTGAAGCGGCGATGTCTTTACCATTGGATTGAATACCCATCAGCAGAGCAGGAATTAGAAATTGTGAGGCGAAAAATCCCTGAAATTAATGATGCGTTAGGGAAACAGGTGGTTGCCTTTGTGCAAGCTGTCCGGCAAAAGGATTTTTATAAATTACCTGGTATTGCTGAAACGCTCGACTGGGCCAATGCGCTGATGAAATTGGGGACGACAGAACTATCCACCGAAATTACTTCCGACACATTGGGTGCCCTCCTAAAATATCAGGATGATATTGAAAAAATGGATGGAGACACTACCTATGGATTGGTACAGCGCGCCTTCACAGAAGCAGACCTAATTTCTACATAGCCAGTCATCATTGCCTACTATTATACAATCCAGATTGCATGACGCAATCACTGTTTTCGGCCGGTTCCTTAGACAGGCTGGCTGTCATGTTGGTACGGGTGAGATCATGAGTGCCGTCGAAGCCAGTTCAAAAATTGATCCTTCCAACCGGGAAGACTTCCGCCATGCATTAAAAGCCTGTTTTATAACAAACCATAAAATGATTCCAATGTTTGATCAATTATTTGATCTGTTTTGGCGGAATCCGGACAGGATAGAGAATGTTTCCGATATACTAAGAAAATTATATGAATCCAGATTGGCTCAAGCCGAGATGCAGAGTATGAAGGATCAAATAAAGGAACTTTATCATAAGCGGGTGGAAGGGTTCAAAGAAAGACAAAAAGATAGCGCTGGAAATGATGAAGAAAAATCCTTTGATGTCTTTCTGTATAGCCCACAGGAAATTTTAAGGGAAAAGCGATTTGATGCTTACACCAATGATGAATACGAAGAAGCTAAGAAGTTCATTACTCGGTGGACGTGGGAATTTGGGGTAAGAAAACTTCGCCGCCTTCAGAAAGGACGAAAGCCCTACCGTATTAATATTCGTAATACTATCCGCAATAATATTTTTCCCGCTCAAGAGTTTATCGAACTCGAGTGGAAACAGAGAAAAACCAAACAAAGGCCGCTGGTCGTGCTAACCGATATCAGTGGTTCAATGGATCATTATTCGCGGATATTGCTGCATTTTATTTTTACTGTACATTCAATCAATAACAATCTGGAAGCGTTCACCTTTGGTACCCGTTTGTCTCGCATCACCCATTATCTGCGGAAAAAAGATGCCAATGATGCTTTGGAATTGATCAATGAATCGGTGAAAGATTGGTCTGGTGGAACAAAAATAGGTGAAACATTGGAAACCTTTAACCGCATGTGGGCCCGGAGAGTGCTCAGTGGGGGTGCAGTTGTACTCGTCATTAGCGATGGCTGGGATACTGGCAATATTGAATTGTTAAGCAAAGAAGCGGACAGGCTACACCGCAGTTGTCATCGATTGATCTGGCTAAACCCGAATCTTGGTTTTGAAGATTTTCAACCCCTGACTCAGGGTCTACAGGCAATTTTACCCCATGTAGATAATTTTTTACCAATCCATAACTTGAATAGTCTGATAGATCTTGTAAATATTCTTTCCAAATTGGATAAACAAAGCACATTTAAAGCGTTGGCATGATTATCTCCGCTACGATTCTTGCTGCTGGAGGATCATCACGTATGGGGGATGAAAATAAACTGTTGCTGCCTTTCAATGGCGACCTGGTTATTAATCAAATTTGCCACACGGTTCTGAATTCAGGATTGAAACCAGTGATCGTGGTCACAGGATTTCAGCATAGGGCAGTTGAAAAAGCTTTGCCAAAATCGATAGACCAAATAGCGTACAACCCTAATTGGGAACAGGGTATGGCTGGATCCATCAATACGGGGATGTCATTGTTGCCTGATACAGTTGATGGTAACATGATATTTTTAGGTGATATGCCCCTTTTAACGACACACACAATCAATCGATTAATAAAACATTTTATTGCCCATGAAGGAAAACGAATCGTATACCCCGTTTATTCAGGACAACAGGCTAACCCGGTTATATTCCCTAGAAAATATTTCGATGAAATTCTTTCATCTTCGGGAGACAGGGGTTGTAAAAAAGTACTTAAACAATATCCATATGATGCTATAGGAATTCCAATAGATTCTGAGGAGGTCATTCTTGATTGCGATATCAAGGATGACTATATTCGAATCATATCGAAAAATTGAAACGATGTCTAAACATAAAGATCTTATAAAAAAGATGGCTAATCTTGAATCTGCAGAAGAACCTTATGCAATTGCTTCAGTTTTTAGTGTACATGGCTCTTCATCAGGTAAAGTAGGTGACAAGGCTTTATTTGATGATAATGGCAACCGTATTATCGGGTATATTGGCGGCGGTTGTATTGAGAATCGCGTCGCTGCCACAGCAAAAGAAACTTTAGTAGACGGAGTACCCAGAACTGTAGATATTGACCTGGATAGTGATGAAATGAGTATGGGTATTCCATGTGGAGGATATATGTCAGTAATTGTAGAACCGCAAATGGTTAATCCAACTTTGCTCATTCGGGGTATGGGTAGAGTGGTGGAAGTTTTATGCCAAATGGCCAGTGTGCTGAAATTCAAAGTTGTAGTACAAACAGATGAGAATGAAAAAGGTCGTTATCCCGATGCAAATGAGATCATTACGGAACCATTGGAATTGGAAGATATTGATTTTAAAGTAGATTACTTCATTTTGGCTATGCATCATCGTAACGATGATAAAATTACCTTTGATGCCCTGAGGAAAGGCATTCCCTATGTGGGTGTAGTTGCGAGTGCTAAAAAAACGGGAATTATCAAAAGTTATTTAATTGAAAATGGTATTTCGACAGAAGAGCTTGATAATTTCTATGCACCCACAGGGCTGGACCTCAAAGCACAAACCCCAGAACAGATTGCCCTTAGTATTCTATCCGAAATGGTAATGTTAGGCAATCAGGGTAGCGGTGTACAAATGAGGTCACTGGTTACTGATGAGAAGGCTGAAGAAATATCATAAGTGGCAGTTTGCTAGCTGCCCTTGATTGACAAATAAAATCTATGAATAAGCTGGTCTATTTAGATAACCAAGCCACAACTCCCCTAGACCCTGATGTCCTTGTGGCTATGCTACCCTATTTCAGGGATAAATTTGGGAATGCCGCTAGTGTACACCATGCTTATGGTCGAGAAGGGAAGGAAGCTGTGGAGAGCTCCCGAAAACTTCTGGCGGAAAGTATTCAGGGCCGCCCCAGAGATATCATTTTTACCAGCGGTGCCACGGAATCCATTAATTTGGCTATCAAGGGAGTTTGCAAAAAGTACCAAAACAAAGGTCAGCACATTGTTACTCAAAATACAGAGCATAAAGCAGTTCTGGATACCTGTGCTGCCATGGAGCAAGCGGGTTGGCGAGTAACCTATCTGCCTGTGGATTCAGATGGGGTTGTGAATCCACGGTCTGTTTTTGAAACCATTAAAAAAGATACCGTACTGGTTGCGGTCATGCATGCCAATAACGAAATTGGGACCATTCAGCCTGTGGCGGAGATCGGTGCCATTTGTAGACAGGAAAAAGTATTCTTTATGGTGGATGCCTGCCAATCTTTCGGGAAACTGGATATTGATGTGAATGAGATGAACATAGATCTAATGGCAGCTACAGCCCACAAAATATATGGTCCGAAAGGAATTGGATTCTTGTATGTCCGTCAGAAAGATCCAAAAGTTAGGCTTGAGATGCAAATGGATGGCGGCGGGCATGAACGGGGCTTTCGATCCGGAACTTTGGCTGTGCCTCAGATAGTAGGCTTTGCAAAGGCAACAGAACTTTTTATGGATTGTAAAGATGAAGAAAATCAGCGTCTTGCATCTTTTAGAGATAAAATGCTTCGAGCAATAAAAAACTCGCACCCAGACGTAATCTTGAATGGGAGCTTGGAACAGCGACTGGCACATAATCTTAATCTATGTTTTCCTGGGCTGGAAGCAGAATCCCTGATCATGAAAATGAAGGGTGTTGCATGTTCAACAGGATCAGCCTGCAGCAGTGCCAATTTGGAACCATCCCATGTAATTAAAGCGATCGGGAGAGATACAGAAATGGCCCATTCTTCCATAAGATTTAGCTTGGGAAGATTCAATACAAAGGATGAAATTCATTTTGCGATTGAGAAAATAATTCATTCTATTTCTTACCTAAAAAAGAAATCGCCGAGATATTAGCTTATAAATAATTAACCCGCTAACTGAAACAATATTTTAAAATAAAGTCAATAAAAATTCCTTTTTATAACACTTTTTGGTTAATAGCTATCTAACTATTTAAAACATTTTTTATTCTTGTTCGTTCTAATTAGCTGTGACATTTCCTTAGGGGTTTGCTATATTAAGCTGTATATGTTATTAATTAACCGATATGATTAATGAAATCCTTCCTGGCGTATTCCACTGGACGGCCGTCCATGAGCGAATTCACATTGATGTAAGCTCGTATTATTTCGAAGAAGATAGTATCCTTCTCGATCCCATGGTGCCTTCCGCAGGATTGGATTGGTTTGGTGATCATGTACTGCCAAACCACATCCTTCTTTCCAACCGCCATCACTACCGCCATAGCGCTAAATTTCAAGAGTCTTTTGGCTGCACTGTCTGGTGTCACCAGTCTGGACTCCATGAATTCACTAAGGGTGAAGTGGTAAATCCCTTTGAGTTTGGCCACGAGTTCCCGGGCGGTATTGTGGCTATGGAAGTAGCTTCTCTCTGTCCGGAAGAAACGGCCTATCATTTTCCCGGTTCAGCTGGACTGATGGCCTTCGCCGATGGACTGGTTCGGGAAAGCGATGGTCCTCTGAGTTTTGTGCCAGATCGATTCATGGGAGACGACCCGGAAGGGGTGAAAGGGGGACTTAAGGCGGTGTTTCACCGCCTTCTCGACTGCGACTTTGACCACCTGCTCTTTGCCCATGGTAATCCTTGGATCGGTGGAGGAAAGGAAGTCCTCAGACAGTTTGTAGAGGGAAAATAGAAAATCCTTTCACGGGGTAACATTTATTCTCCATGATTCGCTTCGATCAAGTCTCAAAATTCTATGGCAGTGTTCCTGCCTTAAGGGATTTCTCTCTTGAGGCAGAGAAGGGTGAAACGGTTGTTCTGCTGGGGTTAAGCGGCTCCGGGAAGACGACCACCCTGCGGATGGTAAACGGCATGGTGATGCCCAGTTCCGGGCAAGTCATGGTGCGAGGATGTGATGTCTCCGACTGGCCACTAATTGACCTTCGACGGTCTATCGGGTATGTGATTCAGGAGGTGGGGCTGTTTCCTCACTGGACTGTGGCGCAAAATGTGGGAATGCTACCGAAGGTGGTCGAATGGGACAGCAAAAAAACCCGGCAGCGCGTCGAGGAACTGCTGGAACTGGTTAGGCTTCCCTACAGTGACTACGCTCTCCGGTATCCGTCAGAGCTTTCCGGTGGAGAAGCTCAACGTGTGGGGGTAGCAAGGGCTTTGGCCCTAAAGCCCGATATTCTTCTTATGGACGAACCATTCGGAGCCTTGGATACCATCACCCGCCACCATACCCAAACCCAATTTCTTCAGATAAATGAAGAACAGAACGTCACCACTCTCTTTGTTACCCACGACATTCAGGAAGCCTTCAGAATTGGGGACCGAATTGTGATCATGAAAGAAGGCTGCGTGGTCGAGATGGGGACGCCAGAGGCTCTGCTAGAGAATCAAGAATCGGATTACACACAGGAGTTGCTTGTTTCGGTGACGTTGCAATTTTCTGGTGAGGAAAAGGATGACATAACACGATGAGGAGTAGTCGTTTCATTGCGGTGGTGCTAATCCTTGTTTTAGCGGTTTGCCAGGGAAGTGAGCGGTCCATCATAGTGGGCAGTAAACCATTCACAGAAAACTATGTACTTGCCGAGCTGCTGTGTCAGTTGATTGAAACAAATACAAACTATGATGTCGAGCGGAAGTTTGGTCTGGAAGGGACGTGGATGTGTTTCAGAGCTCTGGAGAGAGGAGAGATCGATCTCTATCCGGAATATACTGGGACTGGAGCTTTGGTAATTTTAAAATCTGATAATAAAAAAGATCAACAATTTGAAAACCTCAGGAATACATTCGAGGAGCGGTTTGGGATTACCTGGTTGGAGCCGTTTGGATTCAACAACAGTTGGGCTCTGGTGGTGCCTGAGGCCTTGGCGGTGGAAAGAAATCTCCAGACCTATTCGCAATTGGCTGAACAGACAGACCTGCAAGCAGCCTTTACACACGAATTTCTGGAACGTAAGGACGGCTGGCCGGGACTTCGGGTGGCCTACGGATTTCAGTTCGAAGAGGTGAAGGGCATCCGCCATAGCCTTGCCTACAGTGCTATCATGGAGGGAATAATTAAAGTGACGGATGCTTACACCACCGACGGCGAAATCTTGCAGTATGACCTCCGGCTCTTGGATGACGATCGCCACTTTTTTCCTGAGTATCTCGCAGCGCCATTGGTTCGACTTGAAACACTGCAGGAGTTTCCTGGCCTTGAGGGTGTCCTCAACACCTTCGCGGGAAAGATTGATAACGCCAGGATGCAACAGCTTAATCTGCAGGCAAACGAGACCGGTGATGGGTATCCAAGAGTAGTTTCCGCTTTGCTTAGCAAGAGAAGCATGGAACAACAAGTTGGATTAGTTGAAGCCCGCTTTTCGATGATCCTCCGCCAGACAGGACGCCACCTGTTTCTTACAGGACTCGCCGTGTTGATGGCATGTGTGGCGGGGATTCCCGGAGGTATTTTGATGAGTCACAACCGGAAAGCAGCAATAGCCATCATGGGCTTCGCGAACGTGGTGCAGACCATTCCCAGTATCGCACTTTTGGGAGCTCTCATTCCCCTTCTTGGTATTGGTTTCAAGCCCGCCATTGTGGCCCTCTTTCTTTACAGTATTTTGCCTATCTTAAGAAACACCTACACAGGTATTGTGGACATTCCTAAATCCCTCACAGAAGTTGCCGATGCCCAGGGATTGACGTCATCCCAGAAGCTGACCTACTTGGAGCTACCACAAGCGGCCCCGTCTATTCTTGCAGGGATTCGAACTTCCACCGTCATCTGTGTGGGGACGGGGACACTGGCAGCCTTCATTGGGTCCGGGGGATTGGGAGAGCCCATCCTCACAGGAATCAGTCTGAACGACACGGGACTGATCCTTTCCGGAGCAATCCCGGCTTCTCTTCTGGCATTAATTCTAGATTTTGTCCTCGGTAGAGTGGCGGTCGCAGTGAATCCCAACAAGTGAAATGGGTACAGAACTTGAAGCAAGGCTCAAGGAACTTCGGCAAAGTATTCTCGGCTGTACGAAGTGTCCACTGTGCGAGTCTCGAACGAGGGCGGTACCGGGAGAGGGCAATCCACATGCGGAGGTCATGTTTATCGGTCAGGGTCCGGGGGAAAATGAGGACCACTATGGACGACCGTTTGTGGGAAGAGCTGGAGATTTGTTGAACGAACTGCTCAGGGATGTGGTGAATGAAAGAAGCGATGTCTGGATCAGCAACGTGACCCGCTGCGGCTCTCCGTCAGCCTGATCTACTTCCCCATGTAAGAGCCGATTTTGCAGCCCTCAAAGCGTTCCTTGATTCAAAACCGACATTGGGATTTCAGACGGGGCAACAAAGTCTTTTTTAATCGTTTTCAGTTGTGGATTGATATTGACAGGCTTCTTTTCTCGCCGTACACTTTAGTACGATAAATGAGGAAGTGAACAATGGCAAAAATTTTTATCATTGCAACGCACGGCTCGGAAGATCCCACTCGAGCGGGTCTGGCATTTTTCATGGCCAAAGGTGCCATCGAGGCAGGCCACCAGCCGGAGATACTTCTGGCCGGGGACGGTTCCGTCATCGCCAGAAAATCGGTGGCTGACAGCATTTTACCGGTGGGTATTCCCCCATTGAAAGAGCTCATTCAATTTATCCTCAAACACAAGGTACCCGTTTACACATGAACGGCGTGCGGTGCCGCCCGGGGGGTGACAGACGACGACCTTAACTGGCTTAACTCAGAGTGGGTGACTCCCAAATTTGTAGCCCAACGATCTGTTGACGTGGATCGGGTTCTAACTTTCTAAGCACTGGTTTTCATTCTTATGAATCAATTTCTATCTGTAACCCGAAGAATCTCACCGCCGCGGTGTCAGAAAGAATTCCAGAGATTCTTCAGAATGACAAAGCATCGCTGGGGAAATTTCTTTAATTAGCTGGGAAATCCTATGTTTCAGGGCATGCTGGAGGAGGTGCTTGCAGGTCTCCGCAAGAATCCCAAATCCATTCCATCCAAGTACTTTTACAACCATAGGGGCTCCAAGCTCTTTGAGAAAATCTGCAAGCTGGACGAGTACTACCTTACCCGGACTGAATTGGCGATTATGGAGGCTCATGTGTCCGAGATGGCCGAGGTGGTGGGAGAGCAGTCTCTAATTATCGAATTGGGAAGCGGGAGTGGTGAGAAAACGCGGTTGCTGTTAAGTCACCTTTCCGCTCCTGCTGCCTATGTCCCTATTGATGTTTCCCAAGACATGTTGAACGACCTCGCTGACTCGTTGAGGGAGGAGATCCGGACCTTAGAGGTTATGCCCGTGATTGCCGACTGGATGGGAAACTTCGAACTTCCGATGGTTGGGAAATCTGCAGTGAAATGCGTTGTCTATTTTCCGGGTTCTACCATCGGAAACATCGACCGCCCAGAGTTGGTCAACTTTTTGAGGAGAATTCGCGATCTCTGCGGGAGTGGAGGCGGTTTTCTGGTAGGTATGGATTTGAAGAAAGACCAGGACATTCTCGAAGCTGCCTACAACGATTCCAAGGGAATCACAGCCGAATTCAACCTGAATATCCTCCATCACATTAACAAAGCATTGAACGCTGATTTCAATCTCGATAACTTCCGCCACTACGCTACTTACAATGAAGAAGGTGGGAGAATCGAAATGTATCTCATCAGTACATGTGTTCAGGAAGTGCGTATTGGCAAAGAAAGGATTCATTTTGTGACAGATGAGCCGCTCAATCTTCGTGAAATAGGAGAGATGGCGAGAGGTTTTTTTCACGTCCAAAACATTTGGACCGACTTGGACGGGAGATTCAGTGTACAATACTTGGTGGCGGTATGATGCCAGATAGTAACCGGTTGGCAGAGTGGGTTTCGGATTCCCGGAACCGTTCCATAGAGCTTATCGCTGATCTCGACGACGACCAGCTCTCTGTCCCTTATATACCGACCATTAATCCCCTTCTCTGGGAGATGTGTCATCTCGCCTACTTTCAGGAATTTTGGGTACTGAGACAAGGCGCAGGAAAGAAGCCCTCCCTTCCAGATGTGGATGATCTGTTCGATTCCATCACCATTGGGCATGAGGCCCGGTGGCGGTTACCCATTCCTGACCGGGAAGGTGCCTTCGACTACGTTCGTACAGTGAGAGATCGTGTGCTTGAGCTCACCAAAACAGGAAACTTGTCTGATCAGCTTCAGTACTACATTCTCTATTCTATATTTCACGAAGATATGCATACCGAAGCCCTCACTTATGTCCGGCAGTCATTGGGGTACCCAGCACCGAAATTTTCCCACCTGCCGGTTGATCCCAAACCGCCACAGGTTAATGATTCTGCCCGGGGAAATGTGCTGATTCCTGGAGGGACATTCATGCTTGGGGCATTCCAAGACAGTCCATTTGTTTTCGATAACGAGAAGTGGTCTCATGAAGTGGAAGTTAAACCTTTTGCCATCTCCAAAACGGCAGTGACGGAAAGGCAGTTCGCCAAATTCGTAGATGACAATGGCTACGAACGACCGGAATTGTGGAGCAGTGAGGGGTGGAAGTGGCTGCAGTCGGTCCAGGTGGATTGTCCCCTTTACTGGAAGCGGGACAGCAACGGCGGGTGGCTCCGGCGTCACTTTGACCAATGGGACCCTATCTCTGAGTACCGGGCGATCATTCATGTTTCGTGGTACGAAGCAGAGGCATTCTGCCGATGGTCAGGACGGCGACTTCCTTCGGAGGTAGAGTGGGAAGCGGCAGCCTCAGCGGAGTCGGATGGCAACAACTTGTCTAATGGTAAGCGGAATCAGCCCTGGGGCGATGGGACCCCCAATTCCTCTCAAGCCAATCTGGACTGGCGGGTAATGGGACCAGTGGACGTCCGGGCTCACAATGAAGGCGACAGCCCCTTTGGTTGCAGACAAATGATCGGGAATGTCTGGGAATGGACAGCGAGCAGCTTCAAGCCTTTCCCTGGTTTTGTGCCTGACATGTATCAGGATTACTCGCAGACTTCCTTTTACACACGAAAGGTATTGCGTGGGGGTTGTTGGGCGACCCGTTCCCGGCTAATTCGCAACACGTGGCGAAATTTCTATCCACCCGCTCGCCGGGACGTCTTTTCTGGATTTCGAACGTGTGCCATTAATAAATAACAAGCTGTTGTGTCTTTAAAAATCTGTATTGTCACCCCCGTTCCACCCCGCTCCCGCCAAGGCAATCGCATCACAGCGCTAAGGTGGGCACGGATTCTACGAACGCTTGGTCACCGTGTGGATATCACCCAGGAATTCAATCGACAGAAATGTGACCTTATGGTGGCACTTCATGCCAGCAAGAGCTTCTCCTCCATTAAGCGATTTAGTGAGCAACATCCGGAAAAAGTTTTAATCGTCACTCTTACGGGAACCGACATCTACCGGGATTATCACCTAAACGACAGATGTCTGCAATCCATCAAAATGGCGACGGGGCTCATTGTTTTCCAACCAAAGATATTGCAAGAAATTCCCGTTCAGTATAGAGATAAAGCAACAGTCGTCTACCAATCTGCTACCCCACCACTGGGGATCCACAAGCCCCGTAAGCGATTCTTCGATGTGTGTGTCATCGGTCACCTCCGTTCTATCAAAGACCCATTTCAAACAGCAAGGGCTTCAAGACAGCTACCAGATACATCGAAAATCCGGGTCCTCCATATTGGTGGCGCGTTGGCACCAGATTTTGAACAACAAGCCATCGCCGAACAGGTTTCCAATCACCGCTACCGCTGGCTGGGCGAACTTCCCCATTGGAAGACTATACGCTGCTTGGCACGAAGCCGACTTTTGGTGATTACCTCCAAAGCTGAAGGGGGTCCCATTGTTCTCGTGGAAGCCCTTGCTGCCTCTATTCCTGTACTCTCCACACGAATAAAGGCAGTTGTAGGGCACTTAGGAGAGAATTATCCCGGATATTTTCCTGTTGGGGATACCAATGCTCTAGTATCCTTGCTGCAACTGGCGGAAACTGATCAAGACTTTTACGCAGATTTGAAAAAAAGATCTGAAAAAGTAAAATCACTTGTCGATCCTGCTCGGGAGCGCGCGAGTTGGAAAAAATTATTGAAAAACCTAAATACTCTCAGGAAATAATCTTGAATAGGTTTCGAAACTTATTTAAAACTCTCTAAATATGGAGGTAATTATGGTGAAGTTAACAAAATAAAATGTGTCAATACCGCATGGCCAAACCAGGAGAAAAAGTCTTTAAGGTTATACCGAAAGAAGAATAGTCTTTAGATTACAATTTTAGTATGTAAGGAAAACACTCTTTTTAAATTTTGTCTCCTTTATATTTTTGCTCTTAAAAACAACCTAATACCTGTATCTTGAATAATGATGGTATGGGTTGATATTGTCTACAGTATTAGATATACTTTACAAAGGCAATCAAAGGAAATAATGGGACTATTAAAAATTTCTCACCCAATGTTTAAATAAATCAATGTTAGAGAGATTATTTTTTCTTTACATAATTGTTGCCTTTACAACATTAAGAGGGCAAACTACTCTGACAGCCGGTGATTTAATGATGGTTACAGTCAATGCTGATGGGGACGACAATTTCGATTTTGTACCCCTTGTAGACTTAGAATCAAATACAGTAATATATTTTGCTGATAATGCCTGGGACGGATCAGCTTTAAAGAGTAATGAGGGAACGTTAAAATACACATCCTCTTCAAGCGTGTCTGCAGGTGCAATCGTTTCCTATTCCGGTTCTCTTGGGGGAGAATGGGCTAATGAAGATGCTGGCTTCCTTATTGCTGCTACAGGTGATAACATATTAGTATTTCAAGGCAGTCCCTCTGATCCCACTTTCATTTATGGCATCGGCTGGGCGTTGGGCACAGTATGGATTTCAGAAGGTACTGTTTCAACTCATAATTCATATATCCCATCTGGAATAAGCACTTCAGACAATACTGTTGTGCAACTAGGAACATCTGACAACTATCAATACGACACTGATAATGGTACGTCGGGTCCTAAATCGACCTTGAGATACCTGACAGCTCAAACCAGCAACTATAATTATCATAATTCGAATTATTTTGCTGCCTTGAGCGGTTCATTTGATGTAGGGCAAGTTATTTCCGGCTCTTCTAACCATTTCCGGATGATGTCGAGTCCTGAATCTGGTACTGTGTATGATGCTATTCTTGAGCCCTTGTGGATTCAAGGTATGACGGGGGGAGACGTGACCAGCGGCACCGCCAACGTTTGGACCTATAATGGCGCTGAAGCCGAGTGGGAGGCCTTGACTAATCTGAATACAGCATCTCATTTAGCTGGAGAAGGATTCCTGGTCTATGTCTTTACTGATACAGACAATGATGGTGATGATGACTTACCGGTAACAGTAGATGCTGGAGGGGACGGGACAGAGATCAGCGGCAATGTAGATTATGGGGATGGTTCAATTCCTGATAATGCATGGGGTTTTGCCGGTAATCCTTATGCGTCAACCATTAGCTGGGACTTGGTTACCCAAACAAATGTAACCACCTCTGCTTATATCTGGGACAGCCAGGCAAGCACGCCAGCATACATAAGCTGGAATGGTTCTACAGGGAGTTTAACAGATGGTCTCATTGCTCCCTATCAGGGCTTCTGGATTCAGGGTGATGGCGGGTCAGGCTCGATTACCATTGCAGAGGCAGATAAATCCAGCACCGCAGGCACATTCTACAAAACAATGAATGACAGCACCGGCAGCATTAGCTTTGCCATTTCTTCCGGTGATTACAGCGATCAAACATATGTATCCTTTATGAAT
>JYMV01032097.1_pt1 | contig 15901 bp, 14 predicted proteins | sample 338911 | NCBI WGS metagenome assembly JYMV01 (sample SAMN03354496, study PRJNA234377) | hydrothermal vent metagenome | biome: Deep sea; feature: Hydrothermal plumes at the Eastern Lau Spreading Center, Western Pacific Ocean; material: Seawater | place: Tonga | collected 2009 | depth 2000 m m
GCGTTTCAGGAACAGGTGCAAATCGTATTCCCATGTGAACCCGATTCCGCCGTGCAACTGGAGGCAGGTCTGGGTTGTCGTGCGATAGGTTTCGACGTTCGTGTTTCGCGCGACGGCTACGGCGACTTCCACGCCTTTGTCATCCGCGTCGACGGCCCATGTGGCGTAGTGAAATGCGGATTTGGCTGATTCGATCAGGGCAAACAGGTCCACGAGGGGGTGTTTGACGGATTGGAACGAGCCGATGAGTGTGCCGAACTGTGTGCGTTCTTTTGCGTAGGCTACGGTGAGTTTGTGGATGTACTCGGCACCTGCGAGGGAATCCGCGGAGATGATGATGTTTGCGATGCGGAGGGTCTTTGCGAATACGTCTTGGGGATTCAGAATCTCTGCGTCTGCGCTGACCTGGACGTTTTCGAGCTTCAGCGTGCCGCTACGGCTGGTGAGGTCCCAGACCTTGTTTGGCGTTACTGTTAGGCCTTCTGCGTCTTTATCGACGATGTAGAAGCCTACGCCGGAGTCAGATTTTGCGGCAACGACGAAGACATCTGCCGCGAGGGCGTCGGGGACTATATCCTTTTGGCCGCTTAGCGTGAAGCCGTCTGCTGAGGGCGTTGCTGTGCAGGCCGTGGCATCGAGGTCTATTCCGAGTTCGGGTTCGACGATGGCTAGCGTTCCGACTGATGCTCCCGCGACGAGATTTTCGATGTACTTCGCCTTTGCTGCGTCAGTACCGCCTTGTGCGATCATATTGGTCGCGAGCGTTGTAGACATGAACGGGCCGGGTACGATGCCGCGACCGAGTTCGTAGGCGACGACACCGAGCTCTTGCGCGCCCATACCGAGACCGCCTAGGTCTTCGGGTACAAGGATACCGAGCCAGCCTTGTTCGGCGATTGCGTTCCAGAGTTCATCGGTCAGGCCCTTGGGGTTGTTAGCCAGTTCACGCACTTTTTCGAGCGAGACTTCGTTCTCTACGAACTTGCGCGCGCTGTCCTGGAGCATTGTTTGTTCTTCGGTTAGCGTTACGTTCATTTTATTGTTCTCCAACGGCGAATTAGGCCGGATTCGTTAGTGATTATTTGGGCAGGCCGAGTACGCGTTCGCCCGTGATATTTTTTAGAATTTCTGAGGTTCCGCCTTCAATTGAGTTTGCGCGTGCGCGCAGATACTGGAACATCCAGCGGCTTGTCGGGTCTTCCTCGCATTCCGGCATGAGCTCAGCGTAGGGGCCGAGAATATCGACAGCGAGTTCGAGAAGGTCTTGGTTGGCTTTTCCCCAAACGAGCTTGAAAATAGAGCCGATGGGACCGGGGTCTCCGCCTGCGGTGGCGTTTGCGCGCATGCGGAGGTTGTTTAAGCGCTGCTGCTCTACGTTCGTGTAGAAGTATGCGAGCTTCTTACGAATGACGGGGTCTTCGCAGAGCGGTTTACCGTTCTTTTTGATCGTTCTGGTGAGTTCGACGACATCGGCGAGTGTGCGTTTGATTCGACCGTAGAGAATTGCCGCGATATTTACGCGTTCGTGCATTAGCGTGTGTATTGCGACCATCCAGCCGTTGTCCTGACCGCCAAGAATGTTTTCTTTGGGGATGCGCACATCCTCGAAGAAGACTTCGTTGAATTCGGGGTCGCCTGTAATTTGTACGAGGGGACGAATGTCGATGCCGGGCGTGCTCATGTCGAGAATGAAATAGGTCATGCCGCTGTGTTTCGAGCCGGTGTTGTCGGTTCTGGTCAGCAGGATGCAGTATTGTGCGTGATGCGCGCCGGATGTCCAGATTTTCTGACCGTTTACTACGTACTCATCACCGTCGAGTACTGCGGAGGTCTTGAGGCCCGCGAGGTCGGAACCAGCGTTGGGTTCCGAGAAACCCTGGCACCAGATTTCTTTTCCGGAGAGGATGTTTTCGAGATGGCGATTTTTCTGTTCGTCGCTGCCGTGTGCCATGATCGTGGGGCCGGCCATCCCTACGCCGATGGTGTTCATGGGCGGGGGGGTGATGTACTTGCTCATTTCGTCCTGGTAGATGAACAGCTCGATAGGGCTGCATTCTCGACCGCCGAATTCTTTGGGCCAGTTGATGCCTGACCATCCGCCTTCGTGGACTTTGAGCATCCAGTCTTTGATTTCCTGCATCTGTTCCTGGGGGTCTTCGGGAACCGGCCATGCGTCGCTTCCGTAGTCGCCGGGGATAGTCTCGTCCATCCAGGATCGGACCTGATCCCGGAATTCGAGTTCGGCGGTAGAGTAACTAAAGTCCATGATTGTGCCTCTTGACAAATTGGTTAAGGGATTAACAGTTAAATTCCAGAGTATTGTACAAAATGGGGGTAATCAATGCCAGCTTTTTCGGGGAAGGAAACCCACCCTACCTCTTTGCGCTGAGATGGTATGTGAGGACGATTGGTTCCTAATATACTAACGGGCTTGTTGCGTTCCATACGGAAAGTAGGTTCCAGATACTGGCGGATGAGCAGTGATTTCGGGGTTATGGGAAACGAGAGGGTCGCGATTGTAAGGTGTTTATTTGGAGTGATTTACGAAAGTAAACGGTTGACAGTTTTGGCCTGCCCGTCATGTTTCTGCGACTTTGTTTTTACGTGGAGACCGCCGACCTGAGCCGCTCTGCGAGGCGTGTGTTTCGGCGGGTGACGTCGGTGTTGTTGAGGGCGCGGCGGAGGGCCTTTTTTTCGCCTACGACGACAACGAGGGATTTTCCGCGGGTGATGGCGGTGTAGAGGATGTTGCGCTGGAGCATGAGGTAGTGCTGGCTGACGATGGGGAGGATGAGGGCGGGATATTCGCTGCCCTGCGATTTGTGGACGGTGATGGCGTAGGCGAGCTGCAGGTTGTCTATGTCGTCGAAGTTGTAGAGCGCGGTTCTGTCTTCGAATTCGACGTGGAGTTCCTTGACCTCCTCCGAGACCAATGTGATGATTCCGACGTCGCCGTTGTAGACATCCAGCTCGTAGTTGTTTTTGGTCTGGATGACTCTGTCGCCGAGTCTGAGTCCTCTTCGAGGAATTTCCTGGCCGTTCGGGTTCATCGCCTGCTGGAGTTGTTGGTTGAGATGGGCGACTCCTGCATCTCCGCGGTGCATGGGTGCGAGTACCTGGATATCTTTCATGGGGTCGAAGCCGAATTTTTTGGGGATTCGGTTGGTCACGAGTTCGAGGATCGTGTCGCGGACAGCTTCTGGGTCGTTTCGCTCGACGAAGAAACAATCCGTGTCGTTCCATTTCGGGGGATCGCCGACATTTATTCGATGGGCGTTCGAGATGATTCCGCTTTCAGCGGCCTGTCGGAAGACTGTTTTGAGACGTACGGTGGGAACGGCGTTTGACGCGATGATGTCCATCAGCACGTTTCCAGGGCCGACGGAGGGGAGCTGATCGACATCGCCTACGAGGAGGAGTCGCGCGTCGTCCGGTATTGCTTTCAGTACGCTGTGCATCAGCGACACGTCGACCATGGACATTTCGTCGATGACAATTACGTCGGCGTCGAGAGGATTCATTTCGTTTCGCGAGAAGTCGTGGAGCTTGGGATTGTATTCGAGGAGGCGGTGAATGGTTTTCGCGGCGTGTCCGGTAGTTGTTTCCATTCGCTTGGCTGCTCGTCCGGTTGGTGCAGCGAGCAGGAGGGTGAAATTTTTGCGTTGAAAGACTGAGATGATGCTGTTGATGAGGGTCGTCTTGCCTGTTCCCGGGCCGCCGGTAATGACCATGACGGGCGCGTCGACGCTCATGCTCAGGGCATCGCGCTGTTCATCGGAGAGTGTGATGGAATGTTTTTTCTCGACCCATTTTATTGCTATGTCTACTTTGTCCGTTACGGTTTCCTTTTCAGCCGAGAGTAATCTGCGGAGATGATCGGCGCATCCGGTTTCGCGGTCGTGGAGGTCTTGCAGAAAAATATCGTCGCCTTCGCCAACGAGAGTGTCGTTGTGAATCATGGTGGTGAGTTCATGTGCGATTAGATCTTGGTCTGTTTCGAGGAGGGCGCGGGCCTTTGAGAGGAGGTTATCCCGCTCCGAAAACACGTGGCCTTCTGAGACCATCTGCTGGAGCGTGAAGGTTAGGCCAGCGGCGATACGGGTCTCGGAGTCCTTTGCTAGGCCGAGGTTTACCGCGATTTTGTCGGCACCTGAGAACCCGATGCCTGTGATGTCTTCGATGAGTTTGTATGGGTTGTCGCGGAGTACTGAGACTGCACCGTCGCCGTACTTTTTGTATATTTTGACGGCCTGGTTGGTTCCGATGCCGTGTCCCTGGAGGAATACCATGATGGACTGGATGTTTTTTTGCTCCGACCATGCTTCGCGAATCTGGCTTGCCCGTTTGGGACCGATGCCTTCGACGGTTCTAAGGCGTTCGGGCTGTTCGTCGATTACCTTGAGTGTTTCGATGCCGAATGCCTTAATCATGCGCTCTGCGTAGGCGGGGCCGATTCCGTGAATCAATCCTGAGCCGAGATATTTTTCGATTCCGATGATGGAGTTGGGCAGGATGGTCTTGTAGCCGGTTACTTTGATTTGTTTTCCGAATTTTCGATCATCTACCCATTCGCCTTCGATTTGAATGGTTTCGCCGGGACTTACGGCCATCATGGAGCCTACGAAAGTGAGTTGATCGTGACGACCTTCGACGCGCATGCGCGCGACCACGAAACCGTTGTCGGGATTTTCGTAGACGATGCGTTCGACGATACCTTCGGCGGAGGCGCGGTCTGAGTGCGGCAGGAGATTGTTTTCTTTTGGTCTTTGGCTATCCTGCATCGGCAGCTTCGGGGGCTTTCGGAAAAACGTGGACGCGGTGGATTAACTCCTCGATTGTGGTGGCGTGGATTCCTTCGGAGGGGTAGAGGTATTCGTCGAACACGGAGCGATAAGCATCGTCATGGAGGAATCGGGAGGGGTCTTCGCCGCGTTCATGGAGGGAGCGCAGTATGTCGCCTGCGGTTATCTGGTCGAGGGGACGCGCGGGCTGGTAGCTGACTTGTTCTGTGGCGCATTCTGTGATGAACCCGGAGTCTTCGAGCTGCTCGAGGGTTTCGATGATCAGACGACTTGGGACGTTCCATTCGAGTGCGGCGGCTTCGACTTGCAGCGTTGGGAGGCTTTTTTGAAACCTTCTGCCCATGTCGATCATTGCGCGCAGTCCGAGGGCAGCGCGATATGCGAAGCTGGCGTTATCGGCGAATCGTTCCATGGTGAACGTTTTTTCGTTTTGATAGGCGTAGGTGACTTCGGAACCGAAGAGGAGTATTGCCCAGCTCAGGTAGACCCACATGAGGAGCATTGGGAACTGGGCGAATACTGAGAGTACGGCCTGATATTTCGCGAGACCTATCTGGAAATTGATGTATGACCATGAAAGGGAGACCCACAGAATTCCGGCGATGAGGCCGCCGAATACGGCGTAGCCGAAGCGCACACGGGTATTGGGTACGATGAAGTAGAGGGCGGTAAAGAGCAGCACGACTACGGAGAACTGGAAGGTCTGGAGCAGGACCGCCATTGGCCCGAGTGCTTCTCTGATACGTTCGCTTTGGAGTGCGGCTGAGATGCCGAGAACGGCTGCTGTGATGAACGGGATTGCGAGGGTAATGACGAGGTAATCGCTCATCATTCGATACCAGGACCGTTTGCGGCGCACACCCCAGATACTGTTGAACGAGACTTCGATATTTTTCATCAGGCCGAAGACGGTTGTCACGACGAGGAGCACGGTTGAAATTCCGAATGCGGCCTTGTTTTTTGCGGCCTCGTCTGCCAGAGAGGCGAGTGAGTTTGAAAGGTCGACAAGCCACTGCACGGGGTTTTCCATGTCTTCGTCCTGTTGACCTACTCCCTGGAACATTGACTGTACCAATTGGTTTTGCAGTTCTCTATTGGATTCGTTGCGGTCGGCAGCGGCGATGTCTGCGTTTTCAATGGATTCATCGGTTACGATCACTTCCGCGTCGTCATCGGGGGACGGTTCTTCGGACAGAGGCTCGTCTGTGATTTCGGCATTGGTGACCGTGAGGGCATCATTGTCCGGCAGCGCTGCTTCTTCGGGCAGGTCTACCGTCTCTGAATCTTCTGACTGGTTGAGCCCAGGAACCTTTTCGGCGGAAACGACGATGAAGTCCTCGAGTTTTTCCTGCAGATTGGTGTAGAGGCCGCCGCCGAGGTTAAAGGTTTGAATTATGTAGAAGGTCACGGCGAGGAATGGCACGATTGAGAGGAGGGTTGCGAAGGTCAAAGCGGATGCGCGGAGCATGAGATTGCCATCGAGGAGCTTGGTGAGCAGGAGGATTACTACGCGAATTTGTTTGATGAAAAAGCCGCTGGGAATTTCTTCGCCAGGTTTTCCTATGTCCCAGATGTCCATCGTGACGAAGTATCTGCCACGTTCGATGGCTTCGCGTATGCGTGTGATGGTTTTTCCCATAAGAGTATGCTACTGATTCGACCCGTCGCCTACAACTTCGGTGACATGCTGCCGGAGCGAACAACGATTGGCGTGCCTAGGGGAACCATGTTGTACAAGCGTCGTGCGTCCTGCGGCCTCATGCGGATGCAGCCTTTGCTGAGTGCCTGGCCGATGGATTGGGACTTGTTCGTGGGGTGCATGCCGTAGGTGAGGGGAGTATTTCCGTCGCTCAGGCCGAGCCATCTGTCGCCTAGAGGATTGTTGGGCACACCTGCGGGGACGACGTCACCGCTGTTATACCAATCCGGTTCGCGGATTTTGGCACCTATGGTGAAAATGCCGTCGGGTGTGCTGCCTTTGGCGCCGAGGCCTACTGGGAACTGCCAGATGGTAGCTGCGTTTTTTACTACGTGCAAGACGAATGTGTCTTTGTCGACATATACGACGATTGGAGCGTCAATGGGCAGGCTTGTCAGGGAAGAATCTAGCGTAACCCAGTTGTCCAGCTTGGGGAGAACGGGGATTTCATTGGGGTGGATGATTAGCCGTCCGCGAAAGTTGCGAAGAACTTCGCGCCAGAGTTCGGGCAGGTCGTTGACAGAATCTGCGGCGTTTCGGGTCCGGTAGAGAGCTGCCAACCGATTTCCGGCCAGCATGGAGGTTTGTGCGTTTTCGAGATCACGGGCAAGTTTTTCGACTGGGGAGGGGTTACCTGAATTGCCCGCGGGAAGTGCGTTTAAAATCCTAGGTACATCTTGGCTGCCTGGATCATGGACGATCGGTCGAAGGGTGCCAAGCGATGCAGACAGAAAGGAATCTTGTGGTTTTTGGAAGTATGGGGGGACAGCTTGCAATTTTTTCGTGTCGATAGACGTGTCCAGATGATTGTAGGTAAATGTACCGGAAGCGTAATCATGGGATGCTGGCGCTTTTTCGGACGCACCGCTGGCACTTTGGGCGTAGGATATGCCCCTAAGTGAATCTGCGTTTTTGGCTTGTGATTGCCTGGAGCCGAGTAATAGCAGGAAAAAGATAATCAAGAAGAGTATGACTAGTAAGACTGGTTTCCAGATCGGGGAACTCTTTCGACCCGCGTTCGGCTTCGAGCGTTTCTGTTTTGGTATTGCGTTCGATTGCTGGACCGATTTTACGGGTATCGGTTTGAACCGAATACCTTTGAGGGCGACTTTTGGCAGATAGTGAGCCGTCTTTTTCGTCTCAATCCGGGTTTGCTTTGGGTTGTAGAGCGTTTTGATCCCGAGGACGTATCCGTGGGCGCCGAATTTCTCGACGTAGCGTATTTCTCCTTTGGAGAGGAGAGTTTCTTCCTGGCCGTTTTCATCCGTTGGCGGGAATTCGATGTCGATACGTGTGCCGACGGTTTGGGGTGTATCGGTCCGAATGCTCATCGCACCGAAACTTTTAGTCAGCAGTGAACCCCCGCACAGCGACGCCGAACCCGCGGTGTCGCAGAAACACACGGGTTGATTCGAGGGGATACGTGTCCCGATGCGTCTTTCCGATTGTTCAGTTTGGGGGATCATGGAGTCCTGCCCGAGTAACAGCCTGTAAATCAGTATAGCATACTCCGAATTGGGTGGAGTTTTGTGATATCGGCGTTTTACTGGTAAGATGAAACCAGCCGTAGGGAGTCAATTCAGGAGAGAATGAATGCTGAAGCGTATTGCAGTTGCTGGAAGCGATGAGAAAGCGCGGAAGGCTTTGAGCAAGGGAGTGAAGAAGCTCGATATTCAGCTTGTGGACGTTGAACCGTCCGACTCACTGCCCGATATGACTGACGCGTTGCTTCACGTTGGCTCTGCTCAGGATGCGCTTCATTTGGCGGTGCAGCAGGCGGATCGTTCTGAAGAGCTGCTGCATTTGCTTGCGGAGGCGATCGATTGCCGCGAGTCGTTCAAGCCGAAGAGTTCGCAGCGGGTCGTGGATCATGCTACGAGGTTTGTAAAGGCGCTGGGGCTGGATGATGAGCAACGCATTTTGCTGGAACGGGGTGCGCTTCTGCGAGATATTGGGAAATTGAAGATTCCGAACGACGTTCTGCTCAAGGACGGTCTGTTGACATACGACGAATGGACGCTTGTACAGCAGCACACGAATATCGGTGCCGATCTGGTTCGTGACCTACCGGGGATGGAGGGGATTGAGGAGATTGTTCGGTGCCATCATGAGTGTTTTGATGGAGATGGATATCCCGACAAACTTGAGGGTGAAGCGATTCCGTATCTGGCGCAGATGCTGAAGATTATTGATGTGTATTGCGCTATGACAAGTCCTCGAGCGTATCGGTCTGGTACATCTTCGCAGGACGATGCGCTGGCATACTTGAAAAACGAGCGCGGTAAGCATTTCGATCCTGAGCTGGTTGACGTATTTCTTGAGAAGAAGATTGGCACTGTTGTGAAGGACAGCGAGTAACACCCAGACCATGAGTTCCCCGAAGAGAAATATTGATCCTGAACGGCAAGCGAAGATTCTGGCCGATGCGCGTCGTTATTCCGATGATCGCGAGAAGGGCTATCGCGAACAGGCGCTCGCGCTTTTTCCGCATGTGTGCGGGCGATGCTGCCGGGAATTTTCGGGGAAGACGCTGCGCGAACTTACGGTGCATCATAAGGATCACAATCACTCGAACAATCCGCCTGACGGGAGTAACTGGGAACTGCTGTGCCTTTATTGTCACGATGATGAGCATCAGGATTCGGAGGGGAGCGGGGGAAGTAGGGAGCTTCATTCGGAGGGGTCGCTCGGGAATAATCCTTTTGCAGGGTTGAAGGGGATGATCGATTCCGAAGAGGACGATTGACCGGATGGAAGGCGACCACGCAAGGTCGCCCCTATTTTTTGCGGAGTTCCGTGACTTGCTCGCCGGCTATGCCCCAGTTGTCGGTTTCGACTTCGTCGATGACTACTACTGTGGTTGCTGGATTTTTGCCTAGTACGTCTGCTAGGAGTTTGGTGGCTCCCTGGATGAGTTGTTGTTTTTGCTCTTTCGTGGCGCCTTCTTTGGTGATTTTTATGTTTACGTAGGGCATCGAGTGATCCTTGCGTTTACTTGCTCAAGTCACGGTAGTAGAGTTCTTTGGCTTCTATGGTCATTCCTTCGTTGTGGCATTGGATCGCGATGAAGCCTTTGGTGAATTCATCGTCTTCATAGGTCATGACGAGTTCGTCGTTGATCCATATTTTTATTTCAGTACCGACAACTGATTGGCGCATGGAGAACCACTCGCCGTCTTTGGTCAGCAGAGCGGTCGCTTTACCCGTCGGTGTTCCGGGTTTCCACAGCCAGCCTGTGTGTGCATCTTGTGTGTGGCAGATCTGCGCTTCGTAGCCTTCGGGATATCCGTTGATGTTGTCGGCCGGAGGGTTTGCTCTGAAATAGACACCGCTGTTGGCGCCGCGCTCCATGGAGACTATGCGGTATATCCCTTTGACTTCCTGGTCGGTGAGTTCGGGTGACGCATAGATGTGTCCTTGGCCGCCTGAGGAGGTGCCGATCATTACGGCGTCTTTGACTTCCCACTTGGCGCTGCCGCGCTGCGTCCAGCCGTCGAGAGTTTGTCCATCGAAGAGGGAGATCCATTCGGGTTCGGAAGACTCGTCAGAGGCACCACGTCCTGATTCCGCATCGGGTACAACACCAATGACGAAATCATTACAGCCAATAATCGTAAGACACAAACATGTCGTTATGGCAAGGCTACTTAGGACTTTCATTTTATCTTCCCTTTATTTGGCTTCGGCGTAGTACAGGATTCTTGTGTTGTTGTGGTATTCGTGTTTTTTCTGGATTGTGAAGTGTTTGTTCAGGCAGGTTTCGAGGAATTCTGTTTCGTAGTCGTCGTAGATGTCGTCTTTGTTCAGGAGGAGTTTTTTTACCATGGCGTCTTCTTTGATGACCATTTCGATGACGAGATCGGTGCCGAGGCTGCCGAGATAATCGATGAATTCGTAGAGGGGGATGTGGGCTGAGATGACGACGTGATGAATCAGTGCGAGGCAGACGGTGAAATTTGGTTTGCCACGCTCTTCGAGCCGTTTGCGTTCCATTCCGCGCCAGCCGAGACTGGGGGAGGAGTCGGCGATGTTGCTGATGATTGGGGTGATATTTTCGGGGCCAGAATGTTTGAGTTCGTTGTACAGCTTTTGGACGGCGAGGGGATCAATGTCCATTGCGATGACGGTGTCGCTTTTTTCGGCGAGTATTTTTGAAAAGGTGCCGGTGTTACAGCCGATGTCCCATGCGAGTGCACGCGGTTTCGCTTGGGCTGACTCGCGGACGAAATCGATTTTCATCTGAAAATTTTCATCGTCGTAGCTGTGGGTTTGCGCGTAATCCGACCATTCTGTCTTGCCCTTGTTCCAATTGAGGCCGGAGACGAGCTTTTTCATTTTTTTCAGGTTCGCTTTGATTAGTTCTTTTGAGAACCCGGCATTCGTCACTTCTTTTTTGATGGAACGGTTCGAGTCGCTGTAGGCGTTTATGAGCTTGGACTGGAGATAGACGTTCGTGAATACGCCGGGGCGAAATCGATCCCGAAATGACATCATAGCGTTGCAATCTGCGGGGTCGACTCCGTCCACGCGCCCGCGCAGCCAGTGTCGATAGGGGATGTCTTTGTAGGCTTGGAGCATGAGTGGGTAGAGGTAGAGTTCGCAGAACTGGCGATACCCGATCCAGGGTTCGCCGGGCTTTAACTTTTCGAAGGAGGGGATATCAATGAACACGGGCTGTGCGCCGCGATAGACGACGTTGTAGGGGGTGGAGTCTTTGAGGATCATGCCTTCGGCGACTGCCTGTTCGAGTAATTCGAGTTGGAGGAGTGCGGCGTCTTTGAGCATATCGAAGGGCCATTCGTAGGGGTAGGTGACGAAGGAAAGGCGTTCGTGTTTCAGATATGCGTGCCAGGGTTGAGGGAGGTCGGCGGTATCGACGGTTAGTGAATCGTCGGCTTCTGTTTTGACGATAGAGCCAGATTCGAGGGCTTTCTTGAAGAATTTCGTATTGGAAAGTAGTTCCCATTCGGACCAAGCCTGGCTGCTCAATCCGCGAAATACTGCGTCGGGCTGGACGTAGATGCGACCCTGCCGGTCGCGGAAAGAGCCTGTCTCTGCTTGTGGAGCTGAGTCGGTCATTGCGCGGTGATCTTATCGAACGAGGCTCGATGGTTAAGTGACATCTATTCTGACTCAGCCTCGGCTTCTATCTCAGGCGTTTCCTCTTCTGATTCGTCTATGGCCTTCTTTACTCCGATTTTGATTAGAAAGCCGTGCCAATACATTTTTAGTAGAACACCTAATCCGACGAGACCGCCGATGAGTGCTTGAATGATGATGGAACCTGAATTGGCGTCGAGATAGGCGTGTGCGTGGTTTTCCCATGTGAGTATCAGGGCGAAACACAGTGCCGCTAGTGTGGATTTTTTCATGTATGTGTCCTTACGAATCAAGGTTTTGGATCGGTCATCGGCGTTCTTGTATGTAACGCCTGATTTTATCGTAAATGGCCCTCTAAAGGGAAGTCAGATGCAGAAAAAGCTACTTGTCATAGCCGTCGGGGTGGGTCTGCATGAAATTCCACGCGTCGCTAACTATTGTCTGTATATCCCCTTTTTGGGGTGACCATTCCAGTACGTGCTGGGCCTTTTCCGAAGAGGCGACGAGTCTGTCTGCATCTCCTGGTCGTCGATCATGAATTTCTACGGGAAAATTCTGTCCTGTGACGGATTTGACGGTTTCGATGACTTCGAGCACTGAGTTGCCGATTGAGTTACCCAGATTGACGGTGAGGGAATCGCCGTCGACTCGCAGATGGCTCATTGCTCTGATGTGTGCATCGGCCAGATCTTCCACGTGGATGTAGTCGCGGACGCATGTGCCGTCGGGGGTGTCGTAGTCGTTTCCGAATACCATGATTTTGTCTCGCTTGCCTGATGCGGCGAAGAGGATGTTGGGGATCAGGTGGGACTCGGGGCTGTGGGCTTCGCCGTAGGTCGGGGACGCGCCGCATGCGTTGAAGTATCTGAGAATTACGTGGTTTAGTCCGTGGGCTCGTCCGTGCCAGTCGAGCATTTGCTCGATCATCAGCTTGGAGAGGCCATAGGGGTTGATTGGTGCGACGGGTGCGTCTTCGGTGATCGGGACGGTTTCGGGCATTCCGTATACTGCGGCGGTGGAGCTGAAAATGAATCGTCGTATGTTGGTTTCGATCATGGCTTTCATGACCGAGTGTGCGCCGACGAGGTTGTTGTCGAAATATTTTAGGGGATTCGCTACGGATTCGCCGACTTCGATGTAGGCGGCAAAATGCATTACGGTGTCGATTTCGTGATCACGCATAATCGACGCAAGTTTCCGGGTGTTGAGAATGTCGCCTTCAATCAGAATTGCGTAGGGAGAAACGGCACCGCGGTTTCCGGTGGAAAAATTATCGTATACGATGACCGATTCATCTACGGCCAATAATCGTTCGACCGTGACACTGCCGATGTATCCTGCTCCCCCGACAACCAGAACAGACATACTTTCTACCTTTTCTAGAATGATGCTCAATAGAATTTTCCTAGGGTACTGTATTGTGCTGTAGTTTTACAACGTGTTTGTGCGTGGTATACTCGTTCCAGAGCAGGGTTGCTACCTGAAAGGAAGGTGAAGCATTGACATTGCGATCATAACTGGAGCCGCAGGCCTGATAGGAGCGGAAGCGGTCCGATTTTTTGATGCGAAAGGCTTCAAGGTGGTGGGCATTGATAACGGGATGCGGGAGGTATTTTTTGGGGAGGATGCATCGACCGAGTGGAGCCGGAAGGCGCTTGAGGAATCTATTGACGGTTACACGCACTATTCGGCAGACATCCGTGATCAGAAGGCGATTGTAGAAATTTTTAGGGAGTACGGGGGGGATGTCAAACTCGTAATCCATGCTGCTGCTCAGCCTTCGCATGACTGGGCTGCGAAGGAGCCGTATACGGATTTCTCTGTAAATGCGAACGGGACGCATGTGATGCTTGAAAGTACACGTCAGAACTGCCCTGATGCTTGTTTTATCTTCACTTCGACCAACAAGGTATATGGTGATGCTCCGAATGCGCTTCCGCTTGTGGAGGAAGAGCTTCGGTGGGAGGTGGACGCGGGGCATCCTTATGCTGCGGACGGTATTGATGAGACGATGTCAATTGATCAATGCAAGCACTCTCTTTTCGGAGTGTCGAAGGTTGCCGCAGACGTGCTTGTTCAGGAGTACGGGCGGTATTTTGGAATGAAGGCGGCGTGTTTTCGTGGGGGGTGTCTTACCGGTCCGGGCCATTCTGGTACGGAGCTCCACGGTTTCTTGTCCTATTTGATGAAATGCGCAATCGCTGGAACGCCTTACACGGTTTTCGGGTACAAGGGCAAGCAGGTTCGCGATAACATTCATTCGTATGATCTCATTAACATGTTCTGGCATTTTTACCAGAATCCGCGAGAGGGGGAGGTATACAACGCGGGCGGAAGCCGTCACAGCAATTGTTCGATGCTTGAGGCTATTGGGGTTTGCGAAAAGCTTTCGGGCAAGAGGCTGGACTATACGCTAGTCGACGATAACCGCATTGGCGATCACATCTGGTACGTGAGCGACGTCGGGAAATTTCGGAGCCATTACCCCGACTGGGGGTATCGGTACTCACTGGAAGATATCATGCAGCAGATCCATGACGGGTTCGCGGAGCGTTTGTAATATCTCGACGGCGGACGTTTTTTTACAGCTTTGCTTTTTCTTCGACCAGGCGAATCCGAGTCTGAAGCAGCCTTTGTCTGGCTGCGAACTGGTCAGCGTGATGGGATTCCCCCAGTTTAATGAGGAGTTCCGTTCTCGTCTCCGCTTTTTCCAGAGTACTTACGATAAACTCCAGCTGTTCGACGACTTTGTCCTGCTGTCCGAGTCTCTTTGCAAGCTCGATGCGGGTTTCCGCGAGGTCGGCTCTGGGCGGGGCTACGTGGTCAGGCGGCAACAAACGTTCTTTAGTGAGGCCCTCAAGACGCTTTATCTGAATCTCCCGCTCGGCGATAAACTCTTCCAGCAACGAGATCACTTCTTCGTCTGGAATGGGGGTATCCGTGACGATTTCTGATTTTTGAGCGGGTTGACAGCCGATGCACATAAACGAGAGCAGTGCTATCAGGACGGTCATGGAGCGCATGGTGATCCCTCCTCGATTTGGCGCATTTGGAAGGGTACGTGGATTGAAGATTCTAGCTTACCACGGTCTTTGACAGCCCGAAGCAGATCAATTACCAACTTCGGTGATCGCCGTTGTATTCTTCGAAGATATGATCGACGCCGAGTTCTGTGAGTATTTTGGCGAGTCTGCGTGTAGCGGGCGGTATATGGGGGAACTCGTCTTCTCAGGCGGTATCGAATTTGAGTCCTCTGAGACTTTTGAGGTTTTCGACGTATTTTGGGGCCGTGTGGACGGGCATCTGAGCGAGCCACAGGTCGAAGGCGAATGGCTGACGCGTCAGTACGCAAAGGCGGAGTCGAAACCGATACGTTTCTTTATCGAGAGCGGTATGAACGAAGGTGGATCGCCGAGCATGGTGACCACGAACCGCCATTTTCGGGATGTTCTCTTGGCGAAGGGCAACGAAATCGTCAAGTACGATGAATTTAACGGCGGACACCATTACCTGAATTGGCGCGGAAGTTTGGCGGACGGGCTGATTGCTCTGATTGGGAAGTGAGCGTATCCAGAGAGAGTATCGCTTTCACTCTATTCTGGTTTGAATTCTTTCAGGTCTATCATGGTGTCGCGATATGAGAGCATGATGTGGAAGGTTTCGTCCGGAATGAGACCGAATGAATAGGGTATGCTGCCCCAAATATCGGCGTAGAGACCGGATCTTTTCGATTTTGACCAGACAGTTGCCCAGGGGAAGACATCGATGGTCATGGGATCGGGAAAATCGCCTTGCCCGTCTTCGAGAAAGAGTCCGGTGTTGTTTTCGGAGATGATTAGAATATCGCCCTCTTTGAATAGAGTTGGGTTGTACACAAGCGGCTGAAAGTATTGGGTCTGCATCATGTAATATTGGTAGCCCCAATGACCTGTGAATCGAATTGTAGAGTCTTCGTCAGGGAATTTTTCCGTTAGTACTGCCGCGGCTTGTTTGCCTGCACGGGCCAACGTGTAGTCGGCGTATGCCAGGGTCAGGGCGAGCATGAGCGCGATTGTGAGGCCTGTTGAAACGCGCCTGAGAGGGAAGGGCTTGTCGGTATGGACAAGACTTAGTCTTCGTCCGACAAGGATTCCGATGGGTGTTGCCATGGGCACGATGGAGCGCGCGTTGGCGGTCCAGTTGACCTGGGTGGCAAAGAGGAAGGTTCCCATTACCCATAAGAACAGGAAGAGCGACTCTTTGTTTCGGTGTTTGAGGAGGTCGAGAATGGGGAGCAGTATTACGAAGAGTCCGGCTACGC
>JYMV01041050.1_pt1 | contig 15899 bp, 12 predicted proteins | sample 338911 | NCBI WGS metagenome assembly JYMV01 (sample SAMN03354496, study PRJNA234377) | hydrothermal vent metagenome | biome: Deep sea; feature: Hydrothermal plumes at the Eastern Lau Spreading Center, Western Pacific Ocean; material: Seawater | place: Tonga | collected 2009 | depth 2000 m m
TATCTTCAGGAACATATTTCTATCAGATTGAGGCTGGAGATTATATTGAAACACGAAAGGTGGTCATTATGAAGTCGTCGACTAAATGATCACAGAAACCCGCGCAAAAGATAACTCGTGTACGGGGTAATCAGGCGGGTATCAGCACGTGTTTAATAACCCAGTTTGGATTGGTCACTACCCACCTAATCCTTCGCAGAACAATCCAATGGGAGTTGTCTCTTACCCCCACGAGTCACGCGTACGCCACGGCGGACCAAACCCCGGCATCTGCAGCTTACTCCTATATTCAAACATGGCAATACTCTCCAGCTAGAGTCTAAAACCAAAGTCACACAACCCATCCATGCTGGTTTGAACTAGACTTCAGGCCGGTGTGGGTGGTCTTACTTCAACCTGCGTTACAGGATCAGGTCGACCTACCTCTTTACCCTAAGACAATAGTCGTGATAGAATGCTTCATCTGAATTCTCAGTATAACCAAAGAGCGATACGATGAACCCGTACCCGATCCTGATTTCAATCTTATGTCTACTTATCGTTTGTCACTCAACGGCACAAGTCAATCAAATAGTCGTCGATAACTTCATCAAAGATTGGTTGATACTGGGTCCCTTTTCTGGCAGAAACATCGATCAAGACTATCTGGCAAGCATTGGTGGTGAAGCCAATGCTGCCCCCAAAGAAGGTGACACTGTCAAGACAGCCCAAGGTAAGATTCTAACTTGGACACGATATCAGTCTCCTGATGATGCCGTTGATTTGCTAGGTTCTTAGTCTATTTACAAGTATCATATTAATCACTGGTTAGATTCATCACCTATGACCACCAAGGATTGAATAGATTTCAGTACTCAATAATCAGTATTTGTTACATGGTCTCAATGCCCTGTGTCGCGCTCACGAATTTAAATACTTTGATGACGGCCATCGTGGGGCAGCCATTATTTCCGGTGTCTATCTGTGCCGAGATAACGAAATCGAAGCGGATGTAGCGGAGACAATTGCCGCTATCATTGATGAGTGTTGGGTAAACACAGAACTATGTGCGCCCTTCCCTGATGAGGATTCGAACCCCCAACTTCTTCGCAAAGTGGTTGACTGCATGAGCCAGAATATAGAAGGTTTACGAGAAGCCGGGCACAATATCATTTTGCCATCACTCGCCTTGAGAGCTTTTTGTGATGTGCCCCAGGCTGTGACAACGTCTCGTGTGACGGGCATATGCCGTTTAATTGAATCCTTTACCGCAAAAGATGTTCCGATGGATGAGGATTTTGAATTGCCAAGCATGGATGAAAAAGCAATCGTTGCGGAGTTTATTCTTGATGAATTTGTCAAATGTACCGAGAGATTTCAAGGTCGTGGCCAAGGGTGGAGCGGCCATCTTCTCACATACGGCCAGGCCCTCATGGATTTGTGTGAACAAGGATATGCGGGTTTGGCTAGTCAGGCTCAGAATGGCTTTAGGCTTTATATCCGTCGTATCCGAATAGGGCCAAAGGAAACTGACAAACAGTATGATGAACATTCGCCAACCGATCTTCGTCCGCTTCAGTTAGGCTACTGGAAGGAGCGCGGGGGGGATTTGCACCTTGGTCACAAATTGAAATACCCATACGGATTTTATGGGTTGTTGAACAAAGCAAGAGATAGCGAAATTAAGCGGCGGTGTTTAGAGGTTGCATATAGAATATTCTAATGAATTCAAATTTAGAATCAAAAAAGAGCCTCACTGGTTGTAACGGACCAATGGGCTCCTTGGTTTTATCAAGTACAAAGGAGCATACGATGAGAATGTACGCTATTGCCACGTACAAACAGAGGTATTCTGCTAGTCAGTGGATTCAAATTTAAATCTCATTTTGACCTGTTGACAGGCATGAATAACTAAAAAGCCAAAAACACCAAACGCACGGGGATTCGATTCAATGGGGTTATTTGGCCTTTGGCTACCACAATGTATGCTTAAGAAATTCAATGGCCATCAAAGTGTGGCCAGTCGCATTTGGATGTACGCTATTCATAGTCGTCTATAGAAAACCTGGGCGATCAGTAACTGCTTGTTGAAAGATTGTGCTAACGGGAACGAATTGTGCTGCAAACTCTCCTGCTGACCTATGGATTGCTTGGTTGTAAGCGGAAACAGACCGGTCACCTGGTTTTGCAACATCAGTTGCTGCATAAAGATCTCGAGAAGGAAGATACTACTATTGATTGTTAATTTGAGTAAATTCGTTCATTTAAAGCTTGAAGTGGCTAATCTGGAATGCTGGCATGCCACTTTGGACTTTAAGAGGCAAGGTTTGGGGGCGTGTAGGAGTGTTTTGTTTGTGGTTATCTAGTTTACGATTATGCGGGCGATACCGCGGAGACTTGGCAGACAAGGAGATAAACCTTACTAAGCAAGCTGACCTGCCACTTCAGCCTATAGTCTTCAACAGTCCCAGACGCCAGGGAATTTCACCATAATTTTTCCCTTTCCGCTCTGCGTCCGTTACGCCCTGGAATATAAATCTGGGATTGTCAGCATCAACCTCCAGCAGTTCATCGTAACCGGCTCGAATCAATTCTCCATGACTGATCGAGTCGGTCCATCGTGCATCTGTCTGGGTTACATTCTGCATCGTGGCAAAAGAGCAGTCCTTTTCAGCCGCCAATGGATGCCAACTACCGTTCAGTTGGTCAGCCACATAGGCTTTGTAGTATCGCCAACCGTGGCCATGTTGGGCTTCAATTAAGGTAAGATATATATTTTGACCTTTAAGTCGGTAGGTATGGCTGGCTTCAAAGATATCAGCTTCCAGGGCAATGACGGGTTGAGACCAACCCTGGGGAAAATCTGCGAGTGGAGTGCTGGCGCGCCACATTTTGCCATCCAGTGAGGTGAAGAACAGATAGGCGTTGGTTTGATCACAAATGACCCAGAAGTCCAACCACGCCTGTGCATTTTCTGGCTTGCTGCCGCCGAGTGGCTTCAGTTCTGTCCAGACATCAGGGCTGGAGATGTCGGTCGAGATAGAAAAGGCAGGTTGATACGGCGGCGACCACAAGTTGTTGGCCGCTTGACAGATTAGATACCATTGCCCATGCGGTCTAAAATAAAAGACTTGAGGGGCGCAAAAAAAGCCGTCGTGGCACGTTAGGATAACCTCTTTCTCTTCTCCGATACGATTCAAAGTGCCACTGGAACGGTAGGCGATCGCATGGCTGCGTGACTTCCCTCGAACGGTATAAAATAGGTGCCAGTTGTCCTGGTATGAGACCAGAGTCGGATCTTTGGCTGACAACCACTGTTGGTCCTTCGATGAACCAGCACGAAGAATGGGTGGCCCGGTAATCCATTTGAAATTACGATCTAAGGATGCTATATTATCGTTCATCGACATGTGTCTGATAACATTTTTCAGGTTAAATTGGCTAATACCAAATTGGTGGGTGAAAATGATCAAGTATACCATCTTAGCCGACAACAGAAGTTAACCCTGTTCAAGCTTTAGCTAAAGGCAATTTAGTTTTAGGAGATAAAAGGGTTACTGCTAAAACGCACCGTCTCCCTAAGGGGTGATTGGCGACAAACCGACATCTCCTGGCGGGCTTCGATGTGGAACCTGCGGCCACGGGTGGTCCCAATATATCTCCTGATGTCCGCTACGCGGCTATTGCCCGCTTGCGGCACGTTGAATGCAGCGAAAACGGATACAAAGCATATACCGATATTTGGCGTGAGTGCCTAGAACAAAATGTCTGCCAATAGAGATTCCCCTTGATAAATGGGTTGATACGGGTCAAAGAGTATTTTGGCGTAATGAAAGATGGACAACGATTGACCCAATCGCCCAAAAATTGGTTGTGGATGATGGCAAACATGAACCGCCATCCTCTTTCAAGCAAAGGCGAATCTATACTTTCACTTACAGCTTGAATTAGTTTGTCACCTGGTAGATGCGTTAGCAGTTATCGCACAGTTTTCGGAGGGAAAATTTCCTATGCTCCCCAAATACCCCCATATCATCCTCATTATGACCGACCAGCAACGTTTTGATACCATCGCTGAGTGGGGTTATGATCATGCCATTACCCCTCATCAGGATCGCTTGGTGCGAGAAGGGCTTTCGTTTCGACAGGCTTATTGCCCCGGTGCGACTTGTATTGCCTCACGGGCGGCGATGTTTACGGGCATGTATCCTCATACTACTGGGACCTATACTTTTCAATATTGGGGCGATCAACGGACCTGGGTGCAAGATTTGGCCGATCATGGCTACCGTTGTGTCAATATCGGCAAAATGCACTTTAGCCCTCGCGATATATCGGGCGGATTTCACGAACGGGTCATCGTTGAAAATCCGACCAACAAAACGCAGGCCAGCGGTGGCGTTGACGATGATTGGGGCCGTTATCTTAGTTTTCATGGCTTGGAACGCCCTAACGATCGCAATCAAACAGATCCGGATTGGCTCAAGAAATATCAAGGCGTGCCCTGGCATTATGAAGAACGTTTTCATAGTGATGTCTTTATTGGTAACTCCGCCGAGTCTTGGATAAAGGCCTATAAAGGCGATCAGCCTGTTTTTCTGCAAGTGGGATTCACCGGCCCCCACGAGCCTTGGGATCCGCTCCAGCGTCATCTAGACTGGTATAAAGATAAACTAATGCCCCCACGTTATATGCGTGAAGGTGAATTGGATGAAAAGCCGCCTCAACATCAGGCTCATCAGGAATTTCATGCGGCCACTAAACATGAGTCTCAGATTGATCTACGTGGAGCTAGTGAAGCTGACATTGCCGAGATGAAACGTCATTATCACGCCAAAATCACCACCGTGGATGAAGAGCTGGGCAAGGTTCTGACCGCGCTGGAAGAACGAGGTTGGTTGGCAGACAGTTTACTCATCTTCTGTTCGGATCACGGCGAACTCTTGGGCGACCACAATTTGGCTTATAAATGGCTGATGTATGACCCCATCGTTCACGTGCCTATGATTATTCGCTACCCAGGCTCCATCGAGCAACCAAGCGAAGTTCACGACCTGGTTTCGTTGATGGATATTGGGCCAACCATTCTGGAAGCAGTCGGCATTGATATCCCCACTTATATGGAAGGGCGATCCCTATTGTCCTACTTGCGAGGCGAAGCCATCAAGCCGCGTGAGTTTGTTTTCTGTGAAGATAACTATCAGATTATGATGCGCAATCAGACCCACAAACTGGTCTACTACATCGGTCAACCAGAAGAGGGCGAACTTTACGACTTGCAAACCGATCCGCACGAACTCTATAATCTCTGGCATAAATCGGAACATCAAGCCGTGAAAAATAACTTACACCTCAAATTACTGGATTGGTTAGCTGCCAGCAACTACTACAACGCCGGCTATAAACAAAATCGGACTAGGCATTATGGGCTGCGTTGGCCCGGCAATGGTGATTACGGATTGCACGGCGGTGGGCAAAATATGAAACCCAAGCAGGTGGATGTCCTTTAATTTTTCGATATGGTTTATATGCTAATGGTGTTGCTTTACAATTTGTAATCTTGTTTGGCTCCGAAGTGCGTATTGCGTAGTCTGTAATAGATCACCTTTCTAAGCAATACGGATTATGCCCAGTTTATGAGGCACAATATGTCTGGCTTCCCCAATATCATCGTTATTATGACCGACCAACAAAAGGCCACGGCCAGCCATTTATACGGGAATACGTTTTGTGAAACGCCCGCTATGGCCCGTCTGGCCGAAGACGGTGTGCTATTTGAACACGCCTTCACCCCTCATCCCTTATGTGTGCCGGCCCGCATCTCCTTATGGACGGCCCAATTCCCTCACGCCCATGGCGGACGGCGTAATGAAACCTGGATGTCGCCAGAGACCAACCACGCCTTCAAACTTTGGCAAGAAGCAGGCTATCATACGGGCCTTATCGGCAAAAACCACTGTTTTCAACCCGCTGATTTGGCCTTTTTTGATACCTGGTGTGAAATCGGCCATCGGGGGCTACCAGATGACCCCGGCACAAAAGGCCTAGCTTGGTTTCGCCCCCTTGAGAATATTCACGCCGCCCATACTGTACGACGCAATATGCCTTCCCAAAACCCTTATTTTGACTACGCCAGTTCAGACTTCCCCCTCAAGGACTACTCAACGGGCCTGGTGGCCGGACAAACTGCCCATTTTTTGGAGCAACATCAGCATGAGCCCTTCGCTTTATGGGTCTCTTTTCCCGACCCCCATGCCCCGTATGAAGCTCCGGAGGAGTATGTGGCTATGTTCCCTCCGGATAAAATAGAGCTGCCCCCCTGGCGTGATAATGAATTTGATGATCACGCTCCCGAACGTAATCGAGTGGTGCACCAGATATTGGGTTTTGATAATGGCGATATCCCTTTGGCGCAAGTATATGGCGTGCTGGCCGCCTATTATGGCATGGTGCGCTTTATTGATGATGGGTTAGGGCAAATTTTGGATGCGCTGGAGCGTTTGGGCCTGCGTGAAAAGACTATCGTCGTTTTCTGTTCCGATCATGGTGATTTTGCGGGTGAACATCAAATGCAGGGCAAAGGAGGTGTTTTCTACGATTGCTTGACCCGTGTTCCCCTGATTGTCTCCTGGCCGGGCCATATCCCGGCCGGTCAGCGAGATGGAAGCATGGTCAATCTGATTGATATTGTCCCCACTTTGTTTCATTTACAAGGGCTAAATATCCCCCACGATATGCAGGGAGATCCTTTACCCACTATCACTAAGGCTACCCCTCGTCCTGTCGCCTTCTCTGAATATGGGGCTGGCGGGCCAGCTTTCCACTTAAATAACCTGGCTCAATTATCTCAACCTTATGGTCGTAAAGCCATTATGGACTCCCTACAATGGCGGGAGGCCGAAGGGCGACGGAAAATGGTTCGTACCCAGCAGTGGAAATACGTTCATGATCCCATGGGTGACCGGGACGAGCTATATGATCTGGTTAATGATTCCTGGGAGTTGAAAAATGTGATTGATGATCCCCAACACACAGACGTTCTAACCGACCTGCAACTGCGTTTAGCCGATTGGAGCATCCAAACTGAAGATTCCAAAGCCGTGCCTTTGCCTTAAGGCCAATCCAAAAAATAAACTACACTTGCCCAATCGAACCTGGGCCACTTGCCCCAATTTGATGCCCACGGCGATACATACATTACGTCGGATAATTTTCCAGCGCAAAAGATCAGTCCCCAAATAGCGTAGCACTACATTCCACCATGAAAAAGGGTATAGCTGAGATAGGCGGAATGGTTTCTAGTCGCCTCGTCTGTTGTTATTGTGTGTTTGTCTGGTTAACTCGTAGACGGTTTATCCCTTGAGCAAGCCAGCGCCCCATATTACTGACAAAGTCTTGAAGCAGCTAGGCTGTATTTAATTTTATACAATAGCATCTGATCTGCTTCCAGTTAGAATGAAAGGCATCACACACTCCTTCGTCTTGCCAAGTGTTTAAGTTAGTTTTGTTTTCCTCTATTTCTGGTACTTGGATTTTTTGTGCTTCTAAATTACTCGATTGATATATTGTTCTATTCTGTTTTTGATTCACTAAATATTATAGCTTGGACGCTTGAAAGTGTAGAGACGATATATGGTACGGAATAAGTTAAGATGATCTTAATTACTTTTAATTTATCTACATCAGCTTTCAATAGCGAGTCACCATGATTAATGGAAATTAAAATTGTGCCAACTACAATTGAATACTTAATTGCTCGTCTGACAATGCTCGGGGAAGTTGCAAGGGTGAAGTATTTAATCAAATCCACTTTTTTCTATTTCAATCTTTGATTATAATTATTGCATACATATTTACACAATTTTCAACAATAAATAAAACCAAGAAGGATTTATTGAGAGAATGTTATATGAGTCATGAACCACAATCAATCAATGAACTCAAAAATCAACTTCAGGCTCTGCTTAAATTTCCAGATCAGAATCCGAATCCAGTATTGAAGATCACCATGGATGGCAAATTGTTATACACCAATAGTGCAGGCCAATATATCAAAGAGGAATGGAAAATCGACATTGGTGATAATGTTCCATCGTCTGTAGTTGATCAATCAAAGCTTGCCTCAAGTTTACCTTTGGAAATGGAGGTGGGCAATAAAACTTATGCTTTTCATGTGGTTGCCGTACCTGAATTTGATTTCATCAACATTTATGGCACCGATGTCACAGCGAATAAAGAAATGGAGCAGGAACTTCAAGATGCTACCCAGATGCAAATGTCGCTTCTACCTAAATCCGCGCCGGAGATTGAAGGGCTGCAAATAACAGGTAGTAGTGTTGCCACCAAAGAAGTGGGCGGTGATTTCTTTGATTACCTGATTAGTGAAGATAATCGGCAAATCAGCATAGCAGTAGGCGATGTCAGTGGTAAGGGGTTGCGAGGTGCTATGAACGCGGTTATGGCTAGTGGGATCCTGCGCATTTACGCTGAGCAAGAAAACAATACATCCTCAGTCATGTCAAGTATAAACAAGGCCTTATGCCAAAGTATGGAACAGGATATGAATGTGACTATGGTCTTGGCTCAATTTGACCACGCCAAGAAGCAAATGACACTTGCTAACGCAGGTCAGCACGCCTATCCTTTATTAATTCGTAATGGTACTGTTGAACCTGTTAAGGCTAAAGGGTTAGCATTAGGAATGATCCCCACCATTCCGTATAAATCAACCGTGGTAGATTTGGAATCGGGAGATCTGTTGTTGTTGATGACCGATGGCATCACCGAACCACGCAACGCTGACGGCGTGATGTACGAAGAATCAGGAAGGTTGAATGAGGTGCTATCCAATATCCCAGCTGAGATGTCGATAAAAGAGGTGGTGGATACCATTATCAGTGATGTGGAGGCCTACACAGCGGATGATGAGCAAGACGACGATATCACGCTGGTGGCAGTTAGGGTAAGTTAAAGTCACATATAGCCACAATAAATCCGTTGAGTCACGATACGACGACGGTACATACAGTGCGTCGGATAATTTACCAGCGCAAAAGATCGGCTTCCAAAACAGCGTAACTTCGCATTACATCCCCTTATCTAGAAAGGTGTAGCCTGAGATAGACGGTCGGTTACCAGCCGACTCGTCTTTCATTATGCGCCTGCCTAATTAACCTGTACATGATTATGTTCCAGATACGAGTTTGAAACTTATAGCAGGGAGGAAAATCAGATTAGCCGAGTTATTTCAGAATGAAAATCTTTTACATTTGGCCAGCTGAAACACACCTTTTTTTATTGTGCTTTGATTATTAAAGGTGTGACAATAATTGCGTAGATCTAGTATCAGTGAGTGCATTCAATCTTGAACGATCACTGAAGAGAGGTAATCGGTATGATTTTTGATTCGCTGCCATCCCATTTAGACCTTGAAATCGTCAGGCTACTGGCTCCAGAAGAGAAGATGCTTTTGACTGCCAATTCTGATCTGACAGAAGATGGTAAATTTGATGAGCAATGGATTGTGGTGACAAATCAGCGGATTTTGACATTTTATCCGAACCGGGATGGCTCAAACCCATTGATAGAATTACCTCTTAAAGAAATTAAAGAGGCAAAGACAGAGGTACTTGTCGGAGGAGGATACATCGAGATTTCTACAGACAGGAAATCCATTTCAATTCTTCATTTTTCCAATTCGCTGGTGGATAAGTTTTCCGAAGTTGTGCGCGGGATTCAGCAACTTTCCAAAGGGGAAAAGCTACGACTCTCACCAGACCGACCTAAAACCCATTGTGACAAATGTAGGAAACGACTCCCAGAAAAAGATGGCATCTGCCCCGCGTGTATTAAAAAGAGTACCGTTTTTATTCGCATTATGTCTTTTCTTAAATCTTATTGGAAATCTGTAGCCATGATGATTGCAGTAACGCTTGTGGGCACATTTGTCAATCTCCTCCCACCTTTCATAACAAAACATATTATGGACGATGCGATTGTTCCCATAGGTGGTGTTATACTTACGACTTCGCAAAGGTTGACAGTGCTCGTTTGGCTTGTGGTGGCCTTGTTAGGTGTGCGTGTTCTGGCCTCACTAAGTGAGGTTAGTCATGGCAGACTAGCTGCTTTGATTGGCAATCAGGTAACAGCGGACATTCGAGCTGCTGTCTTTCGGTGCATTGAGCGATTGTCCCTTGCGTTTCATAGCAAACGAGAAACAGGTGCGATCCTCTCGCGTCTAACTCGGGATACTGAGAGGTTGCAAGATTTCCTCATTGAGGGGTTGCCCTATATTATTATTGAAATTCTGACGATGACAGGCATCTTAGCGTTCCTATTTTACATGAGTTGGGAATTAACCCTCTGGGTACTCATACCAACGCCGATCCTCGTAGTTGGGGGCCATTGGTTCTGGAGGAAAATGCGACCGATGTGGAAACGATCATGGAGTAAGTTTGAGAAATTGTATGGGCACATAAATGAGAATTTGTCAGGTATTCGTGTTGTAAAAGCATTCGCCCAAGAGGATGGGGAAATTGTCAAATTTAATCGCCACAACCACGCTGCTATGAATGCGGGAATACAAGCAGACCGCATAGAACCCGGTTTCTGGGCTGCGATAAACTTCGCTGGCAGTATTGGTATGCTTCTTCTTTGGTTGATCGGCGGCAAACACGTCATTCGGGAGGAAATTTCGCTCGGAACCCTGATCGCTTTCCAAGGTTATATGTGGATGTTATATGGGCCACTTGAGTGGTTATCTCAGGTCAACCAGTGGATGACGCGGGCATTTACCAGTGCTGAGCGAATCTTTGAACTCATGGACACTGTTCCGGAATCTTACGATCTGGAGAATGCCATCCCACTGCCTGAAATGGAAGGGAAAGTTGAATTCAAGGATGTCGAATTTGGATATGACAAAAGTAAGCCAGTCCTTAAAGGCGTAAACTTGACAGTTGAGCCAGGTGAGATGATCGGATTGGTTGGCAAGTCAGGTGCAGGCAAAACGACAATGATTAATCTGGTTTGCCGTTTTTTTGAAGTGGACAATGGCCTACTGGAGATTGATAGTATTGACCTCAAAAAGATTCGGTTGGAAGACCTGCGTGGAAAGATCGGTATTGTATTGCAGGATTCTTTTCTGTTTAACAGCAGCATCATGGAAAATATCGCCTACGCCAAGCCAGATGCGACATTTGAAGAAATCGTTGAGGCGGCGAAAATTGCGAATGCACACCACTTTATTTTGGCAAAGACAGATGGTTACGATACTATCGTCGGTGAGCGTGGTAATGAGCTTTCCGGCGGGGAAAAGCAGCGTATTTCAATTGCGCGGGCAATTCTGCACAATCCCAAAATCCTGATTTTGGACGAAGCAACTTCCTCAGTAGACATTGAAACGGAAAAGCAAATTCAGGAAGCGATCAGCAGACTCGTAAAAGGACGCACAACCTTTGCTATTGCTCACCGGCTTTCAACTTTGCGGAATGCCGATCGACTGGTTGTGCTTGATGAAGGTAAAATCGTCGAAGTTGGCAACCATGCAGAATTGATGGAAAAGAAAGGAGTATTTTATAAATTGGTACAGACATATCAGGATATCTCAAAGGCAGTTGCATATGCTGAGTGAAAACAAATTGAAACACAACAACGAGTAATTGGCAAAGACAGGTATGAAAAAACAGATTGATTTGAAATCCATACGTCTCTTCTATCACCCTGACGGTAAGCCAAGGTTGATCATCAAAGATGAAAAATGCTATCTATCTGTGAAAGCCGTCTATGCAGCCCCGCTGTCGCATCCGAGTGAACATATTTCGCTGATTGACGACAAAGGCGAGGAAATTTGCATGATTCCTTCTCTTGATGACCTTGATGTTGACTCAGGTGAGGTAATTCAAAAAGAACTCAATAAACGATATCTTGGTGCCGTGATTTATAAAATCTATTCGATTCGCAGTGAATTTGGAGTTTCGTATTGGGATGTACAAACAGATCGGGGTTCTCGGGAATTCGTAGTCGAGGAGAACCCTAATCAGTTCATTTGGTTGAGTGAAACGCGCGTATTGATACTTGACGTAGACGGCAACCGCTTTGAGATCCCAGATTATACGCAACTGGATGCCGATAGCACAAAAATGATGGTACATCTCACATAAAGGAGAGGAAAGACTAGGAAAAAGAGTATCAACTAGTGGGGATTAGTCGGCATCCCCCAATACCCTGTAGGTGAAACGATCCAGCGGAGACTTCCCCTTATTCCCACCAGTCGCAATACGCCACGGCGGTACATACATTACGTCGGATAATTTTCCAGCGCAAAAGATCAGGTGCCAAGACAGCGTAGCGATCTTCACGGGTTCAACTCCCGTACGGGGTAATCAGGTGGGTATCTGCAGCCTGTTGGTACCCTTTTTTCTCCTCTTCATATTCTTCTTTTCTTATTAAACCTATATTTACTCGACTGCCTCCTTCACATTGAGACGTTGATTTCTATTTGAACCTGTAATATGATGATTTTGTCAACACCATCTGGAAATGATTACACAGAAACACGCAAGATAGTGATTCTGAAATCTGAAAGATGGAGGACTTATGAAAGCTATCAATTATGACCGAAAGCAAAACAAAAAGTTGAAGACAAACGCAACTTGAACCAACAAACGGGGCTACGTTGGCGTAAATCACGCCCAGCAAAATCAGACAGAAAGTTAATTTCTCGTGGTGAAATACGCAGTCTGGTTCTTGCGTTAGATACAGACGTCACCATGAGAAATGCGATGTGCTGACGCGCCTCTGCCCATGCCGTAACCACGTCTACGACCGTGAGGTGTGGACGCGACTTTTTGTGGCAAGAGAGAGTGACGACTCTCAAGTTCGACAGGCTGCGAAGCATGCTATCCACACGCTTTTAGACAACGCCAAGACCGACCCACGTTCTCAAGAACTTCTGTTGAGGCTACCGCCAGATTTGACGGGAGATTTAGATTTGCAGGGACTTTTAGCCAGAATAGGTATGCATGGACCTCAACATCGTCCTACAAGAAAGCCCGTTAACCGTCGCAAGCCATGGAAGTACCGCAGCCAAATTTGACAGGAGATAACCTGCTAATGAGCAAAATTTATCATAGCGATTTAGCAGGTAACGCGACAAATTTATTTGTTGCGTATTAACGCCTAAAACTGTTGGTATGATTGATTTTTACTGCGTTAAGAAGAGAAATGATTTAAAATAACGGTAGAAAAAAAAGCCCCAGTTTGGCTAACTGGAGCTTTAGAACAATATTTTGAAATGCTTTGGAAGAGCATTTGGAACAAACAATTTTAGCAAGGGTGCAACTGGCTGATTGCATTTAAGCCCTTTCGCTTGAACAAAGAATAGGACAATGGGAAAACCGAGTAAAATGCAAGCTGATTTAATGGATTTATTGAAAAGTCAGCCTCGCTATCGAAACCCGCGCAAAAGATAACTCGTGTACGGGAGGTGGGTATCAGTACCTGTTGGTACCTTTTTCTCTTTATTTACTCATAGTTCTGAGCTCTCATGAATGGATGCTTTGCTACCCTGACACTCTATTTCATAATACTGTTCTATGGTGTTTTAGGATGTATCTCTAAAAGTATGAATAAGGCGGACGACTCTGATTTCAGTGAGACGACTAACAGCCAAGAGCAAATCGTCTCGGATTTGAAAGAGAATCAGACAAAAATGTCAACACTGATTGATGAATCATCGGCAGAGAGTATCAATCTATCCATGTCACCTAGATTAGAGGTTCAGTTCACATTCGATCTTGAACGCACAGCGGAAAATCCACTTCGAGGATTCTATACCAACTATGCGTGGAGTGAACCGGTCATAGATTTCCCCGACAGCCTTGAATTTGCATATATCCCGCTTTCGGATTTGATGTCGGGGCCTTCTGACTTCACTTTCGACACTAGTCTCGAACCACGACTCCTCGCTGCAGAGGCAAGAGCCCACCAATTAGTATTGAGGCCATATATTGACTACCCAGCACTCGTATCAGGATTACCAGATTTCTTGGATGGACAAGTCGAGATGAGGTCCTATACACAACACGGTGGGGGCCTGTCGCCAGATTATGACGATCCAGACTTACGCGCCGCTTTGCTCTCCTTCATCGAAGCTCTTGGCCAGAAGTACGACGGAGATCCTAGGCTGGCAGTTGTCCAGATTGGTCTTCTCGGATTCTGGGGAGAGTGGCACACTTGGCCTCATGACGCGTGGTTTCCTGACGCCGATTTCCAGTCAGAAGTTCTCAATGCATATGCCACTGCTTTTGAGAAGACGTTTCTACAGGTTCGCAAACCAGTCGCTGACGTCACTAATCTACGAATTGGGTTCCATGATGACTCGTTTGCATACTCTACTCTGGGCGATATTGATTGGTACTTCCATTCACTTCTCATTGAGGCTAAAGCCGATGACCGCTGGCGCGAGATTCCTATCGGCGGTGAACTACGCCCCGAATTGCAAGGAGAAGTCTTCGAAGACGGTTATATCACTGGAGTTTACCGCCAAGACTTCAGTGACTGTGTCGAGGCTACGCATGCTTCAATGCTCCTCGCTGCGCAGTTATATTCTGGTGGGCTCAATTCAACTATCGAGCGAGAGCGAGCTGAAGCTGCAGCACTATCTCTTGGCTATGCCCTGCATGTGTCCAGAGCTGCTATCTTTGGCGATAGCTTGGAAGTGTCTCTTGAAAATCGTGGTGTTGCACCGTTCTACCCTGCAATTTTCTTACAGGTTGAGGACAGCAATGGTATGAAGGCAACGGTCGAACTTCCCCGTCTTACATCAGACCAGGGTTGCAAAAGATTTCGGCTGAGTATCTCTATGTTGATCTCTCCTAGCCGTGAAGCACCATGGACATTGTCGCTTCGGTCGGACTACATACTGCCGACTCAAAAGATTTTGTTTGCTACGGCACCGGGTAAAGACGCAATACGAGTGGAGTAGGGTATGTTGCTGCATCTCAGTTCTGATATGATATCTTGGAATAAAATGAGGGGTATTCTGGTGGCTCAATCTTCATCTGCCTTTGGAGGGCTGCTGGTGTAGGTTAGGCCTAAACTGATTAACCAATGACTTTCAATTTCGATAGTCATGGAGTTTTTTTATAGCAAAATTAGGTAACTAAACAATCACCGAAACCCGCGCAAAAGATAACTCGTGTACGGGGTAGTCAGGCGGGTATCAGCCGCCTAGTTGGTACCCTTTTTCTTCCTTCCCTTCGGGTCGGTCTCAATTTTTCACTCACCAGTTTGTTGTTTCTACATTCAATTGGTGGAATGAAAGCTGCTGCCAGTGATATCAAACATCCATTTTCCTACGGAAGATTAACGGCTGAGTTCATTAAGGCCAAAAATATGGAAGATCTATCAATGGTCGGTGAAAAAGACACAGCTGTCAGCAGTGTGGTTGGTTACCTAGAAAAAAGGTCGGTCTACTATTTACGGGGCAATCGGTTAGGGTCGTTTGTTAGATGGGACAATCAGCGGAGGCACAGTGTCAATAGTCGAAAAGTGATCGAGACTGTTCATCAAATCAGCACCGAAACTAAAGAGGATGTAATAGTAATACTTAATCGAAAACTTCCAGCTCATCTTAAAGAAGAACACTCAATCAAAAAAATAGTCGAGTTCACTGGCTGCACGGTTAGGGACGAAAAGTTCTACTTATATCGCTACCGCGTTGATTCCGATTGATCCGTAGAAATGAATTCTGTTTTTTTCAACATTGAGTAACACGAATTCAGGTGAGAGGTTTATGATATTAAAAAAACAATGTTTATTTGATGTTATCACAAATCTATATATTGGCGGAGCAAGGGTTGGTAAAGGTCTACAAAAGCGCCAAGAAATAGTCTTCTCTGAAATATTACTTCGTCTGTTTA
>JYMV01026229.1_pt1 | contig 15898 bp, 10 predicted proteins | sample 338911 | NCBI WGS metagenome assembly JYMV01 (sample SAMN03354496, study PRJNA234377) | hydrothermal vent metagenome | biome: Deep sea; feature: Hydrothermal plumes at the Eastern Lau Spreading Center, Western Pacific Ocean; material: Seawater | place: Tonga | collected 2009 | depth 2000 m m
CTTATATTGTCGTGTCAGGCATATTCTCAATGTGATTCTGCTGTAATCAGCGGAAACCTCTATTTTGGTTCAGATACTATTCTAAGTGGAGCTTATAATATCTCTGGCAGCTTTACCATCCCAGCCGGCGTAACTATAACAGTTGAGCCATTTGCCATAGGAAATTGTGGTAACCTTAAAATATATGCAGCAAAAATATTTATAGAAGGGACGATTAATGGGAATTATGCCGGTAATCCAGGTGGTTCTAATGGAATCGGTGGTGCCTTGGTAAGTAGTTCTACTGGCGATGCTACAGGTTTAGATGGTTGCAGCAATAGTGGTGATCCAGGCCATATTGTAGTAGAAGGTGGTAAAGCTGGTGGTAATGGGCAAGGAACGGGAAGTGGTGATGGTGGCAAAGATGGTCGTGATGGTTCTGGTCCTAAACAAGAATGTTTCAATACTGTAGATTATGCAGGCATGATAGGCGGATCATCTGGCGGTAGTGGTGGTGGTGGTGCTGGTTATGGAGGCAATGGTACTTCAGGGGGAAGTGGTGGAAACGGTTCAGATGGTTATACATCAGATGTTACTATTTCTCCAGACTTTACAGTTGTTGCAGGGATCGGTAAATCTGGAGGTAATACAGGCCTTGTTTATGGTACTGATAATGGAATAGAGATTGATCTGGGTTCTGGTGGAGGTGGTTCTGCTGGTGGTGGAAGGTCATTTGATCTTGGTGGGGCTGGAGTAAGTGGTGGAGATGGTGGTGGAATGGTAAAACTTGTGGCTTCAGATAGCCTTGTGATTTCTGGTTCAATTCAAGTAAATGGAGAAAGTGGTGGTTCAGGTGGTTTTGGTGGAGATGGTGGTGCCTCTCCAAAATGCTGTTCAGATTTGTGTGACGATTGCGGAGAATTGACAGTATCCTGTGGTGCAGGTGGAGGTTCTGGAGGAGGAGGAGGTTCCGGAGGAGGTGTTTTTATTAAAGGAACTTCAATAATGATTATAACAGGTTCCTTAAATACAGATGGAGGTAACGGAGGCTCATCTGGTAGTTACGGTAGTGGCAGCGGTTGTACTTATTCTGGTTGTTCTAACCAGTCTATTGTAAGTGATCCGGGATTTACAGGAAACCTTGGTGGTGCAGGTGGAGGTGGGAGAATAAAAATATTTGCATCTGATTGTCAAACCAATAATATTGTTCCTATTGTTTCTTATTCAGGTGGGTATGGCAATTCTGGTAATGCTGCTCAGGGTACCTATTATTTATTGGAAACCCTCCCTTGTGGTGGAACAGGTGGTTCCTTAGCAGTAAGTGTTACAACAACAAGTACGAGCTGCACCGGTAACAATGACGGAACTGCTACAGCAAATGCCTCCGGTGGCGTTCCTCCTTATACCTATTTGTGGAATGACCCAAATTCTCAAACTACACAAATCGCTATAGGTCTTGGTGCTGGTAATTACACCGTAAATGTAACTGAAGTATTTGGTGCGATAGCAACAGGAAATGGAAATGTCTCAAGCAGTTCTTCCGGGCCACAGACTGGGAATATTTATGGGCTTACTCAGGTATCCCCAATATCTACTGAAACTTATACTGTTCCCAATACAAGTGGAAGCACCTATAGCTGGGTTGTATTGGGAGGATCTGTTTTTTCAGGGCAAGGCAGCAATAGTGTTCAGGTATTGTGGGGGAATGCAGGTCCAGGACAGGTAAGTGTGATTGAGACTGATGGAAATGGCTGTATGGGAAACACTGTTTATCTCGCTGTTCAAATTGGTAGCGGATCCGGTTTTGCGATATTTATTAATGAGATTCATTATGAGAATGACGGTGCAGATGCATCTGAAGGAGTTGAAATAGCAGGAACTGCAGGCACTGATCTCGCTTGTTATCAATTGGTTTTATATAATGGAAATGATAACAGCCCTTATAATACTGTACAGCTTTCAGGTACCATTCCAGACCAGCAATGTGGTTATGGCACAGTTTGGTTCGATATATCAGGAATGCAAAATGGTTCTCCTGATGGGGTAGCGCTATTTGATACCTGTAATACAAGTATCATACAGTTTTTAAGCTACGAGGGAAGCATGACGGCTACGAGTGGACCTGCAAATGGACAAACCTCATCTGACATCGGCGTTGACGAACAATCGGCTACGGCAAGCCAGTCGTTGCAGTTGGTAGGAACAGGTAATAATTATGCTGCATTTTCTTGGGCTGGATCTATGAATAGCACCCATGATCTGGTTAATACCAACCAATATTTTTGTGTTCCAACTTCAGGCAGTAATTGCACAGGAGATTCAAGTGAAATAAAAATTGTGCTGACAACTGCAGTATATGGATTTGAAATTTCCTGGAGTATAACAGATGCATTGGGTACTCAAGCGGATACTGGATCTGGATATTCTTCGAATACGATCAATTACGATACTGTATGCATAGCCAATTGTGAGTCCTACAATTTTAACATGTACGATAGTTATGGGGATGGTTGGAACGGAGGCTCCTATGCTCTATTGGTTCTGCCTGGTTTGGACACAATTTCTTCTGGTGAATTAACAGATCCTCCAGGGGCTTATGGTTTTAATGTATTTCAAAACTGCTCTTCTATAGGCATTCCGAAAATAGAATTTGCTAAGCGTATGTGGATATATCCCAACCCTTTTACTGAATCAACTACCATAGAGTTTGATAATGCAGGCGAACAGGATTTCGTGCTTAGAATATATAATAGCATGGGTAAAATGGTAAGAGATTTGCATGCTGTTCAAAGTAATCGCATAACAATTTATAAAAATGAATTAAAAGCTGGGCTTTACATTGTAGAGCTAAGCAATGAAACTAAGCAATTTAGGGAGCGAGTTATTATAAAATAACCGCACTAAGCCTATTCTCCTGGCAACTTTTGCATAAGAGCCTTCACCATAAAACAAATTCCAAAGGCTAGGTCAATTTGTCCATACCTTCATTTAGAAGATTTAATTTTTTCTTTGTTTGACACTATTTAACTATTTGATTTGAATAGCGAGATTTAATTAATAATATTTGCACGGTCTTTACTACTTTGCCAATTAAACATATAATAAATCAAGACCTTGAAATAGTGCTATTATTTTGGTCAAACACTTAGAATATTGAACGGAGGAACACTTATTGCTAAAGAATTAACTGCACAAGGAGTTAAGTTTATCTTCACCTTATGTGGAGGCCATATATCACCAATCCTCAGTGGTTGTAAAAGTGAAGGTATTAGGGTCATTGATGTTCGTAATGAAGCCAACGCAGTATTTGCTGCTGATGCAGTATCCAGGTGCTCCGGAATACCTGGTGTTGCGGCTGTAACAGCTGGCCCTGGAGTTACGAATACCATTACTGCCGTGAAAAATGCAAGCATGGCTCAGTCTCCATTGATCTTAATTGGAGGGGCTACGGCTACTGCGTTAAGGGGTAGGGGAGCACTTCAGGATATTGATCAGATGAAACTGATGAAACCACATGTTAAATGGGCAATCTCAGTGAAACATGTAAGAGACCTGGTGCCAGCAGTTAAAAGGGGTTTCAGGATAGCACAAGATAAAGTACCCGGGCCTGTATTTATAGAGTGCCCTGTTGACTTACTTTATGATGAAGATTTAGTAAGGGAATGGTATGGAGCTAAAGCTGATGATACTCCTGCAAAGAGCTTTGCTGACAAAATGCTTAAAATATATCTGAGACGACACGTCAAGAAACTTTTCAAAAATAAAGACCAGGTAAACTTCTCAGAATCTGTTAGTGGCATCGGTTTTACTAATCATAGTGCATCTGATGTTAAAAAAGTTCAAAAACGGTTGAAGAAATCAGAAAAGCCTGTTATGCTGATTGGAAGTCAGGCAGTTCTTAATCCGAAAATGGCCGAAGGATTGGCAAAGGCCATCAGCGCCATGAATATTCCAGTGTATTTGTCAGGTATGGCAAGAGGCCTGCTGGGTGCAGATCATCCTTTGCAGGTAAGACACAAGAGAAGGTTGGCACTAAAGGAGGCAGACCTCATTTTATTAGCCGGTGTTCCCTGCGATTTCAGGTTAGATTATGGTCGGCATATTCGGCCATCTGCATACTATATTAGCATCAATAGAAGCCGAAAAGATCTCAATAAAAATAAAAGGCCCAATACCGGTGTGCATAGTGACCCCGGTACTTTCTTAACGGATCTTAGTTCAGTATTTATTCCTGATGAGAATAAATTGCATGGATGGATCGACCACTTAAAGAAGAGGGATGGAGAGAGGGAAGCTGAAATATCACAAAAAGCTGAGGAAAAACTTCAGGGTATCAACCCTATTGAATTGTTCAGGGAAATGGATAAGATACTGGGTGATAATTCAATACTTATTGCTGATGGAGGAGACTTTGTTGCAACTTCAGCATATACCCTGAAACCACGCAAGCCTCTCAGCTGGTTAGATCCGGTTTGCTCTTGGAGCAAAATTGTGTAATCCGGATTCGGAAGTATGGATCATCTATGGGGATGGCTCAAGTGCTTATAGTTTAGCCGAATATGATACTTTCCACCGACATGAAATACCAGTTATTTCTGTTGTTGGCAATGACGCTTCCTGGGCACAAATTGCAAGGGAACAGATAGAAATACTTCATGATGATGTTGCTACTGTTTTAGCTTATTCTGATTATGATAAGGTAGCAGTTGGTTATGGTGGAGAAGGAGAAAAGGTTAATACTATTAACGAGTTTCAGGATGCTATTGAGAAAGCCAGGCTTGCAAATAGCCAGAAGAAACCCTATCTCATCAACGCTATAATAAGTAAAACGGACTTCCGGAAAGGCTCTATATCAATGTAAATTCTTGCAATAAATGGAAAACAGTGTAGGCCTCATAGATAAAAGCAAAGCCGTATTGATGGTAATTGATTACCAGGAATCGCTTATGTCATTGATTTATGAAAATGAGGCGATTATTGCCAATGCAAATAAGCTCATTAAAGGTGCAAAAATCCTGGGTGTTCCAACCCTTGTTACGGAACAGTATCCAAAAGGACTTGGCCATACCTGCACGGAGATAGAACTTCCATCTGATCAAGAGATTATTGAAAAGATCAGCTTTAGTTGCATGCTCTCAAACAAGGTGACTGCTGCTTTGGAAGACTTGGGAACTAAAACATTGATTCTTGCAGGAATAGAGGCGCATATATGCGTTTTGAAAACTGCCCTGGATGCAAAAGCTGCAGGCTATGACGTGCATGTAGTAGCAGATGCTATTTCTTCCAGAACCGAGGCTAACAGAAAGGCTGCCATACGCAGGATGGAACAGGTGGGAATTTTTATTGTATCGACAGAAATGTTGCTCTTTCAACTAATGGATGAGGCGGGAAGTTCTTCATTTAAGCAAATAAGCCAGCTTGTTAAATAAGACATATTAGATAACTTGGTAATATGCAAGACTGCCAAAGACTATTTGACATCATTTATTCACGGAATGAACTGGGCCCAAATCAAATTGCCTATGCCGAGAAGGACCCATCTAATGCTGCAAATTCCTGGGAAAAATATACAGTTAAGCATACTATCGAAATGATAAACAAGGTGAGCAATGCGCTGTTAAACCTTGGCATTAAGAAAGATGATAAAATTGCCCTGATCTCCAATAATAGGCCTGAGTGGAATTTTATAGATTATGGAGTTCAGCAGATTGGAGATATATGGCCTCCACATAAGGTGAAGATAAACTTAACTCCTTGTGCAGTTAATTCTTTAGCAATGAATTGTATCAAAAGGTTGTAAGGATAAAAGATGATGTTCCTTCGTTAAAGGTAGTTTTTACCATAGATGAAGTACCCAATGCCAGGAATTTTCGAGAAATATTAGCAGATCCTAGCAAGGAAGAAATTTTACAAATTGAAAGTCATAAAAAAGAGGTGGATGTTAGTGATGTAGCAACTATCATATATACGTCTGGCACAACTGGTACACCTAAAGGTGTTATGCTTACACATGGTAATTTGATTTCCAATGTAAAAGCCATCTCAGAAGTGCTTTCCATAGATGGAGGTGCAGCATTAAGTTTTTTACCGCTCTGTCATAGTTTTGAAAGGACTGTAAGCTATGTTTATCAGGCAAATGGGATCTCTGCGTATTATGCAGAAAGTGTTGATACTGTTGGACAGAATTTGCTAGAAGTAAAACCTGATTATTTTACTACAGTCCCCAGATTACTTGAAAAAGTTTATGAGAAAATAATGGCCAAGGGCAGCGAATTGAAAGGGATCAAGAAAAAACTATTTAATTGGGCACTGGATCTTGGTCATCGATATGAATTAGATACTGACCAGGGCTTTTGGTTCGATCTTCAATTGGGGATAGCGAGGAAATTGATTTTTTCAAAATGGAAAGAAGCCTTAGGTGGAAATGTTAAGGCCATTGTTACAGGTGCAGCAGCTTTACAACCTAGATTAGGCAGGGTATTCACTGCTGCAGGCATCCCTGTTGTTGAGGGTTACGGACTTACTGAGACTTCTCCAGTAGTTACCTGTAATTTGCTAGATGAGAAGGATCGGCGCATAGGCACTGTTGGAATTGCAATTCCCGGCGTAAATGTTAAAATAGCTGAAGATGGCGAGATCCTGACCAAGGGTCCCCATATTATGGCAGGCTATTATAAAAGACAAGATTTAACGGATGAAGTAATAGATAGTGATGGCTGGTTTCATACAGGAGATATAGGAACCTTTGTAGAAGGACGATTTTTGAAGATCACAGATCGTAAAAAGGAGATATTTAAAACATCAGGAGGTAAATATGTTGCCCCTCAACCTATTGAGAATACCTATAAGGAATCTGACATGATTGAACAAATAATGATAATAGGAGAATATAGAAAGTTTGTCTCTGCATTGATCGTTCCATCATTTGCTAACCTAAGTCAATGGTGTAATGAAAGATCGCTGGGAAACGGTTCAAATGAAGAAATGATAAGCCATCCAGAATTTTTTTTATATGTCGAAGGGGAACTCGAGAGACTTAATACTGATATAAATCATGTAGAACAGGTGAAAAAGTTCGTCTTATTAAGCGAAGAATGGTCAATTGAATCAGGCGAGCTTACACCTACACTAAAACTTAAAAGACGAGTAATCCAGGAAAGGTATAATGACCAAATTGAAAGACTATACGCTGAAATTGATTAATGCTACACATACTATTATATTATAATTGGGAGTTAAATATTTAAAGCAAATCAAAATAAGTGTAAATTTTTAAGGAATGATACGGCCTTTGTTTATTATGTTATTCTGTTTCGGATTATCCATTGGCTTCTCCCAAACAAATTCAAAATTCAGAAAGTACAATCCAGAAGAAATATGCGTTTCTGCAGAAGAATTACAATTATATGATCTCCTTAATGAATACCGAAAAAAACACAGTCTTCCTTCAATTTCTTTATCTAAAGCTCTTTGTTATATTGCACAAATCCATGCTGAAGACCTGGAGCTTAATGTGAAAGCTCTAACACATGCTTGGAGCACTTGTAAATATAATGCTCAAGTTTCAAAGACATATGGTTGTATGTGGGATAAGCCTAAAGAATTAACCACTTATAAAGGCACAGGTTATGAATGTGCTCATGGTGGTACAGGTGATTATAAAGCTACAGCACAGAGTGCCCTTGAAGGATGGCAAAACAGTAAATCTCACAATGATGTTATCTTAAATAAAGACATTTGGAAAGGAGATACATGGAACGCCATTGGCGTTGGAATTTATGGAAGTTTTGCTACGATCTGGTTTGGGACCCAGAAAGATGAGGATGGTATAACAGTTAGATGTCCTTAAAATATAAAATGAGGGGTAAAGTTATAGGCTTCTTGCAGCATAGGCAACAAGTTTTAATAATTGCTCAATTCCTTCAGGCTACTGTTAATTAATAACATGGGGTTCCTTCTTTGTTAAATGGTTTGCAAGCCTAAGGGATAAGGCCATTATGGTTATCTGGGGATTTACTCCTGGCGAGTTCGGCAGAACGGAAGCATCTGATATATATATTCTATCAGAGCCGATTAACTTTTGATTAACATCAACAATCTTACCCATACCTGCTGTTCCCATGGGATGAAAACCACTAATCATTAGATTTTCTCCCTTAATACTATTCCAATCAAATTTTTTCATTTCTTCCACACTGCTAAATTCTTTTTTTTGCTCACCTGAAAAGGGGAGGAGCACTTTTTCTGCTCCAGCGGCAAAGAATGCTTCTGCAATCAGGATTAAGCCCGATTGAATATCTGTTACATCTGATGGATGTAGCTTATAATTAATCCAGGGAAATGAATTGACCTCTCTAACAGAGCCAGTTCCTCTGTCTTGGATCATTAATCCGAAACTAGATAGGTAATCAATACGTTCCATCCACCAGTTAAAGGCATCTCCTCCAGCAGAAAGGATTTGCCCAACCATACTTTTAGGAGTATGTATACCCTCTAAGGTAATTCTGGGAATTTTTGAAGGCCTGAAGCCTATTCCCTGAGGAATTCCATGTGGTCCGTGGTAATGATCAGGGAAATAAGCAAATACCTTTGTTGCCGGATGGATCTTCATATTTTTACCCACATGCTTAAATTGTGAACCTAGTTTGTTCCTTCTAATTAGGTCTGGTGTATAAAGTGCTCCACATGAGATAATGAGTTTATTAGCCATAATGGATTTTACTCCATTACTATCTTGCAACTCAACCTTTATCCCCATTTTATTTTCCAAAATTTTAGTTGCTTGGGTATTGGCAAATAATTTTGCGCCATTTTTTAAAGCGCTTGGCAGAAATGCATAATCAGTACTTTGTTTAATACCCATTGGGCATCCGAAACAACAACGGCCAGATCCTTTGCAATTTCCAATATTTCTTGGCAATATGTACGATTGTGTAAACCCTAATTTATTTAAGCCTTTTACAAATAATTCAGCAGATTTACTTTGGATCGTTTTTGGAGGCACACAAACAGATGTTTGCAGTTCAATCTTTTCTATATAGGGATCTAAAGTTCCAGAAGAAAAATCAGTCCCAAGGTCCTGATCCCATATTTTTAAGCAAGAGTTAAGAGGCCGTAGACAAGTGCCGGAATTAATAGCGGTTGTACCTCCAATTGTTGATCCAGCCAATACCAATGCCATGCCTCCTGTCATGGACATCGTTAAACCCTGTCCTACGTAATATTTTTCTATCATTTGAGGTGCAGGTTTTGGATCTATTAGCCCACCTTTCTCAACTATTGCAACCGTGTAGCCGTTTTTTGTTAATTGATCGGCTATTGGGGCACCTCCTGCACCTGTTCCAATTATTATAAAATCAAAGGTGTCCTCATTCTCAAATTTTTGATCGCGTAATAGTAATTTCAACGGATGCTCTGGATATTTTGTTTTATCAATATCTTCATCAAATAATGTTTCTATTAAAGGCACAAAAGCAAAGAATGCACTCATTCTAACAAGTCTCCATCGGTTTTCTTTAAGTTTTTTGATAAGAATAGAGAATAGTACATTATTTAGCTTTCCAGATTTAGTAGGCCTAAAAAGAAATAGTAAAGGAGATAGCCATTCTATGAACCAGATAGTAAGAAAGTATATCCAGCGATGAGGCTTGGGAAATCTTTTGGCTCTCTCAAGAGCAATGAGGTTTTTTGCCCTTACATCATTTTCAGGGACACCTGCGTATAGCAACCATCTTTCAGTAAAAGAATAACTCAAAGATTGCTTTTATGCCATTTGTATAGTACTCGCATTTTCGGTTTTGTACATTGGTACATTCGCTTCTCGGTTGCTTAAATGCCGCAGCATTTTTATGTGGTTTCGAAATGCCTGTCCAAATGTTTTGAATTCCATATATTCTATTCCAAATTCTTTTGCAGTTTGTATTAATATGGGTGTGATTTTTGGGTAGTGAACATGACATATCTCAGGAAAAATATGATGTATTACATGAATATTTATACCACCAATTAGCCAGGTACCTATCCTGCTTTCTCTTGAAAAATCTGCAGTAGTAGCCAATACATGCAAAGCGTAATTGTTTTCAATATTTCCTTCCTCATCAGGCATTGGATAGGTGGTTCCATCACAAATGTGAGTGCATTGAAAGACCAGGGCAAATGTAAGGCCAGATAAAATATGAATAGAGACCCAGCCAATAAGAATCAACCACCATGATGCACTTAGAAAAATAAGCGGCAATACCAGGGTAAGTGTATAATACAAGCCTTTTGAGAGGAAAAGAATAAAGTATTCACTTATTGGATGTTTTATATTTTTTATATTACCAATATGACTTTCTCCAAAGAACCATTTAAAATCTTTAAATATAATCCATTGTAGTTGGGCCATTGAATAAAGGAAAGGGATATAAATATGTTGAAATTTATGCAGTGGTTTCCAGGGTTGATGGGGCGTAAACCGAAATAATCCGTGAGTTTCAAGTGTTACATCAATACCATGGATATTAACCCACTTGTGGTGTTCACCATGCATTTGCCTTAGCAAGTATGAGCTTGCACCTACAAAATCCATTCCTCTTGCAAGTAATTGGTTGACCCATTTTTTTGGTGAAATTGCATCATGAACTGAATCATGAACAGAAGAAAATGTGATAAAAATATTTGCAAAACCAAGCAAGGAAAACGCAGCTATTAACAATATTGGGTTATCACTTAGCCAATCGGACATTATTAGTGAATAGATTGAAATCCAGAAGAGGTAAGCCACGGCTATTTTAAGCCATAGCTCCGTGTTTGCGTGCTTTGAGATATTATTCTCTACAAAATAGTTGTTAATGTTTTTTCGCAGGACCTTAATGAATTCATCCTTTTGAGGGGTACTCCTAAACTTTACCCTTTTTTCAGAGATGGTTTTTTGTAACATCTGATTTAATTTTAATAGTACCTCAAGTATAGGGTACTAAAACCAATTTGACCTGCAAATTTAAAAAAATCCTGATGATTTATTGTTTCAATTAAATGCTATTCCAATATTTGCCTTTGGATTAGGTTTTATTTGCTATTTATTCTTTGGATATGTGGCAAGAAGTGTAAATGCAACAGATGCATCTGCCATAGCACAGACCAGCCATGCCGTGCCCAGATTATAGGTGAGCCATATAAATCCGAAGACACTTATGCTCTTGGCGAGGAGAAGGGCAACAAATAAGTTCTTTTGCTGAGGGTTCTGGGCACTCTGAAATGCTAAATAAACTAATAGGCCCATTAAAGAAATAGTAAGCACATGCCATAAAGTACCTGATGGTGCATGGATTTCACCATTTAGCATTAAAACCTGAGCAAGATCATTAAGATGTTCGGTTAAAACATTAGGGATAATAAGAAATAACATACCTGCTATGAGGAATACCATACCCCAAATAAATGCCACTTTTGCATATAGCGGCTTTAAACTATTAAGTTTGTAGTTCATCTAGATAAAACTTGGTTTCCTGGGAAGGCAATTTTGATTATTCAATTTTTAAAAGTACTTTTTATTACGTGTTTTTTTATTGAGTTTTCGTGAACATTTATTAATAATTGCAGTTTATTAGTTTAATTCAGGATTTAACACTTCTTCCTTTTTAATGGGCTTCCTCAGTACGATTTTGTCATCAAATACGTCTAAAACCAGGCTGGTATTTTGTTGAACATCCCCTGCAAGGAGTTTCTTGGAAAGCTCATTCAAAATGGTTTTTTGCATAACTCTTTTCACTGGCCTGGCGCCAAAAGCAGAGTCAAATCCTTGTTCTGTCATCCATTCAATGGCCTCTTTGGATGCACTTAGATGTACTTTTTCTTTTGCCATTTTCTTAACTACATCTTTAAATTGAAGTTTAACAATTTTCTTTATCTCATTAATGCTCAATGGGGAGAACATAATTATTTCATCTACTCGATTTAAAAATTCCGGCCTAATTGTTTGTCTCAATAATTGGTTGACTTCAACTTTTGTCCTATTGAGAATTTCCTGTCTATTCTCTCCATTCATCTTTTCAAAATTTTCCTGGATAATGTGGGAACCAAGGTTAGATGTCATGATGATGATGGTGTTTTTAAAATTTGCTGTTCTTCCTTTATTATCTGTTAATCTACCATCGTCCAATACTTGCAAGAGGATATTGAACACATCCGGATGTGCTTTTTCAATTTCATCGAGTAGAATTACCGAGTAAGGCTTCCTTCTCACTGCCTCTGTTAGCTGGCCTCCCTCATCATAACCAATATAGCCTGGAGGTGCACCAACTAACCTCGAAACAGAATGCTGTTCCTGGTATTCACTCATATCAATTCTTGTTATACAGGTATCAGAATTAAACAGAAATTCAGAAAGTGCTTTACCGAGCTCTGTTTTCCCCACTCCAGTAGGCCCAAGAAAGATAAACGATCCAATAGGTTTGGTTTCATCTTGTAATCCGGCTCTGCTTCTGCGAACTGCATCAGCTACTGCAATGATTGCTTCATCCTGGCCAACTACTCTTTTATGTAGCTGTTTTTCCAGCTCAAGCAGCTTTTCTTTTTCACTCTGCATCATTCTTGTAACAGGAATTCCAGTCCAAACTGATACAACCTGTGCAATATCCTCTGCATCTACTTCTTCCTTTATCATTTGAGAACCATCAGCTTGCATTTCTTTTAACTTTTCTCCAAATACTTCAAGCTGGTTTTCAGCTTCTTTGATCTTGCTATAGCGAAGTTCAGCAACTTTTTCATAGTTGCCATTTCTTTCTTCTTGATCTGCCTGGAATTTGAAGTTCTCAATATCTTCTTTTGCTTTTTGGATTCCTTCAACCACCTCTTTTTCGCTTTCCCATTGTGCTTTTAGATCTGATCGCTCATCATTGAGATTTGCAATTTGTTTCGTGAGCTTGGTCAGTTTTTTTGTATCCTTTTCTCTTTTGATCGCTTCTCGCTCGATCTCCAATTGCCTGATCTTCCTTTCAACTTCATCCAACTCAGCAGGCATTGAATTTATTTCCATTCTAAGCTTTGATGCTGACTCATCTATAAGGTCAATGGCCTTGTCGGGTAAATGTCTGTCGGATATATACCGTTGTGAAAACTCAACTGCCGCTATTACTGCTTCATCCTTAATTCTAACCTTATGATGGCTTTCATACTTTTCTTTTATACCTCTTAAAATAGAGATAGCGTCTTCTGTGCTAGGCTCATCAATAAATACCTTTTGGAATCTTCTTTCCAGAGCTTTATCCTTTTCAACATATTTCTGGTACTCATTCAAGGTAGTTGCCCCAACAGCCCGTAAGTCTCCTCTGGCTAATGCAGGTTTTAGAATATTTGCGGCATCCATAGCTCCTTCGCCACCACTTCCTGCACCAACTAATGTGTGAATTTCATCAATAAATAGGATAATCTCACCGTCTGCTGAGATGACCTCTTTAATTACAGATTTAAGGCGTTCTTCAAATTCACCCTTGAATTTCGCACCTGCTATCAACGCACCCATATCCAAAGAGTAGATTTGTTTTGATTTTAGATTTTCTGGAACGTCTCCATTGATAATCCTATGTGCCAACCCTTCCGCAATAGCAGTTTTACCCACCCCTGGCTCTCCGATTAGGACAGGGTTGTTCTTGGTTCGTCTTGATAAAATTTGCAATACCCTTCGGATTTCTTCATCCCTTCCAATTACAGGGTCTAGTTTTCCTTTTTTTGCCAGCTCATTGAGATGCAGGGCATATTTGGAAAGAGAATTATATGTTTCTTCTGAATTCTGGCTGGTTACTTTCTCTCCTTTTCTCAAATCCTTGATGGCCAGTTTTAGGTCCTTTTCATTAACGCCGGCATCTGTCATCATTTGTCCTGCCGGCCCTTTAGCAGTGGACAGGCCAAGTAGTATATGCTCAATGGATACAAAGTCATCACCCATTTCACTGGCTGAAGCCGATGCCCTTAGCAGGGTTGCATTTGCTTCTTGTGACAAGTAGTTGTTAGCTCCGGATACTTTTGAAAATGATTCTAATATTTTGTCTAGTGCAAGTTTAGATATGTTGAGGTTTACTCCAAGCTTTTTAAAGAGAAAAGGTGTAACGTTCTCATCTACTAATAAGATTCCCTTAAGTAAGTGAGCATTTTCCACTGCCTGATGCTGCATTCCAACAGCAATTTCCTGAGCCTTTTGTAAAGCTTCCTGAGATTTTATTGTAAATTTATGTAAGTCCATAATCATCCTTTTTCTTTCACTATAACTATGAACAAAGTACTTGCCATTGGACTAATTGTAAAAAAACCGGTAATTATGGCATAAAAACTACAAAATATATGTCTTTGTGGCACAATAGTTACAGATTCAACAAGAAACAGAGAATCTGTGAATCTTGTTTCAAATATTTGTAGATCTTATTCTGAATAGCAATTTATCAATCAGCTATTCTCCTGATGGTCACCAGGTTATGAGAATATTCCTCTTTTTCTCTGTTAAAGATGCCATGGTCATCAAAATCATCAACTCTTACTTTTCCTGAAGCGTGGATTATCTGTTTTTTTTCAGATTGATCATCTGATAAAATGATTCCAACATGACTTATCTTAGCATTGTCACTGGCAAAAAAGGCCAAATCTCCTTCAACTGCCTCTTCGACCAGCTCAATGAGCACACCTTCATCAGCTTGTTCTCGGCTATCACGTGGTAATGCAAAGCCACACATTCGGTAGACCATCTGTGTAAAACCTGAGCAGTCAATGCCAAAAGGTGTTCGTCCACCCCAGAGGTAAGGTGTATTGAGGTATAGAAATGCGTAGCTTGCTATCTGATCGCTCTGTACTTCATCAAAATTAACCACTCCTCCCTCATACTTATATTTGTTTTCTCCTATAATAAATTGAGTGCCAACTAGTGGGGGTAGGAGGGAGCCAAGAACCACATTGAGGTCATTGTTTGTTGCCAGGTCTTCTATTGCAAAAGAGAGCTCGTCTACTAAATACTCATCTTTCTCGTCTTGCTCATCCTCTTCAGATAATAATTTAACCTGGTATTTGTCAACCCAGCATTCGTAACCATCATGATCAAGTTTGATTCTATACCATTTTTCATTTTCATCAACAATATCAAAATGTTCTCCGAACAGCACTTGATTGATCATCTCTGCTTTGTCCGACGGTTCTGAACGGCCAGGAATTACTGATAGATGGCAATAACCGAAACTCATTTTAGATTAATTGTGGATGAGTACGAATGTACGAATTAGCTAATAGAAGTTCCATTCTACAAGCGGAAAAATAAATGAAATATGGGGAGCTTGTTACGATTTTTCTATAACAATTGCAGAGGCTCCACCTCCACCATTGCATATGCCAGCTGCACCAAGCTTAGCATCATTTTGAGAAAGTACAGAGATAAGAGTGACGACAATTCTCGCTCCTGAACATCCCAGCGGATGTCCTAACGAAACTGCTCCCCCATTTACATTGACCTTTTCAGGATCTAATTTCATCTCTCTGACGTTTACCAGGCCAACGACAGAAAAGGCTTCATTCAATTCAAAATATTCTATGTCATTTAAAGAGAGACCAGCTTTCTCAACAGCTTTGGGTAAAGCTTCAGATGGAGCTGTGGTAAACCATTCAGGTGCTTTAGCAGCATCTGCATAGCCTTTTATTGAAGCTAAGGGTTTAAGTCCCAATTCTGTTGCTTTTTCCCTGCTCATTAATACTAATGCTGCCGCTCCGTCATTTATGGTAGAAGCATTCGCAGCTGTTACAGTACCATCTTTTTGGAAAACGGGCTTAAGCTGCGGGATCTTATCTATCTTCACATTGGTGTATTCTTCGTCCTCATGGGAAAATGGGAAGTTCAAAGAGGAGGTTGTTCCGGTTGAGGTTCCGCAACGAAGAGGAGATCCTATTTTGGTTGATGAGGACG
>JYMV01033094.1_pt1 | contig 15898 bp, 16 predicted proteins | sample 338911 | NCBI WGS metagenome assembly JYMV01 (sample SAMN03354496, study PRJNA234377) | hydrothermal vent metagenome | biome: Deep sea; feature: Hydrothermal plumes at the Eastern Lau Spreading Center, Western Pacific Ocean; material: Seawater | place: Tonga | collected 2009 | depth 2000 m m
GGACGAGCACTACGACGGACGGGTTCCGGACATTCTCGACAACGCCTTTGTAGTCGTGGATTTCGCCTCTAAACAGCGTGCAATGCTGGATTTGAATATGTTCGCGGACGGATCTTGGTATCAAGAGTCGATCGTCGTTATTGGCTCTCAAGCAAAAGTCGAGTGCCAGATTCCCGGCCCGACGCGTTTCTGGCCGAAGGAATCGCTGGGAGAGTCCCCGACGCCGCGGCTCACTCTCAGTCCACGCGACCCGAAAGGTCCAAAGACACTGGAGATTCCGGTCGATCCCAAACTATTGGAAGCAGGTGACCATAACGGCTCTACCTTCTACCAACATGAACGCTTTGCCAAAGTCTTGCGCGGAGAACAGTCCGTGGAGGTCTCCCTGCAAGATGGCCTCAAGGCAGTGCTGATTGGACTGGCAGCACATCGTTCTATTGAAACTGGAAAAGCAATAGATCTAACCAGTGGAGATTATAGAATCTTATGAATCAGCTTTTAAATAAATATAAGATGCTGAATGCTTTTTAATACTGTAATAGCTTTTTCTATAGTAATTCGGTTTGGAATAATAATTACCAGTTACGATACAATTACTTTGTATTTGGGTTTTTGGGTTGGTTTAAGGCTTTTTGGAAAGCCCCGATAGATCAGATTCCACACCGTAGCGCAACGCACGAGATTCAAGAGCGAAACGCAGTTCACAGAAATGCACGAGTTCCTCATGGTTCATGGTAAATACCCGGTATCCTTTGTGCAGTTCTGAAACCACCAAGCCCTCGGATTTCAGCAGAGAAAGAGCTTCACGCACCGGAGTATTGCTGATTTCAAGAGCTTGAACCAAAGAGGCTTCCTTCAGGGGTTGACCTAGTTTCAACTCCTTCCGAATAATTCCCTTGCGTATCGCATCCCTGGCTACCTGTACCAGCGACTCGGGACGTTTGGTAATTTTCAGTGACGGTACTTCCATGAATAACTTCCATCAAAAAATATTTTATTTTTATTAAAAAAGATTTGAATTTTGAGGCACAACAGTTGATTTTGAGGTATCATCAGAATAATCATTGAGGTAAAATAGGAAGTCGGGCGTGATGGGCAAGATAGACTTCATTGAAATTGGTTTGTGGTGAGGCTGTCCATAAAACACCTCAAGGTGAATCCACAGGAATACACCTCGACCGATTCAAAGAGGTTTCAAATCAAATTAATAAAGGTTAGAAGATTCCGTTGATCCTATAGTCGTAATTTAGGTTAATGCCATTGAAAAATCCTGTAGAGGCTTCAATTCCTGTGACAAGTCTTCATCTGGACGCCCTGGGCGGAATATCTGGAGATATGTTCGCTTCTGCTTTCCTGGATGTTCATCCAGAATTAATGATGGACATCAGAAATGCAGTGGAGAAGATGGAATTGGAGAACCATGTGGAGTGTGATGCGAATGCTCATGGCGACGGTGTTCTCAATGGTACCAGGTTCCTTGTTCGTAATGAATTTCCCAAAGCCTCGTATCACACCCCATGGAAGGATCTGCGCAGAAGAATTTCAGATGCCGGTTTAGAAGAAGGAATTCTGAAAAATACACTTGGGATCTTTGAAATGCTTGCAGAAGCAGAAGCCATCGTGCATGGAATCGCTCCTGAATCCGTTGTATTTCATGAGGTTGGTTCTGTGGATTCGATTGTTGACATACTGGCCGCATCGGTCATCATCCATGCCCATCCGAATGTTCAGTGGTTTTTGGGAAGCCTTCCATTGGGTCGTGGAGAAGTCCAGACCGATCATGGGAAAATGCCCCTGCCGGCTCCTGCAGTCATGGAACTATTGAAAGGTTTCGAGTTTCAAGATGACGGAGAAATGGGAGAAAGGGTGACTCCTACGGGTGCTGCCATATTGCGCTTTCTTTCTGAGAGGAAAGGACTCAGCCAAAATCCGGATGGTATTCAAAGAAACCTGATTACTTCAGGACTTGGTTTTGGAACCAGAAAACTGAAATCCAAAAGTAATGTTCTGAGGGTTACTTTTTTTGGAGCCAGAAGGCAAAGTTTCTCCGAAGAAAAACTATGGGTCCTTCGTTTCGAAGTCGATGATCAGTCTCCGGAGGATTTGGCTATAGGGTTGGAGCATCTTCGGAACGCTGAAGGAGTCCTGGATGTTGTGCAATGGCCGGTATTCTCCAAAAAAGGGCGCATCGCCTTTTCGGTCCAGGTGCTTGTAGAAACTGAGGCCGCCGAATCAATCATCCAAAAGATTTTTTTGGAAACAACAACTTTGGGAGTTCGTTATCATGAGGAATCACGTAAAATCCTCGAGCGCGATTCCGTGGAAGTGGAAGGTTCCCGGGTCAAACTGGCATACCGTTCATCCGAAACCACGGCCAAGATGGAAATGGATGATCTGAAGGAGGTTCCAGGATATGAACAACGAACATACCTTCGAAGGAAATCCGAAAATGCTGCTCTTGAAAAGCATGGCCAAAAAAAATGAAAATATTGTGAGTTTGGCAAAGAAATTGGCCGGAGTTTTTGAAGACTGTGGCAAAATGACCATTGCCGTTTCAGGAGGAGTCGATTCAATGACTCTTGCCAGTTTCGCCCAACGCCAATTGGGCAGGGAAAGGGTGAAAATGATTCATGCCTTGTCTCCTGCGGTTCCCAAAGCAGCGACATCGAGGGTCAAAAAACAATCAGAAGCAGAGAACTGGGATGTTGAACTGGTCGACGCAGGTGAATTTGCAGATGAGCATTATCTTTCGAATCCTTTTAATCGATGCTTCTTCTGCAAATCTAATCTGTACAAAACACTATCTCAGATTTCTCAAGGAACTTTGGTTTCTGGAACCAATTCAGATGATCTTCAGGATTTTCGTCCTGGACTCCAAGCAGCGGAGGAGCACCAAGTTCGCCATCCTTTCGTCGAAGCGGCTTTTGCAAAGGAGGATGTGAGAGCACTGGCACGTCATCTGGGGCTGCCTGAATTGTCCCAACTTCCTGCTTCTCCCTGCCTTTCCAGTCGGGTCGAAACGGGGATACGCATCAACAACAACGATCTGGAAGCCATTGACAAGGTGGAAACCTGGATACAGGATCATTACTCTCCAAAAACTGTACGATGCCGGGTTCTGGAGGAGGGAATCATAATTCAGTTGGATACAAACACCCTTGAGGGTCTGGTTTTGAAGAATCAGAAGGAGACAGTGTTGAAAATCAAAAACATCTTCCACCACAGGCCTGAAATAGGGATTCGTTTTGAACGCTACCAGCGGGGTAGTGCTTTCTTGATTCCCGGATAGGATTGATGCATATGGAAGCTTCCGAAGTACAAGTCGATTTCGTAAGGAAAGATAGAATTGGAATTGCAGAGGCGGTTTTTTGCCTCCAGAAGAACGTGAAGCAGATTGAAGTGATTCTTGAGGAAAGCAAAAAAAATGGTGGTTCGATATTACTCACCCGGCTTTCTGAAGAAAAATACTTGACCCTAAGACCAGAAACCCGCGGTGAAATGGACTACGATCCACTTTCAGAAACAGGCTTTCATTGTTTAGATGCCTCTCAAAATAATCAAGAACCAGCAAAATGTGTAATCATTGCTGCAGGTACTTCTGATGCACGGGTTGCCCGAGAGGCAATGAGGACGCTTGAATTCGATGGGATTCAGGCCCACATTATTTTTGATGTCGGAGTCGCAGGAATATGGAGGTTAATGGGCCGGATTGAGGAAATCCGGAATTATCCAGTTGTGATTGCGGTGGCTGGAATGGACGCTGCTCTACCAACCGTGTTGGGAGGACTGGTGCCAGGGGTGGTGATTGCCCTTCCCACCTCAAATGGCTATGGCGCCAGCCGTGACGGAGAAACAGCACTGGCAGCTTGCTTGTCCTCTTGTGCTCCGGGAATTGTGGTCTGTAACATCGACAATGGATATGGTGCCGCCTGTGCCGCACTCCGCGTACTCTCTGCTACCTGAACTCCTCTTTCCTCTGAGCCTGGGAAGGCAGTTCCATGAAGGGAACCAGATAAGGTCCTTCGGGAATCACGGCGACTTCCTCGCTTTTTTGCTCTTCCATGCTGAGGGATACGGCCTCAGCGACACTCGAAATTTGGTCGACTCCGGTGATTTTTCGTTCCTCATCATTGAGCCCACAGGTGAAGAGTTGAATACCTCCCACCCTCATGGGTTTCAACTGCATTTCCGTCTGCCACTCATCAATATCGGCCATTTGTTTTTGTTTTAAACCTTCTAAAAATTTTGCTGATCCTTTTTCTACAAGATTCTGTTGAGCTTTCTTGAAGCCTTCAGAACCGAATCCCTCAGAGCATTCGGACGCAATGATCAGGTTGCCGCCTTCCTCCAGAATGTCCAGCGGGGTGACCATGCCCTTCACCGTCTGGTAGTAGGTCTTGTCCAGTGGATACCCTGCGGCATTGGTAACGATAGTACGGAATCTTCTTCCAAGTTCTCCGGGGAAAACAATCTGTGGAGGTAAGTTTAAAAGACGGCCTCAAGGCTGTACTGATGGGACTGGCAGCCCATCGCTCCATCGAAACTGGAGAAGCGATTGACCTCACCCGAGGGGAGTATCAAATAGCCTGAAAGTCAAATGAAATCATTGATCAGCCAGGACCGATTTCATTGGATTAGCCAAAAATACGATCGATTAAAGCCAATTTGTTACCCTTGAATTCATTCTTCTTTGAGCCATCAGTCCTTTAATATATGATGAAGTTCTAATGAAAAGATCTTCACTAAGAGATCACCAAATTGTGTATCCACCATCAATCACAATAGTTTGACCAGTAATAAATTTTGATGCATCCGATGCTAAAAATACTGCTAAGCCCTTTAATTCATCCGGTTCCCCCGGACGACCCATCGGTGTCATCAATTTGATTAAATCTTTAACTTTGGGATCTTCTAGGGGGCCTGAACCCATTTCTGTTTTCATATACCCTGGTCCGATAGCATTGACATTAATACCGTATTTAGCCCAGTCTCCAGCAAGTTGACGAGTGAACATAACTACACCCCCTTTTGCCGCACAGTAAGCATTATTATGCCTTCCGAGATTCCCAACAAATCCTGACATTGAAGCAACATTGATGATTTTACCTTTTTTTTGATTGATCATGACTCTTCCTACAAGCTGAGAACAATAAAAAACAGAACATAGATCAACCTTAATTACATAATCCCAATTTTCTGGATACACCTCCTCTGTAGGGATACTAGCGTCCCCACTGGGTGTTTGTGGTTTATAAACAACTCCTGCATTGTTGATTAAAATTTCAATACTGCCAAATTCTTCATAAACCTTGTCAACCATCTTCTCAACACTTTTGTAATCTGATACATCGGTTTTAATGAAAATTGATCTTTGGCCAATGTATTTGATTTCTTCTACAACTTTTTCCCCGTTTTCTTCATCCAGTTCTACAACGACAACATCGGCTCCGGCTTCAGCTAAACCATGTGACATGGCTCTTCCCAAACCTCTGCCTGCTCCGGTAACAATTGCAGTACGATTATTCAATTTGAATGTTTCCAGAATATTCATTCTTATAAAACCTATGGATTCTAAAAGATTAACTTGGAGTTTATTGTGATGAACTTATTTGCATCATTTACCTGAAGTGCTCGCATCTGTCACAAATCCCCCTCCTGAAGCATCAAGCCTACAACCGGAAATAAATGAAGCCTCATCAGAAAGACACCATAAAATTGGAACTGCAATCTCATCAGCATCTGCCGTCCGCTGCATAGCAATAGTTGACTCAATATTCTTTCTAACATTCTCATTGTCCCGTACGGTGCTTGTCATGTCTGTTAGCGTAACACCGGGGCGCACAGCATTTACACGAATACCCTGTGTACCAATTTCCTTTGCAAAACCAACAGTGAAAGCGTCTACAGCAGCTTTAGACGCTGCATAGGCACTGTTACCCGGTCTTCCGCCAATGGTGCTGGCCATTGAAGAGACATTGACGATAGAACCACCGGATCCGCCAAATTGAGTAGACATCCTTCGTGATGCTTCTCGACAACATAACATGGTACCTATAACATTCACCTGCATCAGTTGGTCTAGTTCAATTTTTTCGAAATCAGAGATTAACATGTGCTTCCCTCCCACACCCGCTGAATTCACTAATCCTGATGGGGCACCTAACCGCTCAGTTACTTCATCAAACATTCTGATGATATCAGCTTCTAAGCTCACATCTGCCTGAACGGTAAAAGCAATACCACCATCATTTGTTATATCATCAACTACATAATTTGCTGAGATTAGATCTCTATGGAAATTCACCGCAACGGAATAACCTTCCTTTGCAGCACGACGACAAACTGCTGCTCCGATTCCCCTAGAACCACCAGTTACCAATAAAATTTGGGACATTTGTTATTACATTGTTGCTGATATTAAGGCTGAAAACACTTTTACTTTTTCAGGCAATTTGTTTGCTGGTTAAGTTAACAGCCATTCCCCCAGAAAAGCATTCAGGCGTACACAGAATCCGTGGGTTTTTGCCGACATACCGCTTAGCATCTTTAATTGCATCATCTATTTTTGAAAAAGTCCTAAATCCCATTCCTCTCGCAAATCCTGGTCTTTGAGCTCCAACCACATAAACTTCTGAGCACCATTTTAATGGTATACTTCCCCCAGTTATCATCGACATAGCATGGAATGGATGGTAGGTATAATAATTGGAATAACTGAAACAATAAGCATTATCAGTTGAAATACGGAAAGCTTCATCCGATTCCAGAAATTCTTTTGAGGTAGAATAATTCTGCAGTGAGGAATAAGTTTCCTCATAAGAGGGAAACCAGTCTTTATTGAACCAACCGTCACATAAGGAAACGGTAATGATGACGGCATCGGGACGAAGAGCTTTGGCACATCTTGAATATTGGGCACCAATTCCCAGGCTCATAAGGATTGGATTAGTTCCCATACCTGGACCATAATGAAAATCTCTGGGCATTCCTATGACCAGAATATCTGCAGGTTCATTTAATTCATTGATGATTACATTTGAACGCTGACTGGCAAGGGGCCATGTTGCTTTTTCAACTTCAGTTGTTTTACCTGCCTTTACTGAGAGAACATCACTTTTTTGGCCAATTACAGCATCAACAGTGTAAAAGGATTTCCCTGTTCTCTTTTCTATAGCTTCACCAATCGATTGGAACTGGTCACGCATATAGGATTTCACTCCACCTCCCAACCAATCCTTTCGCAGCATTGTCTTGGGTGAATGATGACTTGCAATGGATTTTCTGCCGGCAAGTCCTGTAACCAGCATCTTGTATCCGCCAGAGAATCCACCATAAGGGTTTGCTGCACAATGCCCGATGAGTATGGGGATGTCCACATTGGCAACAAAACCGTTTGTCTGAACGGAATTACCCATTTCATCAAGCCCCAGATCCATTAGGTTGCGGTCTTCAGCATCATGATTGATGATTCGATTAGGCCAAAAGTTGTTGACTATTTCTGGACCGAGATACCACATCCATTCTTCATAGGTATTGCGGCGGTGAAGCCCTTGGGCACAAACGAGCGTGATGTCCCCTAGTTGGCATCCTCCAGCCAACAAATCCTCCAGAATCATGGGAATTGAAACCCTACGATGAGATAATAGCTGAGCCCCACCCTTAACTCGATCAGGGAAAACGATCGCAACAGTTTTCCCAGGACCAGCTAATTCCTTCAAAGTGGGCATGCTTAAAGGATTATCAAGAGCTGCTCGTGTGACGGCAACAGGGTCAACTTTGGGAGGGTCTTCGTACGTTTCACCGTATCTAACTACGACAGCACTGTCGGGTAATTCAACAGCTAACTGAGTCAAACCATAGTCAAGATTTACATGTTTCATAAAAGAAACTTTCTATGTGATTTCTTCTCTAACTAAAATTTTAAAAATTGCAGAAGTATCTTCTTTGCCAAATCCCGCAGTTCTTGCCAAATTGTTTAATTTTTGTCCGGATTCGCTAATCTCAAGTTTCATTCCTGACTTCAGTCCCATTGCAATGCCAAGTGCTACATCCTTATGTAAGTTGTCAATTGAAAATACTGGCGAATAATCATTTCCAATAATCTTTGGGGCTAATTCATTAAAGAGCTTACTTACAGTTGCAGCACCACTTGAAGAAATAGTTTCAAATAAAAGTCGAGGTTCCATTCCTAGCTTTTTGCATAATGAGAAGACTTCGCATGTTATGGAATTAATAGCACCAAACATCAGATTGTTCAGGATTTTGATATTGTTACCATGACCTGATGGTCCAACATGTATAATCTTCGCAGCAAAAGTTTCTAAAACCGGTCTCGCAACTTCAATCCATTCAACATCTCCACCGATTGGAAATGTCCAGTTACCCGCAGCACTAGGACGCCCTAATACAGGACAATCCAGATAACCCACCCCTCTTTTTTTTGCAGCTTCTGCGTTAGCTTGTGAAGTTTCAGAATCAACAGTACTGGTATCGACCAAAACTGCACCTTCAGATGCTCCAGCAAGCAAACAATCTGGTCCATTTCTGACAACATTTACTACATTATGAGGATGAGGTAGAGAAAGCAAAACCACTTTTGCCTGTTTTGCGATTTCTTTAGGGGTTGACAGCACAATACAACCAGATACTTTAGCATTGGAAATAGCCTCAGGATTCTTGTCATGCACAAGAACATTGTAACCCTTTAAAAGTAATTTTTCCGCTATCACATTTCCCATGATACCGTAGCCAATTAATCCGACATTTTCATTCATTATTGAACCATTATTTAAATGAAATAAAAAAATATAAGCTAAAATTAAATCTAGCTAATACTGATAAAATAAAAGGTGGGAGAACGTTAATGTAACACTCAAGCGAAACCTAAAAGCCTTGGCAATGTCATAGGAATTGCTTCTACAAAAGTAATAAGGAAGATTACAATTATTTCAATTGCAAGAAAAGGTAGCATTTCCCATGCAATCTTTTCTACAGGTTCATTTGATAGACCTGCAGCAACGAATAAGACTAGGCCCATTGGAGGTGTAGCTAGTCCGACAGTGACATTAACACACATGATGATAGCAAAATGTAAAGGATCTACACCCAGTGCTACAAAAGTAGGGCCCAATACAGGTCCTAAAATAAGTATTGCTGGACCGGCATCAAGAAACATGCCCACGAATAAGAGCAAAATATTTACAAGAAATAACAAAACCAGAGGGTTTTCACTGATCAAATTCATGATCTCCATTGCCTTGGATGCTGTACCAGTTAAAGCAACTAGGGTAGCAAACGCTGTGGAAGCACCGACAAGGAATAAAATCATTCCTGATGAAAGCGCAGCATTGAATAATACTTTTGGTAGATCAGTCAGGCTCAATGTACGTAAAACAAACATACTGATAATAATGGCATAACCCGCAGCAATTGCCGCAGCTTCAGTTGGAGTGAAAATTCCTAACAGGATACCTCCCAAGATAATTATTGGAGTCAACAAAGGCAGAAAGGCACCTCTGAAGGAAATGACAACTTCTTTCAGTGAAGCCCTTTTACTCGCAATGGGATAGTTTCTTATTTTGGACAGGTAAACAGTCATGGCCATCAAACCAAATCCTACTAAAAGACCTGGTATCAGACCTGCGGCAAATAAGCCGGCAACTGAAACATTCATGACGAAAGCATAAATGATCATGATGCCACTGGGAGGAATGATAGGTCCAATGACTGAAGACGCAGCTGTAACTGCGGCTGCAAACCTACGTGTATAACCATTCTTTTCCATGGCAGGGATCATCATGGAGCCGATGGCGGAGGTATCTGCTACTGCAGAACCACTCAATCCAGCAAAGAGTATGCTGGATAAAATATTGACATGTGCTAAACCCCCTCGAAGATGACCGAGCAACGCTTGAGACAGGCCTACTAGCCTCATGGTGATCCCTCCTTTGTTCATTACTTCCCCAGCTAAAATAAAATAGGGGATGGCCATTAGAGGGAAACTGTCAATTCCATTATACATTCGCATGAGAAGCATGGGGAACATTGAAGCCTGTCCATCGAAAAAAAGACTCAAACCAGGTGCAATCATCAATGCAAAAGCAATAGGTAAACCAACAACCATCAAAATCAGGAGTAGCCAAAAAAATGTGAAAGACATGAGATTTTATCGCATTAATGTTATATTTCCTTCTTCATACCGAAGGAATTAAATCCTTTACGCTACTATCATATACAATGAGTCTTTTTATCCTAGTCAACAGATGTTCCATAGAAACCAAAAACATACATGTAAAACTTATTGGAAGAATTAAATAAATATAACCAATCTGTAAATCAAAAGAATAGGCACGAGCACCCATACCTGATTGAACAAAACTTAAAGATTGATAGAAAAAATTTATGATGAACAAAAGAATTAGAATATGGATAATCATTTCAAATAAAATAAGAAATCTTCCTTTAAATTTATTGAGTAAAATATTTATGCTTACATTCCCGCCAATTCGATATGAAATTGGCAATACACAAAAAGTCATCCATAACATCATACATCTGGCAACTTCCTCGGACCAGTAAGGTGTGTCATTTAAGACATACCGGAAATAAACCATATAAAGTATCACCAATGTCATCACACCAATAAGGGTACCCGCAATGAATGAAGCAATTTTTTGTACGAAATTGTTGAAAAGACTCAGATATTTCTGGATTAGATCAAGGAATGTCATTTTTAATTGAAGTATAACTCACTTTTATATTTTGTTTCAATACCTTTAGTGCTTTATTGACGATATCTTGAGTTTCCAACCCATATTTATTTAATAGATAGGGGGTTGAACCACCTTCAGCAAAAGAATCTTTGATTCCAACACGATTCACGGCAATACTTATATTTTTTTCATTTAATGCCTTGCTGACTGCATCCCCCAGGCCTCCAATAATGGAATGATTTTCTGCAGTTATTGTGGCACCACAATGACTGACAAGTTCACATATTTTTTGATCATCAATGGGTTTGATAGTATGAACATTCACAACTGTAGTTTCTATACCGCTTTCAGAAAGGATTTGTGCCGCCGATTCAGCCTTTCTCAACATTATTCCACATGCAAAAATAACCAAATCATCTCCTTTTCTGGTTATTTCAACCTTACCAATATCCAGTTTTTTTATTTTTGTATCACTGGATAGCTCAGTTTCTGCTCGGTTCAAACGCAAATATACCGGGCCATCGTAATCCATTGCAGCATTGACTGCAGAATCTATTTGTTCAGGACCACATGGTTCAATGACGCACATATTTGGTAACGCACGCATCAGGGCTATGTCGTCAATAGCCTGGTGAGAGACCCCCAATAAGGTAGTCAAGCCAGGCAGAAAGCCAATTAATTTCACATTTGATTTTGGATAGGCCACCTGCATTGCAACTTGATCATAAGCTCGTCTGGTTAAAAAAACGCAGAACGAATGAACGAAAGGCACATCCCCCATCCGGGCCATACCTGATGCAACCCCAACCATATTCGCCTCAGCAATACCCATCATAAAAAAACGATCAGGGTATCGGTCTCTAAAAAGATCTGTTTCAGTAGGGGGTGCTAAATCAGCACATAGAGCAACTATTTTTTCATTTCTTTCTGCAAGCCTGCAGAGAGCTTCACCATAATATCTGGGTACTAATTTAACATTGCTCTTTTCTGTAAAATCTCCTAGGTGTAAGTTTATTTTTCTCATTCTAAAGCCTCTAACGCCCTTTTAGCCGCATCCGCAGGAAAAATCAAATTGTGACTCAGTTGTCCTTCAAGAAATGGAACACCCTTTCCAACCAAGGTTTTTGCTAAAATGACAGATGGTTGATTTTCACAATTCTTTGCCTCTTTAAAAGAACTCAACAAATGATTTATATCGTTACCTTCTGCAGTTAAAACGTTCCAACCAAAGGCCTCAAATTTTTCCCCAAGTGGTTCCATCATCATCACTTTTTCCACATCACCATCAACCTGCATTCCATTACAATCAACAACTAAGCACAAATTTGACAACTTCCATGTTGCTGCAGACATGATCGCCTCCCATGTCTGTCCCTCTTGCAATTCTCCATCTCCGAGTATCACATAAAACCTGGAACTGATCTTTTTTCTGCGAGCTGAAATCCCCATTCCAATGGCAACCGACATGCCCTGTCCCAGAGAACCACATGTGGCCTCAACCATTGTACCAAGCCTTTCTGACACGTTGATTTCGAGATCAGAACCATCTACACAGTAAGATTCAAGACTATCTAACGGTATGAGACCCTTTTCCGCAAGGACAGCATAGAAAACTGCAGAGTTGTGTGCGGTCGATAATATCAATCTATCACGATAAGGCCAATCGGGATCTTCAATCTTTAATCTGAGCTCATCAAAAAAAAGTACAGTGAATAAATCAGCTGCTCCAAGCCCCTGCTGTACATAACCCCTTCCATGGCGGGCTACCATTTGTACAACATGCTTTCTTATTGCCAACGCTTTTTTTCCCAATAAATGAATTTTCTCTGAATCCATATGCCTAAAAAGTATCAATTAACATTCCTAATGAAAAAAATATCCAATTCATAATTAAGCAAACTTTTCTCTTCTAATTTTATGTATCGAAGGAATCAATACTCCTGATAAAATAATAAATATTGCGATGATATCTTTTTGACTTATGGGTTCATTTAAAAAATAGTTTGAGAAAAGAGCACCGATAGGAGCAACAAATACAGCGTAGAGAGAAACCCATGCAACAGGGATTTTTGAGAGGGCAAAATTGTAAAGAGGAAAGTTAATTACCGTTGCAAAAATTACTAGATATAGGAAAATCGGGAAAGTAATCAAATCTCCCATCAAATCAAATATAGATTCTTCAAAGTCAACGTACAAAAAATATCCAAACCCCATTAAGGATGATACGATAGCTGCCCCAGCAATCTGCCCTAAAGCCATATCAAGCGGTTTTAGATATTTTCTGTTAAGACCTCTTCCTAGAATATGACCACATAGGCTACAGAATACCCCTGCAGCCGCAATCATATTCCCTAATAGGCTCGAAACTCCAGTTGATGTCCTCATTGTAACGAGCCAGAAAGTACCTAATACTGCAACGCAGGCTCCCAAATACAAACTGGGGACTATAGGTTCTGAAAGAAATAAACGACCTAAAAGTGGACTAAGAAGTGGGATCAAGCCCCATAGAATCGTAATAGTCAAAATATCTGTCTTGGTAGCTGCAATCATATTTAGAGTAAAAGCCAATCCTGGAGCAAGGGCGCCAAAACCAATCCCAGCAACAAAGCTTGAATAATTGATTTTCCATTGAATCAACAGAACAAATATAAAAAGAATGATTGTTCCTAAAATCATTTGCGCAGGGACAACGAGAAGGGGGGGGGCAAATGTTGAAGCAGGTTTCATGGCCACCAATCCACCAGTCCATAAAATAATTGAAAGAATCTGAGCAACATGGCCAACAAGAGGATTCTTATCTAATAAATAACGGGAAGAAATTAAAGGAAACATGATTCATTAATTCATGAAATATAAACTTTCTCCTGGGAAAGTAAAATTATTAAATTAAATGTCTAACTGTTAATTATCCCACCATCAACATTTAATATCTGACCAGTCATATAACTTGATGCCTTAGATAAAAGAAAAATAATCACCGAAGCTACTTCTTCGGGTCTACCAAATCTTTTCTGAGGTATCTGACTGATTAATTCTTTGCCACGGGTTTTAATGATTTTTTGAGGCATTCTTGTATCAATGACTCCTGGTGCCAAACCGTTAACCAAAATCTCGGGTGCCAATTTTCTCGAAAAACCCCTGACAAGTCCGACAATACCACCTTTTGCAGCAGTATAAGGTATGTGATCGAATGCACCCCTTCTGAATGCGAGTGAGGATATCAATACAATTCTTCCTACATCTTTTTTACTAAAATTTGGTAAAAGTGTATCTATCAAATCATAAGCATTTGTTAAATTGTGTTGAATGGCTTGATCCCAAACTTCGTGATTTGCAGCCCCACCATCATCAGGTTCTAATACTCCCGCTAAATGAACAATTGCATAAATAGGTCGATCGATGTGTAATTTAATTTTTTTACATTCATCCACATTTTCCAGGTTAGAATGGATCCATTCAAAACCAGCATCACGATATTTTCTTTTAAGTTGATCTAAACTTTTTTTATCAGAGTCAATCAGGATCAGTCTAGTTTTTTCCCGGGATAGAAGCTCAATCAGAGAATGCCCTATTCCGCCGGAAGCCCCTGAGATAACACAAGTTTTTCCATCTAAACCGGTATTCATGAATTTAATTCCTTAGGATACATGTATTTGGTCTTTGGGAAAATTGAATTAAAAGGCGGGATATTATTTTTTCAGATGGTTAAATGAAAAGAGTTTTTAAAGGAAATTCCTGAACTCTCAAATTAAGAGCTCAGGAAGAGTTAAAATATGATTTTATAATTTTAAATTAGCTGCATCAATTTGTGCTTCACAAACTTTAGTTTCAGCTAAAACTTTATCAAGCCATTCACGTCCATATTGCTTTTCATACCACTTGTACATTCCTTTGGTAGCATCAATAAACATTTGTTTTTGTTCTGGGGTTGGCTTGTAGATAGTACCACCTGCTTTCTTAAACTCTTTATAGGCTGCAATGGCGCCGGCTTTTGGACTTTGACGGGTTTCCCACATCATGTGGTAAAATCCATCATTAACAATAATTTTTTCTGCATGGGAAAGGGAATTCCAAAAATCATTATTCAACCACCAAAATGCTGCCATATAGGCGTGTCCATCCAGAGTTGCGTAACGTAGATGTTCATGAAATTTCATACTTACAATATCTGTAATACCGTTCTTTGTCCCTTCTACAACTCCGGTGGCCAATGACGTATAAACTTCAGGCCATGAAATGGGTGTTGGATTCCCTCCCAACATCTTTACCATTTCTTTCTGGATATCAGCTGGAATGGTTCGGATTTTTTGTCCTTTTATATCTGAGGGCTCTTTGATCTGGGTTTTGGTTGTCATGAAGTTCCTCCAACCTCCAGTGTTCCCTACCATCATCAAGCGAAGCTTCGGAAACTTCTCCATCACTGCATTTCTTAAATCCGCAAGAAAGGGACCATCAAAAAAACATTCTGCGACCCTGTCGTCGCGCAAGATATAAGGAAGATCCAGAACCTGTGCTGCCGGGAAAATAAGCCCAAAACCGCCTATCGTTGATATAGTTACCTGGAAGGTGTTTGCTTGAACTCCCTGGATGCACTCAACAAACTTTGAACATAGTTGTGCCGAATGAAAGATTTCAACTCCAATTTTCCCATTCGAAGTAGCTTCCACATAGTCTTTAAAAACCAGCGAACCATGCATATCTTCATCGGTTTGAGCACCCATGAAAGAAATTCTGATTGATTTTTCCGCAGCTGTGGATGAAATGCCAAAACTGATGGCGAACAAGACTGCAAATCCAATTGTTTTTAGATAATTCATATGCTTATCTCCTTTTTGATTTAAGATTATGTTGATTCCAGAGACAGGGATTCATCATTTCAAGTATATTGAAACGTTAATCATTGAAAACAGAATCTGGAAGCCAACATTCAATTACCCTTAAAGAAGACCTCAACAAGTTGAAACCTCAATCTTAAAAGGGTCTAAACCACTTCAAATGAACACTATGTACATATGAAGGGTCATTTAGCGTATAAATGTAATAGAAAAATCAAAACCTGTCAAGGAAATAATTTCAACGTTTCATCGGCGCTTGGTGGAGGGTTGACGGATTTGATTTTACGGTGTTTGGTTTTTCAGATCTCTCCCTTTGGTCGAGATGATAAGTCGTAGACAATAATATCAGTA
>JYMV01011901.1_pt1 | contig 15880 bp, 12 predicted proteins | sample 338911 | NCBI WGS metagenome assembly JYMV01 (sample SAMN03354496, study PRJNA234377) | hydrothermal vent metagenome | biome: Deep sea; feature: Hydrothermal plumes at the Eastern Lau Spreading Center, Western Pacific Ocean; material: Seawater | place: Tonga | collected 2009 | depth 2000 m m
ATATCTTCAAAGGCTATATCTTCTTGGCGGCGTACCTTTTCATCTAGGTGGTGTAAACTTTTCTGTTGAAGAGTTCCAGCCTGATACCATGAAGATTAGAACCTCTTTTAAACCCCGTATTCAAGAGGGCTGGGTAGGTATAAAAGATTTAATAACAGAGGTAAAACTAACAAATCTGTTTTGGTCTTCCTGCTCAAAACAGAATTATAAAAGCCAGTGCAAGACTAATACCAACACAGTTTTATTTCTCCAAATATTCTGCTTACAACTTTAGAGCCCCACTTCTAGATGAAAAGGTACGCCGCCAAGAAGATATAGCCTTTGAAGATATTAAGACAGATAAGGAAGGTTTTGCTTCTTTTGATGTAAAACTTCCTTATGAAAGGGGTGGCTTTAGAATTGATTTTTCTGCAGAAGGGTTTGAACCTGGCGGAGGAAGAAGCGTCAAGGCAAAGTCAACAACCTTAGTTTCAGATGCTCAATATATGTTAGGGGTTAAGGCAGATGGAGCGCTTAATTATCTTAAAAAAGACCAAGACCGATCCTTAGAATTTATTGCCGTTAATGCTGTACTAGACAAGATTGCATTAAAAGATCTAAAAATGGAATTAATTTATAACAAACGTCTTTCTGTTCTAACTAAACAAAGAGATGGACGTTATAGATATGAAACCGTTATTAAAAAAGAAAACTGGCTGACAAAGGGGTTTAAGCTGGATAAAAAAGGTCTCAAGCTCAAACTAAACACTACTGTTGGCGGTGATTTTAACCTTAACATTAAAAACAAAGACGGAAAACTACTTTCAAGTATAGCCTATCATGTAGCTACTAGTGGGAATATGACAGGGGCCTTGGAAAAAAATTCAGAATTGAGTGTGAAATTAAATAAAAAGACCTATAAGCCGGGTGAGACCATTGAAATGAATATTATTGCCCCTTATATAGGGACAGGTCTAGTGACCATTGAAAGTGATAAGGTACATGCTCATAAGTGGTTTAAAACAAAAACAAGCAGTTCTATTCAACACATAATCCTTCCTAAAGGATTAGAAGGAAATGCCTATGTTAATGTCACCTTTGTGCGTTCTATCAATTCAAATGAAATCTTTACCTCACCTCTTTCCTATTCTGTTCAAGCCTTTAATATTAACAGTGAAAAACGTAAGATCAAGGTAGACCTAACAACACCAAAGCTTATTAAGCCCGGTGATGAACTTCATATAAAATACAAAACAGATAGAAAGTCCAAGATCATTGTGTACGCCATTAATGAAGGGATTTTACAAGTTGCTAAATACAAGCTTCCAGAACCAAGCCAACATTTTCTAAAGAAAAGAGCCTTAGATGTTCAAACCTTCCAAATCTTGGATTTGATCTTACCGGAGTTTAGCAAGTATATTCAAGCGGCTGCAATTGGTGGTGGTATAATGGCAAAAATATCTTCATACCTTGTAGGTGAGAACCTAAACCCCTTTCAAAGAACACTTGATAAACCTGCAGTATATTGGTCAGGCATAATTAATGCAGATACACATGAAAAAGAGCTAAGTTTCAAGGTTCCAGACAGTTTTAGCGGATCTTTAAAGATTATGGCCGTTGCTGTAAGTGATGATGCTATGGGTTCAAGTTTTACAAAGACAAAGGTTCGTGGGCCCTTTGTGCTTTCTCCAAATGTATTAACTATGGCAGCGCCTAATGATGAGTTTGAAGTGACAGTAGGTGTTTCCAATTCTCTTAAAGGAAGTGGAAAAGATGCCTTAGTTGGCATCAGCATTGAACTAAGTAAAAACCTGAAACTCTTATCTCAGCAAAAAGTAACTAAGAAGATCTCTGAAGGAGATGAAGACAAGGTTACCTTTAGACTAAAAGCACTAAACAGTCTGGGTGAGGGAAGAATTACTTTTACTGCAAAACATGGGGAAAAATTTCAATCCCGCTTGGCTACCCTAAGTATTAGACCTGCTCAAAATTATGCAACAACACTAAAGGTAGGTTACAAAAAAGATATTGGTATTATTAAGGTAGATAGAGTTCTTTATAAAGAACTTTCTTCAAAAAGCCTAAGTGCCTCCAATTCTCCCTTTGTTTTAGCCACAGGCATGACAGATTATCTAAGCACTTATCCCCACGGATGTACCGAACAAATCATCTCCCAAACCTTTCCGTGGATAGCACTTTCTAATACTTCTGCCTTTGAAGATCAAAAAAACAAGGCGACTCAAAATGCTCATGGTGTTATTTCTATGCTTCAAACCCGTCAATTAAGTGACGGAGGATTTTCCTTATGGCCAAGTTCAAACTATGTCAGTGAGTTTGCATCATTATATGCCCTTCATTTCTTAAGCGAGCTAAAAGACAGTTCATTAGATATTAATATACCTAAGAACCTGCATAAGGATGGAATGGATTATTTAAGAAAGGTAGCAAGAGAGCAAACTTCTTCTATACTCGAAGCTAGACGCAGGGCCATAGCCATATATCTCTTAATCAGAAACAAAGAAGTAGCCACTAATTATCTTGTTGATTTACATGAGAGCCTTTCTAAACAGAAAAACTCATGGGAAAAAGATATCACTTCTGCCTACTTGGCTGCTTCATATAAGCTTCTTAAAAAAGATACAAGCGCACAAAAACTGATTAATACATTTGATCCTTCTTACCAAACGGGATATACAGATTTTCAATCTAATTTGACCATGAATGCACAATACATTTACCTTGTATCAAAGCATTTTCCTCAGATGAACCTGAATGTAGAGGACAATATCATGCCCCTGCTTAAACCCGTAATAGCTGGGAAATTAAATACTATTTCTGCTTCTTATACTGTTATGGCCTTAAGTGCATTTTCTGTAAAGAATGAAAAACAATACGGAAAAGACGAATTAGAATTTTTCCTTATCGGAACTAACAAGGTAGCTCTGCCAAAGACAGAATTTAAACCTTTTATGAAAACCAATGTACCCTTAGCTCAAGGACAGGTAAGCATAGAATCTAACTCTCCTTTGTTTTACCAGTTAGTACAGTCAGGATACGATACTCAGCCTTATACAAAGGCATTATCTCAAGGTATTGAAATCTTTAAAGAGTATCTTGATAAAAATGGAAGTGTTGTTACCGAAGTAAATCAAGGAGATGAGCTAGAAGTTAGAATCAAAATACGCTCCACAAAAAAATCTTATATCTCAAATGTAGTACTTGTAGATCTTTTACCAGGTGGATTTGAAGTCATAAGAGAAAGTGTTCCAAGAAATATCAATACATGGCGCGCAGATTATGTTGACGTACGTGAAGATAGGGTTGTTTTTTATGCAGGTTTTTCTTCTTCAGTTACTGAGCTTCGTTTTAAAGTCAAGGCAACGACAGCAGGCAAATTTATTATCCCTTCAGCCTCTGCCTCATCTATGTACGATCCTGACTTAATCTCACATACTCAGGCCTCAAGCATACAAGTAAATTCAGAAAAATAATATTTTTGAAAAAACTTCTTATATTAATTTTCATCCTGCTTTTTGCAGGGTTTTTCCTTTATAAATGGATTCAAGTCCCTAATAAAAAAGTATTATCCTGGCATACCTACTCTAGTTTATACCAAGATGCCAATAATAACACCTTACGTCTTACCCTATCTAAAGATGAAAAATACCGTTTATGGATTCCTTATGAGAAGATATCCAAGCATGTTATAAATGCAAGCTTGATGTATGAAGACAAATATTTTTATTCTCATCCCGGAGTGAATTTTCCCGCTTTGACTCGGGCCTTCATTAGTACTTATATTAGTAATGAAAGGCGTGTTGGTGCTTCAACTATAACCATGCAGGTGGCCAAAGTGGCCTTTAACCTTAATTCTAAAACAATACCAGGAAAGGTCAAACAAATATTTTATGCTCTTTGGCTCGAGCAGCATTACACCAAAAAAGATATTTTGGAGTTTTATTTTAATTCTGTATCTTATGGCGCAAATATAGAAGGTATTGAAGCCGCAAGTCAAATATATTTTCATAAGAATGCCTCTGAATTAAGTATCCCACAGGCACTATCCTTAGTCATTATTCCTCAAAATCCTACCAAACGTAACCCCTTAAATACTAAAGGGTACCAAGAAATGTTAAAAGCAAGAAAAAGACTTTTTAATGAATATAAAGATTCTCTCTCACAAGAAGAGATGCAGGACTTAGACACATGGATGAGTCTTCCTTTACATATTTATACACGAAAAGACTTTCCTTTTTTTGCCCCACACTTTACCAATTATTTACAGGCTCAAAATCCTTTTGCCTCAGGTCTTATCAAAACCACCCTGGATATGAGAAAACAAAAGATCTTAGAAGTGCAGATAAAAGACTGGATTAATAAAAGACGCTCCCTTGGTATAAAAAATGCCGCGGCGATTTTATTAGATAAAGAAAGCATGGAAGTAAAAGCCTGGGTGGGCTCTGAAAATTTTTATAATGCTGAAATCTTAGGTCAGGTTGACGGAGTCCTGGCTAAACGCTCTCCCGGATCCACTCTAAAACCCTTTGCCTATGCCTTGGCAATGGATCAAGGTATTATTCATCCAAATTCACTCTTGAAAGACACACCCTATAGACTTCAAGCTTATACCCCTGAAAACTATGATAAGGTATTTTTAGGGCCAATTACTGCAACAAAGGCACTTATTAGCAGTAGAAATATCCCTGCAGTCAGATTAGCTTCAAGACTTGCGAATCCAAGTTTTTATAAATTTTTACAAGAAGCACAAATCTCTCAGATGAAAGAACCCTTACATTACGGTATGTCTATTGTACTTGGTGGTATGGAAGTATCTATTTTTGAGATTGCATCCTTATATGGAGTCCTTTCTAATAGTGGCTCTTTTAAAAAAATTAAATCAATAAAAAGCTCCGAAGATGAAAATAGTAATATACTTTTATCTCCCGAAAGTGCCTATCTTACCCTTGATATGCTTCGTCAAAATCCTGCTGTAAATGAAACTAAATACCTTGGAATCCATAAAAAAACACCAAAATATGCCTGGAAAACAGGAACCTCTTTTGCATTTAGAGATGCCCTCAGTGCAGGTATAGGAAATAAACATATCTTAGTGGTATGGGTTGGAAATTTTGACGGAAGTGCTAACCCTTCTTTTATAGGACGCCAGGCAGCCGCACCCTTATTTTTTAATATCTTTAAGGCCCTCAATGAAAAAGATATTTTTGAAGATGATAAGCAAAAAATCTTTTTAAATATATCCAAGGTGGATATTTGTAAAACTACAGGGAAGCTACCAAGTAAGTTATGCCCCAATATACAAAAAGGGTGGTTTATCCCCGGTGTTTCCCCTATTGATATTTCAAATGTATATAGAGAAATTCCTATCAATATAAAAACAGGACTTAGAGCATGTACTCAAATTAAGGGTAAAACAAAGATGGAAGTTTTTGAGTTTTGGCCAAGTGACATAAATGAGATATTTTTAATGGCCGGAATACAAAAGAAATCAGCACCTCCTTATGAAAGAGGATGTACTAAATCAACCAAGAAAAGCTCAAGCCCTCTTATTCAGTCCCCTACAAAAGGCCTTGTGTATACACTTCAAGCCAATAAGATGACAGAAACCTTTATCCCTTTTACAGCCATCTTAGATGCAGACTCACATCAGGCTTTTTGGTATATAAATAAATCTTTTATAGGGAAAAGCGAGTCTAATAAACCTCTTTTTTGGAAGCCCTCTTTAGGAGAGTTTAGAATCAAGGTTGTAGATGAAAAAGGGCTAAGTGCCTCTAGACAATTAAGAGTAGAACTTGCTCAATGAGAATAAGACCTTGATTCTTTTCATTCCTATCCTATCTAGTGATAAGGGAAAGAAGCTTAGCTAAGACCCTTCTCTTTTTTATCATACAAGTTTACATTATCCTATATAATTTTTTGCTATACTTAAAGTATGAAAATCATTTACTTATTTCTTAGCATAATCCTTTCACTTCATGCCCACTCTTTTTATGACTTTAAAGCCACCTCTATTGAAGGCAATAATATTTCTATGTCTTCTTACAAAGATAAGGTCGTCTTAGTTGTAAATACCGCTAGTGAATGTAAGTTTACCCCTCAGTATGAAGGCTTACAAACACTTTACATCAAGCATAAGGACAAGGGTTTCGTTATATTAGGCTTCCCCTCTAACCAATTTAAAGAGCAGGAACCTGGGTCCAATAAAGAGATACATTTCTTTTGTACTTCTACCTATAAGGTAGACTTTCCTATGTTTGAAAAAATCGATGTAAATGGTGACAACGCGATTCCTCTTTACAAGTACCTCAAAAAAGAGCAAAAAGGTTTTTTATGGACAAAGTCTATTAAATGGAATTTTACAAAATTTTTAGTAGATAAAAAGGGAAGGGTTATTAAACGATATAGTTCATTAACTAAGCCAAAAGAGATAGAAAAAGATATTATTAACTTACTTAAGCAGGATAAATAAAAATTTAGATAATTTTATTTTTAAAAATCTAAAAGTATCCATTCACTCATTAGCGAAGCGAACACTTAAGGTAAAGCCTCACCCCTATGCTCAAAACTATTTCCATAAATATCTACCATTGTTGTTTCGTGATAATACAGTTCATCTTCCTTAATCTAAAATTCTATAATGACACTATGATAGCTACTTAATAACCGATGAGTTCACCCTCAATAATATTGAGAGATTCTTTTAAGGCTTGCATAGCACTTATCTTGTTTTCAATCTTTTCTTCAGCTAGGACTCTTAAACGTTCTAGGTAAAACTTTAGCTTTTCTTCTTCATTCATACGGTATCCTTAGATGCTATTTTACTCATAGAAAATATAAAATTTGCTCATTCATTCTATGAAATTATTTATAATACTAACATAAAAAATTCATTTACTCGTTCAGCCTTCTTTCCAATCATGACCTACATTCCATCTTGAAAAAAGAGATACTTTCTCGTATAATAAGAGAAGGTGAACTATCTATTGAATATGTAAGAATTTTAAGTACCCTTTGTAAAATCGAATGTACATCTCATCATGCCATTAATATTGCAAAGATTATACTCTAGTGTAAAGACCGTGGTACCATACAAAGATATATTGTTATAAGGAAGATTAAATGCTCAAGGCACTCATTGTAGTTGTAGAAGATGAAGAAGATATTCTAGAGCTACTTGAATACAACCTTCAAAAAGAAGGATATGAAACCATTGGTTTTTTAAACACAAAAAATGTTTCTCAACTCTTAGAAGAAGAACCTATTGACCTTTTACTTATGGACCGAAATCTTCCCGGCGTTGAAGGAAGCGAGTTTGTTCAAGAACTGCGAAGAAAGGGGATTCAAACACCCGTTATTTACCTTTCTGCTAAAAATAAAGACAGCGATATAGAAGAAGGTTTTGACAGAGGCGCGGATGATTATATTACTAAGCCCTTTAGTCCTAAAGAAGTGGCTATGCGTGTTAAGGCCGTGCTTAAACGTACGAAATCAGGTTTTAATCAAGAAAAGATCTCTTATAGAGATATTATTATGATTCCGCAAACACGTGAGATTAAAGCAGGTGAGCTTAATATCGAACTTTCAAAGCTAGAATTTGATCTCTTACTTACACTCATTAAAAATCAAAATATTGTCTTAGACAGAGACTTCTTACTTGAAAATGTTTGGGGTGGGGATGATATTTATCAAGATAAAACAGTAAATGTTGCTATCAATAGACTTAAAGACAAGATTGATCCTACTAAAGAAAAAGAATATATCAAAACCGTACGGGGTGTAGGCTATACCCTTTCATAATAAGGTATAATTTCTTATGTTAAAACTTCATCAGATATTTTTTCTAAATTTCTTAGCCATCTTTCTTGGCACTCTACTTATCTCTTCCTTAGTGGCTTATCTTAGTATTAAAACAACAACGATAGATGAGAATAAAATTCAGCTTCAAAAACAAATTTCACTCTTACAAATGCAACTTCCTTTTGTTAAAAACCTTAATACCTTTGCCACAAACATTCATAAAATAAGTGAGCTTCGTGTAACAATTATTAGTGATACAGGACTTGTTCTTGCTGAGTCTAATAAAGATAAGAAAAAGATGGATAACCATAGAAGTCGCCCTGAAGTCATGGATGCGGCAATACATGAATATGGATTTATTATCCGCTATTCAGATACCATTAAAACTGACTTTTTATATGTGGCTAAAAAACTCAATTTTAAAGATAAACCTATATTTTTTCGTCTTTCTGTTAGTCTTAAGTCTGTTATGGAAGAGTTTTATAGCTTATGGTTTCGTTTAGCCATTGTTTTTTCTATTTTTGTTCTAATCAGTTTAGTAATGGCCTATAAGCTCAGTAAAAAAATTCGACATGATATTATGCAATTAACCGAATACCTAAGAGAGATATCTGAAAAAAACTATAAGGCCATCATTAAACCAGAATATTTTTCAGAATTTTTGTACATCGCACTAACCCTAAAAAATCTTGCTAAAAAGCTGCACAATAGAGATAAGCAAAAACGAAAATACACCGCAAGACTAAGACTTATCAATAAACAAAGAAATGATATTTTATCTGCCATCAGCCATGAATTTAAAAACCCTATAGCTTCTATACAAGGATATGCAGAAACCCTTGTGGATGATCCTAATACAAGTGAAAAAATCCGTATGCGTTTTCTTAATAAAATTATGCAAAATTCTAAAAAAATAACATCAATGATTGATAGACTTTCACTTTCGGTCAAACTTGAAAATGAAGACTTAAAGATAAAAGAAACATCCTTCGATATAGCAGAACTAGCTCAAGAAGTGATTATGAATCTTGGAAAAAAATATAAAAATAGACAAATATATTTTTCAGGTGAATCTTACAAGATACAAGCCGATAAAACAATGATTGAAACCGTTGTCATTAACCTTATCGATAACGCTATGAAATACTCTCAAGAAGATGTCACTGTTTCTATCATGAATAATAAGCTTATGGTTTTAGATAAGGGAATGGGAATAGCCCAAACGGAACTGGATAAAATTACCTCCAAGTTCTACCGTGTTCAAAAAAACACCTGGGATAACTCAATGGGCCTAGGCCTAGCCATTGTCACTTACGTCTTGAAACTTCATGATACAAGCCTTATCATCGAAAGCAAAGAAGGAGAAGGTTCTATCTTCGCCTTTGATCTAAACTCTATGAAGAAATAATCTTTCTTTTCTAATATCTCCTAAGAACCAGAGTCAAAAGACATTTAACTTGTTTATGTTGACACTTCAATAAATAAAGATGATTAAAAAGAAGATTTATTATATTCAATGTGGGGAATTTTACAAAAACGAGATTGACTTTGCCCTTCTTGGACAAAATCTTTTTCTAAATAGATCTTAGTCTATAAAGGTTACTATTTCTTCTAATGGAGCACGTTGTGGTTGATACGTGTTTTGTATAGCTGATGTGTCTTCATATCCTAGCACAATAGAATATAAAAGGGCTAGGTTCTCAGGTAGGTCTAAAGTCTTTGCAATGATTTTTCCATACTCTGTTGTAGAACCTTGAGGACAAGAATCAATTCCATAAGCCTGAGCCGCTAACATAAGACTTTGCATATAAGCACCACAATCAATGAAAGCGCCCTGAGCACCTTCAATAAGAGACTTGTCCGTACAAATAAAGAAAACTGTTTGGGCCCCAAACCAACGATAATTATCATGCCAAAGTTCTTTACGCTTTTCATCATCTTTTCTATTTACTTCTAAGTGCTTATAAAGACCTGCGCCCGTAGTGATACGACGTTTTTTATAAGGGTTAATCCAGTTTAATGGGTAATATTGAATAAACTGATCAACATCTCCACCATTCTCTATATGTTCGATAATATCATTTCCAACATTATCAAGAACCTTTTTATTTGAAATGGCATACACTACCCATGGTTGCATATTTGCACCAGAGGGTGTCATTGAGGCTGCATCTAAAATTTTTTCTTGTATCTCTTTTGATACAGGTTTATTTAAAAACTTTCTTTTTGATGAACGTAAAGTAATAGCGTCAATAACGGATATATTTTCCATATTTTTCCTTATAAAGGTAGTAGTTAATAATTTATTTAAAAACTAATTCTAACATTATACCATTCTAGACCTTCAGCTCTTACCCTACTCACTTCTGAGTCAAATAATTTTGTCATTGATTTTAAAATGTCCAGCTATATCAATATCTTTATGAACTTAGACTTTAGCTCTGATAATATCCCCACAAACATCTGTATCATCTTTATCTCCATAAAATAGGTGCTTTTATTTTGATGAGTGAATTATACTTTTCTAATATCTTATAAAGCTAAGCAAAACCTAATTCATTCACATTATTACTATCTATATCTCTCTTATAAATTTAGTGTATAATGTAAGATACTAAATAATTATAAAGACTTAAGCATTGCCTACTGAAACTACCATAAATCACACCTCATTTTTAGGAAAGTGTTATATACACTGGAAAACACGTAACTATGGACGACGCATAGAATCTATTTCCCTTCTACTTGCCGTAGCTATTTATATGAATAAAAAAATCTATGAAGAAGAACTTCGATCTGCCTCAAGGTATCTCTTAACACTTATGAGCGATACAGAAGATGTAGATAATGTTATGCAGTATGTCAAAATGAAACTAAGTTCTTATCAAGAAGATAATCAGACCTGGCTAGAAGATAGACAAGAAGCCTTTAATCTCATTATCAAAAACAATGATTTGTATAGCTGCATGAGTGATATCTTTAACTCAGATGACAGTTTTGATGAGAATGAAGAACTTTTTGAAGAAGCCTTAAAACGTTTATTATGAAAATACCTAATTCTATTATCTTATTAGCACAAACCTTAATGGAACATGACGCACGTGCTTTTATCGTTGGTGGTTTTGTTCGCGATCACTTTTTGGGTATTGAAAGTAAGGACATTGATATTGAAGTGTATGGAGTAAGCACCTTAAATAAACTAAAAATAGTACTTAAAGACCTAGCCCCTGTACATGAGGTTGGTAAAAGTTTTGGCGTTTTAAAAATAAAACTTGATGATTATGATATTGATATATCTCTTCCACGAACTGAAACTAAAATAGGCAAGGGACATAAGGGTTTTCATATTCAAACTAATGGTCAGTTAGATTATACAACTGCCGCTAAACGTCGCGATTTTACTATGAATAGCATTGGTTATGATATCAAGACTGAGTTCTTTCTAGACCCCTATGAAGGACGTAAAGATATAGAAAAAGGTCTTATTCGACATATTCATGATACAAGCTTTATAGAAGATCCTCTTCGTATACTTCGAGCAGTTCAGTTTGCTGCGCGTTTTAACTTCACACTTCATCCTAACACCTTAAAACTATGTCAAACTATGGTCAAAAACAAGATGCTTGAAGAACTTCCTAAAGAGCGTATCTTTGAAGAATACAAAAAGCTCTTACTTAAGGCTAACAAACCATCACAAGGATTTGAGCTCTTAGATGATATGAAGGCCCTTCCTAGTGAACTAAAAGCCCTTCAAGGTATTGTTCAAGATAAGACCTATCATCCTGAGGGTGATGTTTGGGTGCATACCATGATGAGCATAGACGCAATGGCTGAACTTAAAACCAAGCAAAACAAGAAAGACCTTGTATTGATGTTAGCTGTTTTATGTCATGACTTTGGTAAGGTTGAAGCAACTAAGGTAGAAAATGGGAAAATTACATCTATTGCCCATGAACACCTTTTAAAACCAACTATATCTTTTATAAATACCCTTAGTGAAGAAAAAGCTCTACTTCAAGAAATTATACCTCTCGTCAAAGAGCACCTAACACCTTCGCAACTTTATAAGCAAAAGTCTAAAGACCCTGCTATTAGACGACTATCAACTCGAGTAAATATTCAAGACCTTGTTTTAGTTTCAAAGGCAGATCATCTTGGGCGTACAACACAAGAAGCAAAAAATAAAATATATCCTGCCGGTGAATGGTTACTTAATAAAGCCAAAAAACTAAAGGTAGATCAATACAAGCCTGAGGCATTCTTATTAGGAAGACATCTTATAGACGAGGGAATGCAAGCTGGCTTAGAGTTTAAAAGTATTCTTAATGAGGCTTATCAGGAACAACTTGAAGGTAAGATAGAAGATGAAGTATCTGCAATTAAATGGTTAAGGTCTTATATTAAAGAAGAAGAAGATAAAAATCTCTAAAACTACTTTTTATTTCTTTCTCTTTTATCTTTTGAAACTGAAATAATCCAAAGCCAGTTAATAAGATAATACCCTGTAACAGAGAAGATAATAGAATAAAATATCGCTCCTGTATAAAGAGGCATAAATATATTTCCTATATTGTCTTGTATCCATCCCATAGTAAATTGAAAATCATATACACCCTCACTCATCAAAATAAAGTTCCCTGTTATATACTCAATATAATAAATAAAAGGCATAGTAAAAGGGTTAGTAATCCAAACTAAAGACACACCAATAGGCACGTTAAAACGAAAGAATGGCGCAATTAGGGTAACCGCTAACATTTGCATAGGCATAGGTATCATAGCGATAAAGAGCCCAATTAAAATAGCGCGTGAGACCATCTTTCTATTTACGCTAAGAAGCTCTCTAGGGATCTTATACTTCTTCATTATCGCATCAAGTTTAGGATTTGATTTATTCTTTTTAAAAACTTTTCTTATCATACTTTACTGTTTATATTAATTTTATACAATTATAGCGTTTTTAAAAAGAAAGTGTGCTTTTTTATTGGGGATGGAAACCTTATAACAAATGTGAACTGCTTTATCCTTGTAGCTTCGCAACCAGAAACGAAGTGAACTTTATAAAGCTCTTATGCCGAAGGTGTCAGAATAATCCTTAGAACTACCATTAAGTAAAGCTAAGATAGCTTATGTTCAAAGGGGAGAATAACATAAGCTAAAAATATTTTAGGGGAGAATAAATAAAGTTGAAAAGAAAAAGAAGGAAAGGGGAAGAACCTTCTTCTCTTTTTCTATGTGTATTATATGAATAAATTGTGTGGATAATGTGTAAGGTGCAAAAATCTATTTTTATCTTCTAATAGGACTTAAACGTCCTAAGACAAGCCAATAAGAATATATTTTTCTAAAGTACTCTTATTATCCATGCTAGTTTTTAAAATATCTTACCTATACCTTTGTACTGTCTATCTCTATAACAGTATGCACATTCCCTCTAGGGTTAAAATCTGCAATAACCTTCATATACTTAGGTTTAAGCTTTTTTTCTAAAATGTCATAAATTTCATTCGCCGTATTTTCATGGGATATATTTCTATCTCTAAAAGAATTAATATAAAGTTTAATTGCCTTTAACTCAACTACATAAGCGTCAGGTGTATATTCTAGGTAGATAGTTGCATAATCAGGATAGCCAGAACGTGGACAAAGGCAAGAAAACTCTGGAAGAGTCATCTTTATAATATAATTCTTTTTATGCTCATTAGGCCAGATCTCTAAATCTTTTTCTACATTAAACTCTGTAACTATTTTTTCACCATATTTCATTATTGGTTCCTTATTTATCTATTTTACTTACAAAAAATATGAGCTTTGCTCACACTCCTTATGAGGCGTACTTATCTTTCTTAGGAAATATCTTCTAGTTTTTCTGCTAGTTTATCAAAGTTTATAATCTTTGAAATTATATTTCCTTGAATATAATCTATTCCCATTTTTTCTAATTCAACTTTACTTTCTTGAGAATCAACCATTTTTATCCATGACTTGATTCGTAATTCTTTAGATATACCTATATAAGCTCGTAAAAATGAAGCATACACCAGTTTATTAATATGCTTACTAAAGGGCTTATCAAAACGAATGATATCTATCTCAAGACGTTTCATATACTCAACAGAAGCATTCATAGAACCAACATTATCCAAACAAAAACGTACACCTAATTGTCTATAACCTTGAAGTAAGTCGTTATATCGTTTCATATTAGAATATACTTCTTTTTCAGATAACAAAATAATTAAACTTGAAAAGTCTATATTTTCTTTCTCAACCATTTGTTTAAAGCGCTGCACAAAACGTTTATTTCTAAGCACTGATGGAGAGATACTAAAGGCAAAAGAGATATTATCAAGCTTTTTAGAAATAAACAATATTTTTTCTAAAAATATTTCATCAAACTCTCTCTCAAACCCTAATCTCTTAATCACAGGCATAAAAGTCTTTTGATGAATCATATTATCATGCTTGCCCTGAAGTTTGATACTCACTTCAGCAATGTTTTTATTAGCCTGTAATGGTTGATACATTAATAAAAATTTTCTATTTGTAATCGCGTAACGAATATTTTCTTCTAGTTCAAATAAATTTATATCATCTTCAGTGGGTATTTTTATATACACACCATCATCTATATCACTCTCTTTAAGCTCAAGAAGCCTCTCAACCAAGGCAAGAACATCAGAACTTAAACTCTTGTCTACAATTGCCCCTTTAACCTTTATTTCTATATCATCCATAATGAATTCATCAAACTTTAAACACATCATTTCTAAAAAAGGGCGTATTGAATTATAATTTCCCTTAAGACCTATAATAAAGTCCCCACCCTTAAAATGACCAATAGGAAATTTATCAAAACCTTTTTCTTCAAAAAAATGACCAGCTTCACTCGCTACACGTTTTAATACATTATCACCTGTATAGGTTCCATATTTAGAATTAATATCTGCAAGATTTTCAATACTAATAAGTACAATACTATAATCACCGTCTTTTTTTATTTCTTCTTTTAAAATAGAAATAACTTTTTGTCTAGTAAAGGTATGTGTTATTGGATCTGTAATTTGTTCATTAAAACCTCTATAAATCATATAAAAAATAAAATAAATAGAAATTGCCAAGAGAAAAATTGCTGAAATATAAAAACCTACAGGAATAGTTTCAAAATAGTGACTAAGGCGAAAAAACATTAAAATTGTAGCTAATAAAAATAAGGGAAGACCCGTACGAAGGGCCAATAAAAAGCGGTGCGATCGCTCTTTTTGGTGAGGGTATAGCATTTAATTTTTCTTTATAAGTAAGAGGTTTAAAATTCTAATCATTTTTATTTCCCCTTACGTATTTTTACACGTCTAAGTGTTTAACATCTTTTGCATGAGTTTCAATATACTTACGACGAGGTTCAACTTCATCACCCATAAACAAATTAAAGGTATCAGAAGCAACTTCCGAATCATCAATATTTACACGTAAAAGAACACGGTTATCAGGTGTCATTGTTGTTTCCCAAAGTTGTTCAGGATTCATTTCACCTAGACCTTTATAACGCTGAATATATGAACCCTTCTTAGCAAATTCAGTAGCAGCTTCAAGCATATCTAAAGGATCTTTACTTGTTTGAATTCCCCAGTCACGAAGTTTTTCATAAATATAATGAGCTTCTGTAAAGTGTGGAGAAGAAAATAATGAATCATCGATAATAAGCTCTTCCATACCATCATTTGTTTGAACAAATAGATGTAAAGATTCTTCAGTAGATTGAGAAGATAAAATATTATAATTTCTATCATCTAAGAAAGACTTAACCGCATCAAATAATTGAGTATGACTCATTCCAGCTATATCTGGGTTTTCAACGAAGTGACGAATCAGCTCAATTAGCGCGTATCTTCGCTCTAATGATTCTAATGAACCACGGTAATGATCGGCTACTTTTAGGTATTCAACTAAGTCAGATGATCCAATGCCATCAACTTCTAAAGACTCTGCACCGTTTTCAATTAAGAAATCGTTCATCATTCTGTCATCTTTAAAATAAATCTCTGTTTTTCCTTTTTTGTAACGGAAAAGTGGAGGCTGAGCTAGG
>JYMV01026881.1_pt1 | contig 15875 bp, 11 predicted proteins | sample 338911 | NCBI WGS metagenome assembly JYMV01 (sample SAMN03354496, study PRJNA234377) | hydrothermal vent metagenome | biome: Deep sea; feature: Hydrothermal plumes at the Eastern Lau Spreading Center, Western Pacific Ocean; material: Seawater | place: Tonga | collected 2009 | depth 2000 m m
CTTTCGGGAATATTTCGCAACAAATGGACAATTTCATAGGGACAATAATGAACGAGCAAGATGTCGAGGCACTTTCCGGTTGGGCTTCTAGTCTCTGGGAAAGAGGATGACCGGCGATGCCGCCGGCCCATATGATGGTGTGGGCTTCGATAGTTCTTTGTTCGGTTTTGAGCCGGCCTTCGGTAATATCCAACACTCGTTCGTTGGTCAGGACCTCCACACCCAATTTGCCCAGGTCGTCCAGGGCCGCCCGGCTCAACTCTTCGGGAAAGGCGTTGAGGACTCGGGGACTTCCTTCTATCAGAATGATGCGAGCATCTCCAGGGTCGATGGACCGGAAATCCCATTTGAGAACATGACTTCGCAGTTCGGCAAAGGCGCCGGAGAGTTCTACCCCGGTCGGCCCTCCGCCGATAACGACCACGGTCATCAGCCGCTTGCGCTCATCAAGATCTTGCGTTTTCTCGGCCTTCTCAAAGGCTAGCAAGACGCGTTTTCGAATCGCCAGGGCCTCCTCGATGGATTTTAAGCCCATACTGTGTTGAGCCCATCCGTCGTTACCGAAGTAAGACGTCTGACCACCCAGGGCAAGCACCAGGGTGTCGTAGGCCAGATGAGTCTCCCCGTCGTCGAAGATTGCCTGTTTATTCTCTTTTTCTAGAGCGGTCATCTCTCCCATCAGAACACGGACGTTTTTTCTATCCCGAAAGATGGCTCGAACAGGACTTGCGATCTCACTGGGATTGAGGCCTGCGGAAGCCACCTGGTAGAGCAGCGCCTGGAAGAGATGATGGTTGCGTTTATCGACCAGTGTGACCTGGAATTCGTCGTTGTCGGGGATGGCTCGTACTGCGGCCAGTCCGCCGAAGCCGGCACCAACTACAACAACGCGATGAGGGTTTGAGCGTTTCACTTCTAAAGCTTTCGTTTTAGCCTGAGTTTCCCCCCGAAAAGAGTCGATTTACCGACCCGTCGGCAGGGGATATGCCTTAGGATACCAGGCGTTCATCCCTTAGTGACTCACCTCCCATACCCGACCTGGCGTACTCTTGTAGTGGAGGACGACCTTGGGCACTCGACATGAGGAGAAAAAATTCTATCGGCTGCCTGTTCTTTTCCTTCGAAAAGTGAGCAGCAGCCTCTATTTCTTGCCGGCCTCCATCACTCTGCTGTCCGTGGCTGTGGCTCTGGTGGCTTCCGGCTTTGAGCAAACCCATTCCCTGAGCGGTTGGTTTCCCGACCTCTGGTGGAGCGATCAGGACAGTGCTCGAGAGTTTTTGTCGACCTCGGCAGGCGTGATGATCACCATCACCGGGGTGGCTTTTTCGGTTGTGGTGGTCGCCCTCACGCTCGCCAGCAATCAGTTTTGTCCCCGGGTTCTCACACGCTACGTGGAGAATCGAGTCAATCGCCTGGTTTTTGGTGTTCTGACCGGGAACTTTGCCTTCGCCCTGACTCTCTTGGCAACTCAGCAAAAGAATCCGGAGAACTTGCCCGGCTTGTCACTGACCCTCTGCTTTCTTTTCGACCTGGCCTCTACCATCGTTTTTATCTACTTCATTCACCACACAGCCACTAGTCTTCAGGTGGACAACCTGGTGGCGGACATCCGGCAAGCCACCCTTCGCAATATTGCAAAGCTGAAGTCGGAGGAAGCGGACCCGGTTCTTCTAGGCCCGGCCAACTCCGCCACCGACCTGATTCCGATGTTGGGTTGCGAAAGTCGATTCACGGCGGCTCAGAACGGCTACGTGGAAGCTGTTCGCCTTGAGGATTTAATCTCAATATCCGCGCGGGTGGGCGAGCCCATTGAGGTACTGACCGGGCTGGGAGACTGGGTTACGCCTGAAACCGCTTGCATTAAACCACTCAAGAATGAGGTTGACGATGAGCTGATTGAATCGATTCAAGCTTGCTTCGAAGTAGGCGACTCCCGAAGGTTGGACCTTGATATTTCCTACGGTTTTCGTGAAATTGTGGATATCGCCCTGAAAGCTGTCTCCCCGGCTGTTAACGACCCAACCACTGCGGTCATGTGCCTCAACAATCTGGGCACCATGATGGAAGCTCTCTGCCGGGGGGGTTGGCCTCCCGTAGCCCTTTTCGGCTCCGACGAAGAGGGGCGGGGAAGTGTTCGGTTCTACGGTAACGGTCCTGAAGACTATCTTCGACTGGTCACCGAGCAGCTCACAGTCCATGTCGTCAATGCTCCGCGACTCGCTGTCGCTCTCATGCATTGGCTGTGCAGGCTGGCTCTGCAGTTGGACGATGAATCCTGGAGACAGGCACTGCGAGAGCGAGCCGAGGCCGTCTGGTTGACTGCTCAAGAGGGCAATTTTGAGGAGCGCTGGTACCAATTGCTCACGGAATACAGGGAGCAACTGGAGAGATTGATCGACACCGGTTGTGCTATGATGCAGCGAGAATGACAACTTTTCGAATAACTTTTCTTTTGTTGCTGGCCCTGCTCGCTTCCACCAGCTGGACGCTGTCCCAAGAGCGACAGGTGACCACTATCCGAGTGATCGCTCATGAGTATTACGACTACTACGCTCTTCCCGATAAACCCAAGTGGAAAAAGGTGAAGAGCGTCAAGATCGAAGGCCAGAACGTCGCAGGGAGCACCCAGGTCTATCAGACCGGTCCCGACACAGTGGTTGAAGCGGCTCTCTTCAATATTTCCGTCCCCTCGGAATACTGGGTGACGGTCCATTGGCAAGGTGGGGAGCGCTACTATCGTTCCTTTATCAGCACTCCTCAAGCGGAGACGGTTCTCAACGTTTACGAGCCGTTTTAGACCAATTCTGCTCTAACCTGGGACAAGTCGTGTCCTCGGCGAAAACGAGGCCATGCGGGCTGGTCGGGGACATTGGATACGGGTTCTTTCCCCCCTGATATTGGGGTTGCTGTTGTGGTGGCAGACGCCACCTGTTGGAGTGACCCAGCAAGCCTGGCATCTCCTCGTCGTCTTTGTTTCCACTATCGTTGGAATCATCGCCGCCCCACTTCCCATGGGGGCTGTGGCCCTTCTCGGCGTGGTGGCCTCGGTGGTCACCCATACCCTCACCATCGAACAGGCCCTCTTCGGCTTCGGCAACAAAGTCATCTGGCTCATTGTCACCTCCTTTATGATCGCCCGGGGTTTTATCAAGACCGGTCTCAGTTCTCGAATCGCCTATCTTTTTGTGTCTCGAGTGGGCAAAAGTACGTTGGGATTGAGTTACGGTCTGTTAGCCACCGATCTCGTGCTAGCTCCAGCTATTCCGAGCAACACTGCCCGGGCAGGCGGAGTGATCTATCCCATCGCCCTTTCTCTCAGAGACATCTATAAAGATAAGGATTCCGACGATTCGGTAGGAGCTTTCATTCTGAAGACCGCCTTTCAGGGCAATCTGATCACGAGCGCCATGTTTCTGACCGCTATGGCGGCCAATCCGCTAGCTGCCCAACTGGCCCGAGACCTGGGAGTAGAGATCAACTGGACCACCTGGGCGGTGGGAGCAGCGTTGCCGGGACTCGTGAGTCTTGTTCTCGTTCCTCTCTTACTCTACAAACTGTGTCCACCGGCTATCACCAAGACCCCGGATGCGGCCGAGATGGCTCGCCAGAAACTCAAAGACATGGGGGCTATGACTCGGGTTGAGAAAATCATGTTGGTGGTGTTTTGTCTCATGCTCTGTCTTTGGATGTTCGGAAAGCAGTTGGCCTTTCACTCCACCACAACCGCCCTTGTGGGCTTGAGCCTTCTCCTGGTTACTGGAGTTCTCACCTGGCAGGACGTTTGTCAGGAAAAGGAGGCCTGGAATACCCTGGTCTGGTTCGCCGCTCTGGTGATGATGGCAAGCTTTCTCAATAAGCTCGGTTTCATACCCTGGTTCAGTGAGACCATGGGGCGGCAGTTGGGTGGATTTCACTGGTTCCCGGCCTTTATCGGATTGACCCTGATCTACTTTTACAGCCACTATCTCTTTGCCAGTAACACAGCCCATGTCAGTTCCATGTATGCGCCTTTTCTGGGAGTGGCCATCGCCGTGGGGGCTCCGCCGCTGGTGTCAGCCCTGGTCCTGGGGTACTTCAGCAATCTCTTCTCGGGTTGCACGCATTACGGTTGCGGTGCTGCCCCCATCTTCTTCGGTGCCGGTTTCCTGCCCACCGGGCGCTGGTGGAGAGTGGGATGGGTGGTCAGTGTGGTCAACGTGGTTATCTGGCTGGGTGTAGGTGGGCTTTGGTGGAGGTTGCTGGGGTATTGGTAAAATGACCGAACTCTGGGCACTAGGGAATAAGCTCTGGTGTGAGACATCGTTTACAAGTTGGTGGGATCGGTCTGTTATTTCTTGTCCAGTTGTATTGTCTCACAATAATGCTAGGTCGTTCGAGTCGTTGGCTCTATCTGTTAACTTTCGGCGGGGTAGCGCTCCAGTGGCTTTCGTTTTGCTTTCTGCAAGTTCGTGATGGTGAAAGAGCTTTCCGATTCCTGTCTAGAATCAGCTTTGCTGTGGTCCTCGGATGTGCGCCCTTCACGATTTACGCTCTGAACCGATTCCACGCCTGCGTCGTTTCCTTTGAAGACATACCCTGGTTTCTTGTGGTGTTACTGGTGTTGATACCGCTGTTTGTTCGGTTCGTGGTTTGTGGTTACTTTGAGAGAAGGGTCTTGCTCCAGAAAAAAAGGCGGGAGGAGCGAGCGAAGTTGCCCCGGTTGCGGATGCCCAGTGAGTTTCGAGATCGGATTTTTAAAGAGTGGAGTCCCGGGCATGTAGACTAACCGACTGTCGTTTTGTGGCCAGGTATGGGGTCGACGGCACTCTTGACTCTCGATGGAAGCCTGATCATCGACCCGACGGGCCTGGTCGAGGGAGAACAAGTTCATTTCGCCGACGAGGGCGAACTGCATAGCTTCGTCAAGGCATGAGCCGGACAGAACTGTCTGGACCTCCTGCAGATGCTGCCTGCTCCACCTGAAGGTTCGGTGCAGTGTGGTCAATGTGCAGGGGCAGGATGGCGCTCATCGTCCGATTCCCAGGACGGCAAAAGGATGTGTATGAGTTGCGGAATTCGAGTATGGAATCGGGGCTGAGCTTTCACAGGCGTGCCCGGCAAAACGACCATCACTTCCGCCGCATCCCCTTAGTAATGACCTTACCGCCCACAATCTTATAAACCACCCGCCCACCCATGGACACTTCCCGAGCAAAGCTTTGCCCGCACTGAGGACAGCAGAGATCACCCTTGGTGTAGTCTTTGAGGATGCGGTCGGGGATGCACTTCACCAGAGAGCCTCGGCCGCCCTTACGGTAGAGATACAGCTTCTGTAAACAAGAAGAACAGAGGATGGTAATGCTCCTGTAGTTGGTAGCTTTAGCCATCCTCTGTTCCTTTCGGGGAATCGTTTCTCAGATTATCCGGCCGGCTGTTCAACTCCCAGAGTTGCCTCGACGCTGAACAGATCGTTGCCTTCGGGTTTGCCTTCCGAGTACTCAATACCGTCGGGGTTCACGCTTCCGGCACCGATGACGTCCTCGATAGCGGCCTTGAGAGAAGCCAGAGATTCGGCAGAGCCCGTCACCTTGAGTGACTCGATGGGCCATCTCAAGTTCACTTTACCCTCAGTTTTAGCCGAACGGATCTTGGTCAGCACCTCAACACCTGCGGCATAGCAACCGTTCACACCAACAGCGCCAAGCGCCGAGTATTCCTCAGCGGTAGGCCAGGCGGCCCGGTGAACAGAACCGTCGCGACCTTCCGCCTTGGCGTAGCGCCACGACCAGATCTCCTCGGTGATGAAAGGCAAGAACGGGGCAAACAGTCTCAGGAACATCTTCAACGATTGGTTCAAGGTGGCAAGCGCCGAGCGACGACCGGAAGTGTCCTCATCTTCATAAGAACGCTTTTTCACTAACTCCAGGTAGTCGTTACAGAAGTCCCAGAAATGCTTCTCCGACATCTCAAGTGCCGCCGCGTAGTTGAACTTCTCAAAAGCCGCGCCTGCGTCGGTAGCCGTCTTCACCAGACTGTTGAAGAAATCCAAATCCGTCTGCTCGGTGATGAGATCCGGAGTGAGGCTGTCGATGTCGGCGTCTACCCGCTCCAACTGAGAGAGCACAAATCGGCTGGCGTTGAAGAGCTTGGTGGTGAGCTTTTTCCCGATCTTCAGAACGCCCTCGTCGAAAGCGGTGTCGGCGCCCAGTCGAGCCCGCGACGCCCAGTAACGAACACCGTCGGAGGAGTACTCTTCCAGCAGGTGGTGAGGGGTCACAACGTTACCCACAGATTTACTCATCTTCTTGCGATCGGGGTCTAGGATCCAACCGCTGATCACAACATGTTTCCAGGGGATGTCGTTGTTGTGAATCCAGGCTTTCACAATCGTGTAGAAGGCCCAGGTTCGAATAATCTCGTGAGACTGAGGTCTAATGTCGAAGGGGAAAAGCTTCTCGTGGCGCTCTTTGTCCTGACTCCAGTGACTGATGATCTGAGGGGTCAAAGAAGAAGTGGCCCAGGTGTCCATCACATCGGGGTCGCCGCGGAAGCCGTTGGGCTTTCCACGTTGTTCTTCGGTGTATCCCGGAGGAACCGACGACATGGGGTCTATGGGAAGCTGATCGGCGGTGGCAAAAATCGGTTCATCAAATTTGCACTCTCCCTGAGCATCAAGAGGGTACCAAACGGGGAACGGCACACCGAAGTAGCGCTGACGGGAGATACACCAGTCGAGATTCAATCCGTCCACCCAGTGCTGGTAACGGGTTTCCATAAAAGGAGGATGCCACTTGATCTTGGAGCCCTGTTCCCGGAGCTTGTCACGATTCTCCAAAAGACGAACGAACCACTGGCGTGTAGGAACGAACTCAAGCGGACGATCACCCTTCTCATAAAATTTGACCGGATGCTCGATCTCCCGAGGTTCAGAGACCAGGGGACAGGAGCCGTCGGGGAGAGTCTCGGCAGCCAGTAGCTCGGCCACGCGGGCCTTGGCTTTCTTGGTATGCAGGCCTACTAACTCGTCGTAATTCTTCTGAGCCTTCTCCACGTTTTCTGAAGTGAAGTTGCCTTCGCCGAACTTCACCTCAAGCATGGTGCCGTTGCGTCCGATCACCTGTTTGATGGGGAGCCCCGAGTGTTTCCAGAAGTCTACGTCGGCGCTGTCACCGAAGGTACAGACCATCAGAATACCGGTTCCCTTCTCGGGATCGGCGTGCTCGGAGGCCATGATCGGCACTTTGGCATCAAAGAGTGGGGTAATCGCGTGTTTGCCGAAGAGAGGCTTATAGCGCTCGTCTTCGGGGTGAGCGACCACGGCGATACAGGCGGGCAAAAGCTCCGGTCGGGTGGTGCTTATCACGAAGTCTCCGCCACCTTCAATGGTGAATCGGATATCGTGGAATTTGCCCGGGCGCATTTTGTCTTCAACTTCGGCTTGGGCAACCGCGGTCTGAAAGTCCACATCCCACATGGTGGGAGCTTCCATGGAGTAGGCGAGACCTTTCTCCACCATCTCCAAGAACGAGGTCTGACTGATCTTTCGACAATGCTCGTCGATGGTGGCGTATTGCAAGTCCCAATCGATAGAGAGACCGAGAGTGCGCCAGAGGTCTTCGAAGGCAGCTTCGTCTTCTTCGGTGACGGTGGCACACGCTTCGATAAAGTTTTGGCGGCTAATCTCCTGAACGTCGCCTTTTTTACGACGCTCCGGCTTGAAGTTGGGGTCGTAAGGGACGTTGGGGTCGCACTTCACTCGAAAGAGATTCTGCACCCGCCGCTCGGTGGGGAGACCGTTGTCGTCCCAACCCATGGGGTAACAGATGTTTTTGCCCTTCATTCGCTGATAGCGGGCCAGCAAGTCCTGGTGGGTGTAACTAAAGACGTGTCCGATGTGGAGGGAGCCGGAAACGGTGGGGGGAGGGCTGTCCACCACAAAGGTGTTCTCGCGGCCCACGGTGGGGTCCCATTTGTAGACTTCGTCTTTCTTCCACTGTTCTTTCCAGTTGGCTTCCAGGTCTTTATGCTTGTACTTCTTGGGGATCTCTTTCATAGGGGCGCCGTTCTCTAGCTTCCAGAGACTTCCCTTTGAGGCGGTGTTCCAGGTCTTGCAACCGATCCCCGAGCGCGGTCAACTCTTCTGAGGTGACTTTTTCACCGTAACGAAGGCGGTTAAAATCGCTGACGAAGCTCTGTACGGATGTCCAGATATCCTCTTCCAGAGTGGAGGTCTTCAGTCGAGTGACCCACTGAGCAGGGGTTTCCCATTCCTGACGCCGCCAATCCTCAGCCTCTATGAACTCCATGAGTCTCTCCAGGCTTGGGGTCAATTGTTCATTTCGACCCGCCTGGTAGGGAGACTCGGAGACCGTCTTCTTAGCGACCTTCTTTTTGCGTTTCTTCAGCCGTTGCCACAGACCCCAAAGAGCCAGGAGGATGGCAAGTTTGAGGTAGTCGCGCCAGGTCCAGAGAGCAAAGAAGCCCCTCACTCGTGCCATCATCTCGGTGGGGCTCAGAGAAAAGAAGTTAAAGAACTTCCGCCACTGGTTGGACATCCACTCTAAGAGTGATTTGGACCAACCGGAATGCCTGGCGGGATCGTCCAGCACGCCGGGAGGTGTGGGGTCATAGGTCACCCATCCCTTGCCTTCGAGATAAACCTCTATCCAGGCGTGGGCATGTTTGAGACGGACCACGTAGTAGCTGCCGGTGACGGAACGCTCCTGCAAGACGAACCCGTTGATATATCGAGTGGGAACACCCTGGGCCCTCAGCATCAAGGCGGCCGAGGTGGCGAAGAACTCACAGTGAGCAGGTGGTTTCTTGAGGAGAAATTCTTCCAGAGCGGTTTGGTTTGACTCGAACGGAAAGTCATAGCCGTATTCGAAATTCTGTTGCAGGTAGGCGGTGATAAAGTCCGCTTTGCTCCTGGGATCGGAAACTTTGCCCGCCACCTCTTCAGCTCTCTGGGCTACCACAGGAGTGAGATTTTCCGGGAGAGCCAGGCACTCTTGCCGAATCTCGTCGGACAGTGATTCTGCGGCACCGTGTCTGACCCACCCGTCGTCATAAGGGTAGAGATAGTAAACACCATCGGACGAGTCTTTAGCCAGGGCCTGAAGCATTCCGTCGGCATACTTGTGCATTCGGGAAAGCTCGGTGGCCAGGCTGTAGAAGTTTCTGGGGGCGTAAAAAGTGAAACCGTTTCCGGCCTTAGGGAACTCCAGAGTGAAGGGTTGTCCGGGTTTCACGCCGGGGGAGTCGTCTCGCTCGAAGACCGAGACGGCTTTTCGGCCGGTGGCTGTGTCGATCAGAACCTGGTCTTCCGGACGCAAAACCTCTTTCTCGGTTTTCCACTTCCAAAACGAGTTCGTGTCGAAAGTGTTGAAGGAACGCCCTACCAGATAGAGCGGTGGATTTTCTCCATAGCCTCGCAGCACCACCACGTCGGAGGAGTTCCAACTCTGCAGGGAGCGGAGGGAGGTGGCCGGTGGAAACTGGATCCCGGTAGGAGGGGCGAGAGCGAACAGACTCATGAGATAGCTCACCTTGCTCTCCGACCAGGAGGCCGTCACGGAAAGGGTCGTTGTCAGGGCGGCCACCAGGAGAAGGGGAAGGAGCAGTCTGAAGTTTGCTTTCAGGCCGAGGGCTTCTCGCAAGGAAAGAACAAGAAGGCAGATCCCCACTGAGGCCAGGGTGGCCACCGAAAAAAGATCCTGAGACATGCTGCAGAGCACCAGGACGGCGCAGGCGGCAAGAATAGGAGAGCGCAAATAATGCCCCTGTTTTTTCAGCACCAGAGCCACCCCCACCAGAACCGTTGCTAAAATCGCCAGGCTTATGGTACCGATGCCGAGCAGTCTACCGGTGGCATCACGCTCGATCACTCGTGTACACAAAAAACAAAAGAGAAGGGCCACCACGGCCAGAACCCCAAGCCCCCGAGCCTTGAGCACGACTTTCTCCTGAAAGAAAAGGCACACTGTACTGAACAACACAGCCACAACGGCAATGGGATGAAAGCTCGACATCCAGAGCATCATCAGCAAACTCCACACAATCAGAGCGGTGGTGAAGCCTCCGACCTTAAAGAACATCGATACCTGCCTCCACTAACTCCGGTCTCAACCAGCGGATATTCTCCGGCAGCTTGTGGGCCGTTTCTTCGTTGTCGGAAATGAGAAAGCCGCAGATGGCTGTTCCGCGCTGTTGAAGCTCTTCCGTCATCCGGGCTCGCCGCTCATCCCAGTCGGTAAACAGGAGAATGGTTGTGGAGATCCCTTCGAGCTCTTCGTGGAGGGCTGATTCCATCTCCTGAAAGCTTTTGTCGTCGTGATGGGTGGGCTCAAGACAGGAAAGAATGTCCATGATGTTCTGGAGGTAGGCGAGCGAGCGCCCAGCCTGCAGATAGTAGAGCTTGGGTCCGGCGGCAAATATGTCGATGACATATTCTTCTCGAGAGAGGTAGTCGGTGATGGAGGCGGCAAGAGAGATCGCCTGCTCCAGGATATCGTCGTTCTCGCCCTCCGGGAGCACCGTGTCCACAATGAGAGCCAGGCGGCAGAAGTATTCTTCTCCGTACTCCTTCACGATAGGCTTACCCAGTCGAGCCCACGAGCGCCAGTGAATGTGCCGCAGGGGATCGCCCATTCGGAACTCTCGGGTGGACAAGAATTCGGTGGAGTCGCCCAGGTAGGAAGTGAGGGCGAGGCCTCCCGGCTGGTATTTCATCCCCACAGGGATATCCAGCTCTCGCAAGGGTTGATACTTCGGATAGACGAGAAAGGCCCGTTCGACGACATGCTTTTTGGAATCCAGCCAGAGGCCGAAAGGGTAGCAGTTTTCTTGCAGAAGATTTTTAAGAAAGTAGGCTCCCCGTCTCCGAGGGCATACGGTTTGTCGAAAGACTGTGGTCTGGCCCGGCGCCAGCTGCTCCACCCAATCACTTTCCTTCACCACCTCGACCTCGGGTGGTAGGGGGTAGCGTGCCCGCAGTTCCAGTGCTGGAGATTTCGAGCGGTTGGTGGCCCGAATTTCAATGCGAAACTCTTGCCCGTGGCGAACCCTTTCGGGAATCTCGACCTCAAATTCAAGCTTCCGTCGGGCCAGTCTCGAGAAAAGGATGGAGCAAGCGCAGACAGAGAGCAGACCGCTCCATAAAACATAGGCTTTGAGTTGGAATGTGAAAAGACTCACGCTTGTGGAGAGCAGCAGAATCCAAAAAAGAAGCTTGCCGGTCTCGCTCAAATGAACATGGAAAAGGCGGTGGACCAGTCGATAGACCAGGCTCTTTTCCACCCGATGGGCGAACGAATATCCTCCCCTCGTCGACATCAGGCAGGGACGGCGAGACGGTTCATCATTTCGTTTAAAATCGACTCAGCGGTGTCCCCTGAGTATCGGGTCTTGGTTTCCAGTATGATCCGATGAGCGAGCACCGGGTTTGCCAGAAACTTCACATCGTCCGGGGTCACGAAGTCTCTGTCCTCAAAGAACGCCTTGGCCTGGCAGGCTTTGTAAAGAGCCAGGCTGCCACGGGGCGAGGACCCGAGTTTGAAACGAGGCTCTTCACGAGTTGAGCGAATGAGAGCGAGAATGTAGCGACTGATATCCTCGGAAACATTCACCTTCCTGACCTCGGTACGCATAGCTTTAAGGTCCTCGAATGTAGCCACGGATTTCAGAGCGCTCAGGGGATGGCTCTCTCTTTGACCGGTTAACATTTCAAGTTCTGCGTCGGAACCGGGATAGCCCATTGTGAAGCGAACCATAAAACGGTCGAGTTGGGCTTCGGGCAGAGGGTAAGTCCCGTGGAATTCCACGGGGTTCTGGGTGGCAATGACGATGAACGGGTCGGGCAGTTTCACCGTATTGCCTTCGGTGGTAACCTGGCCTTCACTCATAGCCTCCAGCAGTGCCGACTGCGTTCTCGGGGAAGCACGATTGATTTCGTCGGCCAGGACCACATGGCTGAAAATGGGTCCGGGTTTAAAGTTGAATTCTCCACTTTTGGGACTGTAGATGGAAGAGCCCAGAATGTCCGTCGGCAGAAGATCGGGTGTGAATTGCACCCTTCGAAAGTCACCGGCAAAAGTGGTCGCCAAAGCTTTCGCTAGAGTGGTTTTTCCTACTCCGGGAACATCTTCCAAGAGGGAGTGTCCCCCTGCCAAAATGGAGAGGAGAAGCAGTTCGAGCTGGGACCGCTTCCCTTTGATCACGGTTTCCAGATTGTCTAAAATTTGGGCAGGCTTTACCATTCTGGCCTGTTAGAGATCGAGGCAATTTTTCCCTTAGGAATTTCGGGCATCAGTTGACGTTGTCTCCAAACACTCTTCGCGGGTCTTGAATGAAGCTGATTGCTGGGCCAGAATCCGTCGCAGGATAGCGATGTTGAGTCCATAGGTGGGTGCCAGTCCGTCGAAGGCGAGTTCACGCGCTAGAGTCTCTCCCACCTCGAGGGGAGCATCGGAGGCGTAGTAGCCGACAAGCACGTCGAAGTCCTGGCACACCCAGCCGCGCTTCAGGCACTGATGGAGGGCCCTCAAGTACGGAATACCCTCCATCTCAAGACCGAGAATTTTCCATTCATCGCGATACCTCTTTAACATGTCCTCGTTCTGCATAATGGTGCCGGCTACGGTGAGCATTGGGCCTCCAGAGTGGACCTTCCCAAGCTCAAGGTCTTCGAAGTCGTCGGGGCCCAAGGCGTTCCCTAGAGGAAGGTCATAGACATCGCGGGAGCCTGCCTTGAGTAAATAGGAGGGCAGCATAACACCACCTCGTCCACCCACCACGGTACCCGCCTTCCCCATAATGGAAAAGCTTGCTACCCTGTGGCGAAACTCTTCAAAGAGCTTTTCCACGAGAATGCCCGCCTGTTCTCCGAAAGCGTAGTCGAAATTCACCAGCACCGGGTGGTCTTCTCTCGCTTTTTGCAGAAGCTCCCGAACTCTTGGGTCGGCTTTCTCGGGATCGATCCTTGCCAGTTCAAAGACTTGAGAGCTTACTCCCGTGTGGTAGGCGTCGTCGATTTGAAAAACACCCAGTCGGCTTTCCCAGGCTTCTTTCTCCTTCACCCTCTCAGGGAACGCCTTGAGCCAATCCCTTAGCAAAAAGTAGGTCACGTTGGGCTCTCTTCGCTCTTTTCTAAGCAGGCGCTCTCGGTGTTCGGAATGTTTCAGGGCCCAGGTCCACACTTCGTCTTCAACTGCCAGAGCATATCCGGTCAGAAGGTTGAGTGTGGAGTGAGTGTTGGACGAGATGATGTGAACCGGGCCGTCTCCGTATTGCAATTGGTCCACCCCTTCTTTCAGGGCACGGGCCCAATGACGAGCTCTGGTCTGGGAGGCTTCAACGGTGTAGTCCCGGTGAAGCCTTGCCACAAAGTTCGGCGGGTTTCTTGCCAGGAAGTGAAGGCGGTCGGGGAGCTCTCCATCCCATTCTTGATCCAGTTCCACCAGATGATCGTCTGTGGTTCCAAGCTCGAAGGCGAGTCTTGCTAAAAGGCGATTTCGCTCTTCTAAGTTAGCACCGGGTATGGAAAGAAATTTGGTCAATTCAGGAAGCACCGAACTCCCCTGGAGCAACCTGGCGATTTTGTTGGCTTCTAGCTGATAGCTGCACAGAAGCGTGATGAGGTCCAGGAGTTCCGTGCGCCCTTCGCGCGCCACCACGATGATGACGTCGTTTCCAACCTGAAAGGTCTGGCGCCGCCTGGCTCGGGAGCTAAGCTTGACCAGGCCCGCCATCTGAGGCAGCTTGTCGGGGACATCGGCCTGAATAAGAATCTCCTTCACCTGGTAAATGCTGCTGGGAAGGCGGTCGGTGGCATAGAGCAAGGCATCCACATCAACCACGTCGGGAGTATTACAATATCGGTGGAGAGACGGCTCCATATCGCAGTAGGCTTCCAGAAGACTGTTGATGTCGAGTCTGGAACAGAGAGCGCCGTGGCGTACCATGATTTCAAATCGCTCGATAGCTTCACCCATATCCTTGAGGTTCAAGCCGAGCACCTGGAGCCCTCCGAGAGGGTAGGGGAGTCTCGCGTCTCTGCGAAAGAGTCACCATGCCAACACCAAGTTTCCCGGTCACGGTGGTGAGTGCCCTGCTGGATATTGAGCGGAACTTCATTCCCCAGCCCTATGCTCGATCCATAGAAGAATATCTCGAGTGGATCGGTTTCTTGCTTTCTTTTCCTTGTCCAGTGGTGGTCTTTACCTCTCCGGAACTTGCCGGCAGAGTGAAGAGTCTTCGCGGTTCAAAGCCTTTGGAGATCAGGGAAATCACAGCTAACGGCCTTCGTCAAACCAACCTTCACGACCGTATTGCCGCTCTGATCAGTGGTGACACGAAATTCGTCAATCCTGATCGTCCGGAATGTTATCTTCCGCTATACAACGGGATAACTTTCCGCAAGACCGAGTGGCTCCGTCAGGTCGCCAAGAGCAATCCGTTCCAGAGCGAGTACTTTTTGTGGATGGACGCCGGCTACGGCTATGGGCGGTTCAAAGGGAGCAAAGCTGAGGGGAGATGGCCGGTCCGGCTGAATCCCCTGGCAGACGATCGGGTTCACCTGTTGCAGGTCAATCCCCATCCCGGGCTCGACGAAGCCCAGCGCTTCCGCCAGCACAAGGTGGTTTTTAGCACGGCCTGCTTTGGGGGAAAAGCTTCAGCGGTGGAACGGTTGGGTCACGCCTACAGCTTGGTGCTCAATCGGACCCTGGAGGAGGCTCTCATTGACGATGACCAGGCAGTCATGACCTCTGTCTATGAGCAGGATCCGGAGCTCTTTACCGTGGTTGGCCCGACCTATGGACGACACTTTGAGATGGTTCGCTACTTCACAGACGGGAAAGTGAGCAAGAGCCCGGCAGGTTGGGTTAACGAGCATCGTTGGCAGTCTGCTGTTTGCGCCGTGGGCTTGGCGGGCTTAGGCTATCTGGCGAGCCGAAAATTGAGAAGCGTCCAGTCCGAGGAAGGCGAGTCCGAGGGGTGAGGCATCTCAATCCGGTGGACAAGCTGCTGTTAGCCTATCTACTCCTCACAGGTGGCCTGGCTTTCTCTCTGAGCAACTTTCTGTTAGTGGGGCTCCACCTGGCGTTGTTGATTCTGGTCGTTCTCCTAAGCCGCTACGCGCCTCGCCCCATCCGTGTCCTCTACGCAAGTCTTGTGGTTCCCCTTCTCTACATGGAACTCGACAGCCTGAGCGGTTTGGCCGGCGGTAGGCTGTATGACCCGGAAGTTCTGGCGGTAGAGCGATGGCTTTTCGGAGACCCAACCCCTGCCATGTGGATGAGCGAGAAGCTACCCTGGCTCCTCTTATCCGAGTTTCTCCACTTTTGTTATTTAGCTTACTATCCACTGCTTGTTCTGGTGGCTGTTAGGCTTTATCTCAAGACAACCGAGCGGATCACTCTGAATTACCTGTGGTGTCTGCAGGCGGCCACCTTCAGCGACTACCTGATCCAGATGAATTTTCCGGTTCAGGGCCCCCGGCCTTTGTTTCCACCGCTGGCTGAGTCTCTTCACGGTTTTTGCTGGCGATTGTGTCACTATCTTTGTGGTGAAGGTGCTGCCGGTGCCGCGGCCTTCCCGTCGGGTCATGTCACTTTCGCCATGGTGGTGCTCTTCTTCTGCTGGAAACACGAGCGAGAAGGTTTCGATATCTTCGCTCCGTTTTGTCTGGGTCTCTCACTTTGCACCGTGTACGGTCGTTTTCATTATGTTGTGGATGCCATGGCGGGAACTCTTGTCGCCCTGGTCTTTGTAGTGAGCGGCCCTCGACTTTATTCCTTGATGGAGAGGCGTCAAGATAGAGTCCCGTCCCCGCAGAAAGACCTTCTAGAACGCGAAAGATAGAGGCTTTTCCGACTGGGCACTGGAGGGGTGGAAAA
>JYMV01031203.1_pt1 | contig 15875 bp, 12 predicted proteins | sample 338911 | NCBI WGS metagenome assembly JYMV01 (sample SAMN03354496, study PRJNA234377) | hydrothermal vent metagenome | biome: Deep sea; feature: Hydrothermal plumes at the Eastern Lau Spreading Center, Western Pacific Ocean; material: Seawater | place: Tonga | collected 2009 | depth 2000 m m
GCCAGGTTGAAGCGCAGCATTTTTCCGTCAGAAAACACCTGCTCGAGTACGACGACGTGATGAACAAACAGCGTGAGAGTGTGTACTCGCTCCGATGCGAGCTCTTAAACAATAAGATTCGCCTTACTAAAGACGACATCGTTGACACACAGCAATATCTTCTAACCTTGGGTGAAGAAGCCCTTGACTCTTGCGTGGCCAGCCACTGTGGAGACGAGACCGACCCGGACGAGTGGGACACCGAAGCCCTGAAACGAAACGCTGGGGAGCTCTTTGGTCTCGACAGCGAGGCTTTCGCAGATGTCGATTTTGAAGGCTCAACTGCAGAGGAAATCCATAATGCTCTCTGGAGTCAAGCGAAGTCAAAATACGAAGAAAAGGAATCAACCTTAAGTCCTGAGGTGTTAAGGCGAATCGAACGTGATGTAATGCTCCAAATCGTCGATTCGCAGTGGAAAGATCACTTATATGGCCTAGACCATCTTAAAGAAGGAATCGGTCTTCGAGGTTACGGCCAGAAAGATCCACTGGTCGAATACAAGCGCGAGAGTTTTGCCCTCTTTCAGGCCATGAAGGAGCGAATCGACGAGGAGACGATTAAGTATCTTTGGCGCCTTCGGCCAATTATTCAGAAACCAGGCGCTGAACTACCCGGGAGGTCTCAGACGCCAGCTGCTTCTAATTTAGTCTTTAATAACCCTAGTGAGACTCCTCTAGCACTTCCCAGCGCTGGCCAGCAACAACCACGGCCTCCTCGAATCGGCGGCGACGACGCTGCCATCCGTACAATTCGCCGCGAGACACCAAAAGTGGGACGTAACGCTCCATGCCCCTGCGGCAGTGGCAAGAAATACAAGAAATGTCATGGAGCCTGAACTAATGGATCTGCAATGACCTTGAAGAAGAATGAAGTCAACACTTCGGCATTTCGCGAGGTAGGTCCTTCGACAGCCCTCACCTTCGATGACGTTCTACTCGTGCCTCAGGAATCGAAGGTCTTGCCGAGTCAGGTAGATATTAGCACGTGGTTAACCCGAAACATAAAACTGGAAACTCCAATCATAAGCTCTGCAATGGACACCGTGACCGAGTCTAGCCTGGCCATAAGCATGGCGCAGCATGGCGGAATGGGCGTGATTCACAAGAATTTATCCATCGAGGAACAAGCGTCAGAGATTGACCGAGTGAAGCGGTCAGAGAGTGGAATGATCGTCAATCCGATAACTCTATCGCCGACAAATCGAATTGATGAAGCGCTCGATCTAATGAAGACATATCGAATTTCTGGCGTTCCGATTACCGAGGATGGCAGTAAAGAGGGTCGACTTGTTGGCATTCTAACTAACCGCGACCTTCGCTTCGAAGGTAACACTCAGCGACTGATCGCTGATCTCATGACGCGAGATAATCTAATAACCGTGCCTATCGGAACCACCCTCGACCAAGCGAAAGACATCTTACATCGACACAAAGTCGAGAAACTTCTAGTTGTCGACAAGAACCATATGCTAAAGGGCCTGATTACCGTAAAAGACATTCAAAAGGTCATTAAGTATCCGAATGCTTGCAAGGATGACCTGGGACGACTTCGCGTAGGCGCAGCTATCGGCATCGCGAAAAATACATTGGAGCGAGCTGAGGCGCTCGTCGGTGCAAACACTGACGTATTAGTCGTCGACACTGCTCATGGACACTCTGCTGGTGTCATGAACATGATTAAGCGAGTGCGAGCCGCTTTTCCGGCAATCGACCTCATTGCTGGCAATGTGGCAACAGGCGAAGCAACTCAAGCGTTAATCGACCTCGGTGTCGATGCAGTGAAGGTCGGCATCGGATCGGGGTCGATCTGCACTACTCGGATAATCGCCGGGGTCGGAATGCCAATGATTACGTCAATTCAGGACTGCTCCAAGGTGGCCAAGAGCCACAATGTGCCCATCATTGCAGATGGTGGCATTCGCTATTCAGGTGATATCACGAAGGCGCTTGCAGCTGGCGCTAGTGTGACAATGATCGGCAGCTTATTCGCTGGCACCGATGAGAGTCCGGGCGAATTAATCCTATATCAGGGCAGAAGTTTCAAGGAATACCGCGGCATGGGTTCTCTCGGTGCAATGCGGCGTGGAAGTCGGGATCGATATTTTCAGGACGAGTATGAATTAGAAGGAACGCGGGATGACACGCCAAAATTAGTACCTGAAGGGATCGAGGGCCGCGTGCCCCACAAGGGCAGTCTAGCCGGCCTCTTGCACCAGTTGGTCGGCGGCCTTCGAGCCGGGATGGGTTATTCTGGATGCGAGACGGTTCCAGACCTACAACACCGCGCACAACTAGTTCGAATCACACCCGCTGGCATCAGAGAGAGCCACGTCCACGACGTGGTCATCACAAAAGAGGCACCCAACTATCGTTCGGAATAGACCTAGCAATCTTTCGTCGCATCCTTAGCACCTTCGATCAGAATGTCTCTTAGGTCCGCCCCCTGATCGATAATCCTGACCTCGTGCGCTCCACAGAGCGGCCGGACAAGTCGGTCGGCCCACTCAATAACAACAATCGAGTTGTCAGTAGTGAGCTCCTCCAATCCTAAATCATCAATCTCAGCCCCTGACAGCCGGTAGAGATCGACGTGGTTCACGGTGACACGACCGCGGTATTCCTGAATTAACGTGAAAGTTGGACTACTTACATCGCTTGGTTTTACACCAAGAGCCCCAGCCAAACCTCGGACAAACGCTGTCTTGCCAGAACCCAACTCGCCATAAAGCAAGACAATCGCTCCAGGAATAAGACCCTCGGCAAAATTTGCGCCAACCTGCTCCGTTTCAAGCTCAGAAACAGTACGTCGTTTGACCATCTCAAATGGCGCGCCAATACCGGCTACTCTTGCGCCTCTCTGCTCTGCTCAGCCGTTAGATCGAGGAATGCTGCTCCCAGGTATTCAGTGATGTCGACTGCGCTCATAGCGGCCTCACCCTCATCATCTTCTGCTAAATCACCTGCCAATCCGTGGAGGTAAACTGCGACTTTACACCCCGCTTCAGCATCAAGAAGCTGCGCGGTCCAGGCAGCGATCGCGCCAGTCAACACATCCCCGGAGCCCCCGGTAGCCATGCCAGGATTACCTGTTAAGTTAATGAAAATACTGCCATGTGGACCCGCAACCACGGTTCGATACCCTTTAAGTACGACGTGGACAGAACGATCCATCGCCAAGGAAGATGCGGCTTCAATTCGATTCGTTTGCACATCCTCAACTGAGGTGCCCTGAAGCCTCGCCATCTCACCAGGGTGCGGTGTCACGATCACATCGAGCCCCTTCCTACCGTGCAATAAATTGTCGTTATCCGCGCATACGTTAAGGGCATCGGCATCGAGCACCAAAGGCACACCACTACGCTCCAACAGTCCATCGATAAGCTCGGCCACCGAAGAGCCCCGACCTAGACCCGGTCCAATCGCGATAATGTCCGCCGGCAGTCCGAGCACCTGCTCTAGTGCCGATGAGTCAATACAGCCGTCTGATGTTTCCTGGAGCCCTTCTGTCATGTATTCCGGGGCGTAGCCTGCAACCACGGCCTGGCAAGACCGAGGGGTGGCCACGGTAACCAGCCCCGCTCCACTCTTAACAGCTCCTATGCCTGCTAATCCAGCAGCGCCACTCTTCCCCACCGAACCCGCTACCAGTAGGACATGACCGAAATCCCCCTTATGGGTTTCAAATTCCCTGCCACTGATCAAACCACGAACTCCTTCACGCGTGATTAGCGCGATCTGTGGACCCGAAAGGCCACTGATCACCTCTGATGGAATACCGATGTCAGCAACAATCACATCGCCACCATGTATTTCTGCTGGAGGGAGCACAAGGGGCAGCTTCGGCGCACCCATTGTCACAGTCAAGGCCGCTTCAATAGCTTCACCTGCTACGTCATGGGAGTCAGCTGACAGACCAGTTGGAAGGTCGACCGACACCACCGGAATAGCTAATCCGTTAATATCGGCCGCCAAGGTTTGTAAGAGCCCGACGAGAGGAACCTTGACCCCCGTGCCAAGAATTGCATCGACAATAATGTCGAACCCGGAGATTGCTGAGTAGTGCAGCTCCCACGACTGGTCGTCTGCGATTTCCACAACAGGCATGCCGATCTGACCAAGAATCTCTAAATTACGCCTTGCATCGCCTTCTATATCGGAAATCGTACCAATAACAAACACCTCTGTCTCGACACCTCGTTGTTTCAGCGTACGGGCAACAACGAATCCATCGCCACCATTGTCACCACGACCACAAAGCACCGCCACCCGTCGTTCGCTTAAATCAGAAAATCGACCCTCGAGTGCAACCACTACCTGACGACCAGCATTCTCCATCAAAACCATTGAGGGCACGCCGATCTCCTCAATCGTCAACCTGTCAGCCTCACGCATCTGCGTGGTGTTTAGTACTCGCATGGAAAAGGATTCGGGTCCATCGGAAGGGCAAGCTTAACCTTACCGCCTCGTTTGCACGAAGTGTAGCACAAGAGATACGCTGCCCAATTGATCAGAACAATCCACATGCAGGCTGGAGGACAAATGGCGGAACTGGTTAACATTAACGGAACAATTCTGGAGCGCGCAAAAGCATTCATTTCAGTATTTGACCACGGGTTTTTGTTCGGGGAAGGGGTCTACGAAACTATCCGAACCTATAATCGCGAACTGTTTCTATTCGATCGACACATGTCTCGATTGCGGTCCTCTGCTATGCAAATCGATCTCACGTGCCCTTATACCGACAAGACTGTCTTATCCAGAATAGTTGCGACGATGGAGGCTGGAGTAAGCACCGGCGAAGCCTACATTCGCCTACTTCTTACTCGAGGGGAAGGTGATATCACTTACGACCCAAGAGCATGTCCCACCCCATCGCTAATTATTATCGTTAAACCTCACCTCAACGTGCCTCCTAAACTCGAGGAAAATGGCGTAATGGTCACTCTGGCTACGGTCATGCGTAACCACCCAAGTTCGGTAAACCCGGCTATTAAATCCAATAATCTTCTGAATAACGCACTAGCGATGCAGCAGGCCTTCAAAAATGGAGCTTACGAAGCACTGATGTGCAATTACAAGGGGGATCTCGTTGAATGCGCTCAGTCAAACTTTTTCATCGTACGAGATGGCATCGCACTTACCCCGCCTCTGCGGGATGGGCTTCTTGAAGGGGTGACCCGCAACTTTGTATTCGAAGTTGGAAGCGAGATCGGAGTACCAGTACGGGAAGCCTCGCTTAGGCGCGAGGACCTAAGTACCGCTACTGAGGCCTTCTTGACGAGCACGACGAGAGAAATTGTCCCAATTGTGAAAGTAGACCAGGTCACAATCGGCAGTGGCCAGCCAGGCCCTGTAACAAAGGCCTTGCTCTCAGGTCTACGAAAGAATGCTCGAGCGCTCACTCATCCCTAGCGTCAAGAACACGGCTCAGTCCGATTCTGCCCAAATCTCAATTGGTGGACAGCTGCACATCAGATTTCGATCGCCGTGTGGATTGTCAATTCTCCCAACACTGGGCCAAAACTTTTGAGCCCTGACGAACGATTTCGGGAAGGCGGCCTCTTCGCGGGAATAAGGGTGCGTCCAGCTATCGCTAACAACCATCATGGCAGTGTGAGGCGCATTTTTGAGAACATTATCCTCCTGGTCGGCAGCCCCATCCACAATTGCCTGAATCTCCTGCCGAATCCCAATAAGCGCTTCACAAAAGCGATCGAGTTCTTCGAGTGGCTCACTCTCAGTTGGCTCGACCATCACTGTCCCAGGCACCGGAAACGATACTGTTGGTGCGTGAAAACCATAATCAATTAAACGCTTTGCAACATCCTGCTCATCGATTCCAGCCGACTCGCGAAAGGGTCGAAGATCGAGAATGAGCTCATGGGCCACCCGACCGTTTGGAAGAGAATACAAAACTTCGTAGTGTGTTTCGAGTCGAGCCTTGAGATAGTTAGCATTCAGAATCGCGTAGCGACTCGCATCGGTTAATCCGGCCGCACCCAACATTCGAATGTAGGCATAAGAAATTGTTAGGATACTCGCGCTTCCCCAGGGAGCAGCAGTCACGGCTGGAATCGCTAGTTTCGATTGGTTCTTAATAAGGGAATGCTCGGGTAAATATGGTGCCAGGTGCTTCGCCACCGCGATTGGTCCCATGCCAGGTCCGCCACCACCGTGTGGTATAGCGAATGTTTTGTGCAAATTAAGGTGGCACACATCGGCACCAATAGCTGCCGGGCTCGTAAGTCCAACCTGAGCGTTCATGTTTGCGCCATCCATATAAACTTGGCCGCCATGGCCATGAACAACGCTACAAATCTCCCGGATCTTCTCTTCAAACACACCATAGGTCGACGGGTAGGTAATCATCAAGGCACCGAGTGAATCAGAATGCTCCAGCGCCTTGGAGCGAAGGTCCTCCATGTCCACATTTCCTTGCGGATCACAACCGATGACGATCACTCGCATACCAGCCATTGTGGCTGAGGCGGGATTTGTGCCATGTGCTGAGGCGGGGATCAGAACAACATTACGACCCTCTTCACCACGATCTTTGTGGTAGGCGCGAACAACCATAAGGCCGGCGAACTCGCCTTGCGCGCCAGAGTTGGGCTGTAGTGATACAGCAGCAAGCCCAGTGATAGCACGAAGCGCCGACTCCAATTCAGAGAATATCTGCGCATATCCTTCTGTCTGTTCAGTCGGTACAAAGGGATGAATCCCTCCGATCGACGGCCAGCCAACAGGAATCATCGTTGCAGCAGCGTTCAGCTTCATTGTGCATGAACCGAGCGGGATCATCGATGTATCAAGGCCAATGTCGCGCCGCTCCAACCTTTTCAGATACCGCATCATCTCAGTTTCAGATTGATGCCCATGAAAAACAGGGTGGGTCAAGAAAGCACTCTGGCGGACAATTGCGTCAGAATACTCTGGCCTACTTTCCGGTTCACTCCTACTATGATTGGGAGGTTTTTGGTTAGTCGATTCACTAAAGACTGCCACGATGTCATCAAGGTCAGCTTCCGTGCTTGTTTCATCAAGAGCAATGCCAATTTCACCGTTATCAAAGTATCGAAAGTTTAGTTTCGAACTCTTAGCCACTAGAGCTACCCGATTTGCAACCTCAGAACCTTCCGTCCTAATTCTGAGTGTGTCAAAGAATTCTACGTTTCGCTGTTCGAAACCTAAACCCTCAAGCGTGCTGCCTAACCTATAAGCCAGAGAATGCACTCTTCGTGCAATGTCAATCAGACCATCTGGGCCGTGGTAAACCGCATAAAAACCAGCAATGTTGGCTAGTAACGCCTGAGCCGTACAGATATTCGACGTTGCCTTTTCACGTCGGATGTGCTGCTCACGAGTTTGGAGCGCCATGCGATAGGCTGGAGCTCCGTTCCGATCTACTGAGACACCGATTACTCGACCGGGCATCTGTCGTACGTAATCCTCGCTGGTTGCGAGAAACGCTGCATGGGGCCCTCCGTAACCCTGAGGGACACCGAACCGTTGCGAATTTCCAACGACAACATCGGCACCCATCTCACCGGGAGGTTTCAATAGCGTTAAAGCCAATAGGTCGCTGGCCACGGCTACCTTGGCCCCAGCTGCATGAGCTCGGTCAATGACAGAATCTAGGCTCATCACGGACCCAGAATTGTCGGGATACTGTAGGAGTAACCCGAACACATCGGCCGAAAAGTCAGTCGATTCAAGGTCGACGACATCAATCTCAACTCCGATTGGTTCTGCCCTACCAGCAACCACGTCTATGGTTTGCGGGTAGCAATGCTTCGAAATAAGAAATCGTTTGCCCTGTCGAGCATTGATTCTATGAAGCATGGTCATGGCTTCCGCTGCGGCAGTCGCCTCATCAAGTAGCGAGGCATTCGCAACCTTCATCCCAGTGAGATCAATCACCATCGTCTGAAAATTTATTAAGGCTTCGAGACGTCCCTGCGCGATCTCGGCTTGGTACGGAGTGTAGGGGGTATACCAGGAAGGGTTCTCAAAGACATTCCGAAGGATAACCGCCGGGGTAATGCACCCGTAATAACCCATTCCGAGAAACGATCGAAAGTCCTGGTTATTCGCCGCAATTCTTTGAAGACGCATTAAGCACTGGCGCTCATCTTCGGCCTCAGGAAGCTTCAGTGATTCGGATAGGCGAATATCCGCCGGTATTGCTTCGTCGATCAGCACATCAATCGAACCCGCTCGAACAGTTGCTAACATCTGATCGAGGTCAGATGGCCTAGGGCCTATGTGCCGTCGTGCGAACCCAGCTGTAGCGTCACTATCCATAAGCAGACTTCTAACAATTTACTCGAGAACAGACCGGTAGCTAGCAGCGTCGAGAAGTGCTTCGGCCTCTGATGGATCATCGAGACTCAAGCAAATCATCCACGTGTCGTGAGGTTTCGAATTTACCAGTTCTGGATGGTCATTAAGCTCAGGATTGACCGCTTTGACCTTACCAGTCACCGGACAAAATAGTTCTGAGACAGCCTTCACCGATTCGATGGTGCCAAAGATCTCGTCCTGTTTTAACTGGCGACCGACCTCCGGTAATTCGACGTAGACAACGTCACCCAGTTGATCCTGAGCGTATTCTGTTATCCCGACTCGCGCTTCGCCGCCAGTGACAATAATCCACTCGTGATTCTTACTGTACCTGCGATCATCAGGATACATATCGCTCAACTCCTCTGCCGCTGATAGAACGGCATGGACACAACACGCGCCCGAGCGTTCCGTCCTCGAATATCCACGTCAAATTCGGTGCCTGGCGTCTTTTGCTCAATCGGTAAATAGACCATGCCTATCGCCTTCTTTAGAAATGGTGTCTGCGTACCACTAGTCACCCTGCCGACCTGCTGCCCAGCAAGCAATGCTGGATAACCGGCTCGCGCGATCCCCCGATCAATCATTTCGAATCCAACAAGTTTGCGACCAACTCCTTCGGCCTTCTGTCGCCGCAATACATCGTGCCCAATAAATTCCTTCTTTTGCCAACCAATTGTCCAACCCAAGCCGGCTTCCAGCACCGTAGTGGTTTCGTCAATGTCGTTACCGTAAAGCCGCATCGACGCTTCAAGGCGAAGTGTGTCGCGTGCTCCGAGGCCGGCAGGCAGTAAGCCAACCGACTTACCACTATCGATAATGGCTTGCCAGACACTATCCGCTGACTGTGGCGCAAGGTATATCTCCAAGCCGTCCTCTCCGGTGTAACCCGTTCGAGAAATTGTGGCCCGCTGACCCGCCACTTCACCAGTAAAGAAATGGTAGTACTGCAACTCAGTCAGGTCTACGCCAGTTAGCTGTTGCACTACTTCCGCTGCCGCTGGTCCTTGCGTCGCAAGTAGCGCATACCGCGAACTAGCGTTAACGGCTATCACGTCTCCCATCGATTTAATCTGCTGGTTAATCCAAGCCTGGTCCTTAGTGATGTTCGAGGCATTAACAACCAGCATGAAGTGATCAGACGATAGCCGATAGACCAAAACGTCATCTACCACGGTACCTTTCGGTGTCGTGAGGACGGAGTACTGCACCTGCCCAACCTCCAGCTTGGAGGCATCATTACAACTAATTCGCTGTACCGCTGCCAGAGCATCAACGCCCGCGATTTCAATTTCTCCCATGTGGCTAACGTCAAACAGCCCTGCAGCTGACCGTACGGCCATGTGCTCGTTGGTAAGACCGCTATATTCAATCGGCATCTCCCATCCACCGAATGGAGCCATCCGCGCTCCTGAGGCCATATGACGACCATAGAGCGCAGTTTTCTTCAGTGCCTTTGAAGTATCGCTCATACCAATAGTGTTGGGACGATAGTCGACTCTGGGCAGGTCAAGCCATGGGCCGCGGTGTCAGAACAGTCACTAATCAGACCAGTAGCACTCGCCAATCCGGTTAACAGTACTATGCACTTTAAAGGTGGGTCAACCAGTGGACTCCGAAGAAACCAAGCTACTTCAGCCAGGACACAGTATCAGGACGCCGCCACACATTGATTCGACCTTGCGATCACATGGAATACCTACGCGCCACTCAAACCAAGATTTCGAAGAATCCCACTGACTGACTGCGCCCTGTTGAGACAGTAGAGATGAAGACCTGGCACACCTTCGCGCATCAACTCCTCGCACTGCTCGGTTGCCTGTTCTATTCCAAACTCTCTTGCGCCGTCATCATCACTAGCTAACAACTCGAGCCTCGCCTGCAATCTATCTGGAATTCTTGCTCCGCAGAGTTTGGTAAATCGAGCAATCTGCTTTGCGGACAAAATAGGAAGCACCCCGGGACAAATTGGCACGGTGACGCCAAGTTTTTGTACCATATGATCTCTAAACCTGAAGAAGTCAGCATTGTCAAAGAATAACTGAGTCAAAATAAACTCAGCACCGCTCTCAACTTTGTTCTTTAAATAACCCCAATCCACTACCTTCCCTTTCCGACACGCAATGTGTCCTTCAGGAAATCCTGCTGTGCCGACACAAAACCTTCCACTGCTCCGGATGAACTGAATCAACTGATACGAATACTCAAACCCGCCCTCAGGTTTACTAAACGTTTCTTGGCCCACCGGTGGATCGCCACGTAGCGCTAGAATATTTCGAATGCCGAGCGACTTTGCCTCTTCCAGAATTCCGGCGATGTCGCTCTTCGTATGCCCGACACAAGTTAAATGAGCCATCGCTGTCAGTCCGTAACGCCGCTGAATTAAATCCACCAAGGTCAGCGTCTTGGTCCTCGTGCTACCACCAGCGCCGTAAGTCACCGAAACATAATCAGGTTTGAGCTCAATTAGTTCCGGTAAAGTCTGCTCTATTAATTTCCGATCGCCTTCACCGGTCTTAGGCGTGAAGAGCTCAAAGGAAATCACCGGACGCTCACTCGACTGTCGACCCGAATAAAGGTCCCTAACTAACTGAGTGGACAAATTGACGGACCGCGTCATCAGAACAGTCTATCGAACCTATTAAGAATTCGCACCAAATCACTATCTTCGGAATGCGCTTAACCCTATTGAGGCCTCGACCAAAAGCACCACGCTTATACTGAGGTATTTCCTTCCTGAACAGATCACCGATTAGTGCCTAGTCTCGGGCGAAGAACCAGTGCCGCAATCGTTCCACTGGCTAAGAACATGTAGACGGGATAGACAGCAATTGCGAAAGACCAGGCCTCAACTGCAAAGAGATTTACAGTGTTTCCAGAAATAAACAGGGCCCAAGCTACTCGATCTTCGGTCTCGGGAGCGCGGTAAGCCTTACGAATGGTCGGCAGCGCCCCAGCAAAATCAACGAACAACGTCGTGACAAGTGCAACAATTGAAGAATTAAACATCCACCAAAACAATAGACCTGAGGCAGCCCCGAGTAAGCAAGACCGATCAAACGAACTCCAGCCTCCTTCTCCATAACGGAGCGCCAAAACTGCAGTTAAGAGTGACCCCACAAAATAGCCAACAGCCACCCAAACCGTACTCTCAGCCCCAGACGCGTAGTAACTCGCAAGTAGAATTAGTCCATTAGTCGTCCATATCCACCAAGTGGCCCGATTGGGCTTCGTTGCACCCTTTACGATTGCAATTATGTACGGCACAAAAGCCGCAAGAGAAAGCAGGCCGGCAAGGAGTCCAACGTTTAGAGTAGATGCGAACATGGTTAGTCTTGAGCCCTCCAGTGCGCCACGCTAAGCATCTATTGATAATCGTCTCGAACCGGACTCCAAACGTCGAACGCTCGACACGAGGTTAAAGCGCGCCCTTTATGAACCGTGTTGGAAGGAATCACAGCAACCGAGCCCTCTACCATTTGATGAGGCTGACCGTCGATCACCATCTCAAACTCACCACTGAGTATCGTTGTAATCTGTTCCTGTGAGTGCGAGTGCTCAGGCAACTCTGCTCCCTCAGCGATGTCCCACCGAACGATCGTCATTCGATCGGCATGAACAAAGCGACCCTTGAAGCCCGGCATCTGCTCCTTTTCCACTAACTCGTCAAACATATTCACAGTCATTGATTACCCCTTTCTCTCTACCGCATACCCCGCCAAAGTGAGCACTATACAGCGACCACCGACCCAGCGCGGTCCGAACAGTGGTACGTGTAATACAATACAGAGAATTACCGCCGTGGACCCTGCTCCGCGTGCGACGAAACGAGCGCGGCTTTATACCCGGAACCCATCTTTGGAATTTCGGAGTCTGTCGCGCCGGGAGGTGCCAATATGCAGCACTACACGTGGAGGAAGCACTAATTTTCGGGAATATTGGCCGGGCGTTAAAACGCCCGGCCTCCTCCGTTTCACCAGATTTTACCTTCGAACGGCTTAGACTCGACTAGGTGAAAAAGACTCCTACTCAACACCCCCTTGTTCGCTACATCCTTTTCCAACTCCCCGGTGCAGTACTAGTACTTGGACTCCTGTGGTGGCTGCACGCCTCAATGAACTTGGCACTTTGGATCGCCATTGTTATTTTCTTCTTGTGGCTCGGAAAAGACGTGGCGCTCTATCCGGTGGTTCGACGGGCCTACGAACCTACTCCACCTCCTCTTGATCGACTAATCGGCCTTCAAGGACGCGTCATCCGTGGCTTCGATCGCTCTGGACTAGTGCGCTTGGGGTCTGAATTGTGGCAGGCTGAACTCGTAGAAGGGAGCGGGCCAGTCAGCACCAATGACGTTGTTGTTGTAGAGTCCACGCGAGGTCTAACCCTAACGGTCTACCGTCAAACCGATGAACTTTGACGGTACCACTCTACTGTGAGACGTAAACCATCGTCGAACGTTACCGATGGTAGATATCCCAATAGCTCCTTCGCTTTCGTACAATCAGCCAGCGAATCCCGTACATCCCCTGGTCGTGACGATTCGTATATTGGCTCAACATTAACGTCAATAATTGCACAGAGTCTCCGGAACAACTGGTTGAGAGACACCCGATCGCCAGTAGCCACATTAATTACTGCTCCACTGGCTCGGGGTGCAGTGCATGCCGCAAGTACGGCCATCGCGACATTATCGATGTAAGTAAAGTCCCGCGTCTGCTCTCCATCGCCGTAGACTACCGGGGAATTACCCTGGAGAAGTGCGGTAATGAACCGAGCGATGACCCCTGAATACTGTGAATTTGGGTCTTGTCTGGGACCAAAAACATTGAAATATCGAATCGAGACTGTCTCAAGACCGTAAAGCTGGGTAAACAGCCGAGAGTATTCCTCACCCACAAGCTTCTGGAGCGCGTAGGGAGACTGTGGCGACGGCTGCATTGTCTCCACCTTTGGTAGTGTGGGCACGTCACCGTAAGCCGAAGACGAAGCCGCGTATATAACCCTACGAACGTCGGCTTCACGAGCCGCTAGAAGCAGCTGAAGCGTTGCATCAACGTTGGCCCTGTGGGAAGCCCAGGGATCCTCCACCGAACGGGGCACGGACGGAATCGCTGCCTGGTGCAGCACATAGTCCACACCCGCAACAGCGCGACGGGCAACCTCAGGATCCGCTAGGTCGCCTTCAAGCAATTCTACGTCAGATAGTCCTTGTAGGTTCTCTCGACTACCCGTTACGAAGTTGTCGACCACGCGTACCGCCGCACCACGGCGCACGAGATGCTCAACAAGATGCGATCCGATAAATCCAGCACCGCCGGTAACGAGATAAGCTTTAGAATCCAAGGTATAAAGTCTGAAACAAAAAAGGTCCGCCGCAGACGCGCAGTAAGCCGAATTCTGTGTCTCGGTGCAACTGCTTAACAGCAACGGCATCGAGATAACGACCATTCCTCTAGCCCTATCATTACTGATAGGGTCAAGCAACCTACCCGAAGGCTTCAGACGGGCAGTCCTCAAACGCCTTCCTATTTGGCCTTGCTCCGTGCGGGGTTTAGCCTGCCATCCGTCTTACGGCGGATGCGGTGCGCTCTTACCGCACCATTTCACCCTTACCCCAACGAGCGTTCCTAAGAACGCCAGAGTTGCGGCGGTATGTTTTCTGTGCCACTTTCCTTCAGGTCGCCCTGACCGGGAGTTACCCGGCGCACTGCCCTACGGAGTTCGGACTTTCCTCCCCGCTAACATGATTTCTCGTGCCAACGCGACGGTCGTCTAGCGGTCTGCGACGGATTGTCAAAGAACTCACTTGCTGGTCCAACGATTTCGACTTCGTCCATGCCGCTCCATTAGATTCGTCCAGCCGCTATCCAACACACGTCTGCACGGCAATGGGAGAAAGTCGAACCAATCACCCAAGAACCACTGGCATTATGGGCACCCGCTAACCCAGCGTCAACCTTCTCAAAATATCCCTGGCCACAATATCAACAGCAACGAACAAGAATTCTCCATCACCTATTGAACAAGCAGTTTCCGAAATGCTTCTTCGTCAAGGATTGATGTCCCACATTCACGGGCCTTATCAGCATTTCCACCAGGCTCTTCTCCAGCGACGAGAAAGGATGTCTTTCTACTAACAGACGTAGTAACTTTTCCACCCAACTTCTGAATCGCCGACTTTGCTTCCCCACGAGTCATCCCACTTAAGGCACCCGTGATCACAAAAGTGAGACCGGATAATTTCTGACTCGCAGTCGACGTCCCAATCGACCCTGTAAACGCGAGACCGGCCATCTTTAGATTCTGTATTAGTAATCGATTATCTCGGTCCTGAAAGAATCTTTGTACAGCTTGAGCCACGATCGGCCCAATCTCAGGAACTGCCTCTAGTTCTTCAATGGAAGAATCCATCACAGCATCTATCGAATCGAATGACGCGGCGAGCAACTGGGCCACGCCCTCACCAACGTGCCTAATTCCAAGACCGTGAATAAGTCGCCAGACCTCGACGGACTTGCTCTTCTGCAATTCATTTAGAAGATTCGATGCCGACTTATTGCCCACTCTATCAAGTTGCTCAAGGGCGCCGACATCAAGATTGTACAAATCAGCGAAATCCAGGGCCAAGCCTGCTTCAATCAATTGCGCAATGAGCGACTCGCCTAAACCCTCTATGTTCATCGCTCGCCGGGACGCAAAATGCAATAAACGCCTCGAAAGCATGGCCGGACAGGAAGCATTGACGCATCGCCACACCACCTCGTCACCTGATCGATCGAGACTGCCACTACACTCTGGACAACGGGTCGGCATCTTGTACGGTTTAGGCGCGGCTGAGCCTCGCGCCCTTCGACTGACGACGACCTTAACGACCTTTGGTATTACATCTCCGCCCTTTTCTACAACTACGATGTCACCCACGCGTAGATCCTTGCGGGCAATTTCCTGATCGTTGTGTAGCGTTGCCTTCGAAATCGTTGAGCCAGCCAATTTAACTGGCTCCAATACCGCAAAAGGCGTTACCGCGCCTGTCCGCCCGACATTAACGTCGATACTTACTAGTCGGGTAGTAGCCTGCTCTGGAGGAAATTTGAAGGCGATCGCCCAGCGGGGAACTTTTGCCGTGGCCCCGATCTTAAGTCGTTCTTCAAGGGAATCGACCTTGATCACAACCCCATCAATATCGAAAGCTACGGTATGGCGGTTTACCGACCAATGCCGGCAGAATTCAAGCACAGCCTGAATGTCAGGACAGTGCCGCCAATTGGGTTCAACCGGTAATCCCCAACTCTTTAACGTTTCTAGATTGCCATGATGGGTGCCGCTCAAAACCTTCTCTCTGGTCTGAACTTCACCAATATCGTAGACATAAGCACCTAGCCCGCGAGAAGCAACTAAGCCAGGATCTAAAGTCCGCATTGACCCAGCAGCAGCGTTTCTCGGATTCTGAAACAATGATTCCTCAGAGGCCTCTCTTTCAGTATTAACTCGAT
>JYMV01002095.1_pt1 | contig 15873 bp, 12 predicted proteins | sample 338911 | NCBI WGS metagenome assembly JYMV01 (sample SAMN03354496, study PRJNA234377) | hydrothermal vent metagenome | biome: Deep sea; feature: Hydrothermal plumes at the Eastern Lau Spreading Center, Western Pacific Ocean; material: Seawater | place: Tonga | collected 2009 | depth 2000 m m
AAATTTATGCTGAAGCTTTTCGAAAACATAAAACAACAGTTGCCCAAATATTGTTAACTCGTGGAGATTTTGGTCTCAGGAAATCTTACCTAAATATTCGAAATACTCTTGAAAATCTGCTTAAATATAACATTGTTCCCATTGTCAATGAAAATGATGTTGTAGCCACAGAGGAATTGGAACTCAACTTTGGAGATAATGATTTGCTAGCAGTTTATCTGGCTACACTGATTGGTGCGGATCAGCTTTTTTTCCTGACGGTTGCTCCTGGTTTGCTCAAAGAAGAAGAAACGCATGAAGGTAAGCTCTCTACTGTTGTAGAAAAAGTGGAAGAACTCACCGACGAAATTCTACAACACTGTCTTCCAATCACTTCTGCCGGAGGAAAAGGAGGAATGGAAAGTAAAGTCCGTTCGGCTGGAATGGCAATGTCGTTTGGAATCGATACATACATCATGGATGGAAAATCTCCAGCAGGAGTGAGTGATGTGATGGAAGGCCAACGACGAGGAACACATTTTGTGGCTCACGGACGAAAAATACGCAGCTATCAAAAATGGCTCGCGGCAGGTGCACTCAACAAGGGTACACTGGTCATCGACAAGCTCTTATGAAAAATAAAAAGAGTTTATTAGCCAAAGGTGTAACACGCGTTGAAGGACAATTTCAAAACAAGGACCTTGTTGAAATATGCAATCAGGAAGGTGTAAGGCTCGGAGTTGGAAGAGCCGATTGTTCTGCAAAAGAATTGCGTCATCAAATAAAAGAACAAAACCCGGCAAAGACCGGTGGGAAAGATCCACAGAGTAAACCGGTTATTCACAGAAATCACCTCTTTTTGGAGTAATTTATGACAGTCAGCCAACCTGCTTTTAATGCCAGCAACAGTATTATCGTTCGTCTCAATATTGATAATAAGATTGGGATGTTAGCCAGTGTGACTCAGACCATTTCCGAGATGCATGGAGTAGTAGGAGCGATAGACCTCGTACAGCCCGAAGCCGGGGTTTTAGTCCGTGACATCAGTATTTTTACTCATGATCCTGATCACAGCGATCAAATAGTAACGGCAATCAGGAACCTTCCGGGAGTTGAATTTATCAACTTTTCTGACCGCACATTTTTGGTCCATTTGGGTGGAAAAATCAGTATCCGAAACCGTATTCCCGTCAAAACCCGTGATGACCTTTCCATGGCCTATACTCCGGGAGTGGCTCGAATTTGTATGGATATCTACGAAGATCCTGAAGATGCATACAAACTGACCATCAAAGGCAACACAGTCGCAGTGATTTCCGATGGTACTGCAGTATTAGGACTTGGCGACATTGGCCCTAAAGCCGCCATGCCGGTTATGGAAGGCAAAGCCATGCTTTTTAAAGAATTCGCCAACATAGACGCATGGCCGATTTGCCTAGACACCACAGATACCGAAGAAATTATACGGACTGTTAAGGCCATTGCTCCTGGCTTTGGTGCCATAAATTTAGAAGACATTTCAGCGCCACGCTGCTTTGAAATTGAACGCAGACTCCGGGAAGAGCTGGATATTCCGGTTTTTCATGATGATCAACATGGAACTGCCGTTGTCACGACTGCCGCTTTAATCAATGCTCTAAAGTTCGTTGATAAAAAAGTTGAAGACATAAAGGTAGTTGTTTCCGGTGCAGGTGCAGCTGGAACCGCATGTTCCAAGATGATTCTACAACTTGGTGTAAAAAACTTGATTGGCTGTGACAGCAAAGGTGCAATACATCCTAAACGAAACGATCTCAATTCCAGTAAACGCTGGTTTGCTGACAGTACAAATCCAAATCAGGACTCTGGAACTCTCAAAGATGTAATTGCAGGAGCAGATGTCTTTGTGGGGGTTTCCGCTCCCAATGTGATCAATCAGGAAGATGTAAAATGCATGGCCAAAGATCCAATTGTTTTTGCAATGTCAAATCCTGACCCTGAAATCAGTCCAGATGAAGCCTTACCTGTAGTGGCCGTGATGGCAACCGGACGCAGTGATTATCCAAATCAAATCAATAATGTCCTCTGTTTTCCGGGAATATTCCGTGGAGCTCTTGATTGTCAGGCCAGTACGATAAATGAAGAAATGAAATTGGCCACTGCACACGCCATCGCCGGTACTGTAAAAGAATCACACCTCTGTGCAGACTATATTATTCCGAGTGTATTTGACTCATCGGTTGCACCTAAAATTGCTAAAGCTGTACGGGAAGCCGCTATAAAAACTGGGGTCGCAAGAAGGAAGAAAAGTTCACAGCAGAGATTCAGCTAAGGTTTACGGGAATCTAAACTAATAATCACATCCGGCCTGACCTAAATTTCCATGTTTTCCAGGCCTTTAAAACAGTAAATTAAAGAGATCAAATGAGAAGCGTATATTTTCAGCAACCTCTGGAACATCAAATTGAAGTTGAGGGAGAGTCATGGAATCAGGGAGAAGTTGTAAAAGGTCAACTTCGAATCAGGAACATGAGCAGCAAAACTGTTGCTGTAAAAACTTCCCAAATTATTCTTGCACATGGTTTAAAAAAAGCTTTCAAAGAAGGTACGGGGGGTCCCTGGGAAGTTCTCGAAAAACAAGTAGCAGCTCAGGATATTGCACTGCAGGCCGGCTCTGAACTAACTTTCGGCTGGAATTTCAATTTATCTACAGACTGCCAGATAACTGACAAACAGGGTGGATTATATCTGCTTTTTGGCGGTGATGAAGCACTAACTGAAGGTGGACGGCTTAATTTACAGATTAACCTGCATCCAATCCTGCAAAATTATTTGCAAACTTTCACGACTCAATTTCGTTTTTTGGAAAAATATCAGAAACGAAAATCAGAATGGACTGAGGTCAAGCTCATTCCTCCAGATTCACGGGAATATCCCAACATGGACTACGTGCTCTGTTTCCTCCGGATTCATGACGAACAACTGGAGGCTCATTATCGATTCAAAATGAGTGGACTCGGACGTACTGGAGAAAAGATGACCGTCACAAAAAAGAATCGTGAGCTTGAGCAGAGCATACCTCCGGAAAAATATCTTCAGCCCGGAGGTTTCCCTAACCGTGCCTGCTTTCGTGAAAATATTGATCAAGCTCTCAATATAGCCAGACCGGAAGTAATTTTTTGATCAGGTTTGCCGCTTTCAATTCATCTCCATTATCACTCCGGACAAAGCGCAGAAAAGACCTGGAGTCCATGAATACAGTTTAAAATCCTGTGCTCAATCTGATCGTGAATCTGAATCCCAAATCAAGTCCGGAATGACAAAATAAATACTTTTTCAGTAAACCCTAATTATTGCCGGTGGATTAGCGAATATAGGGCTGATCCAGTTCAAACTCCAAATCACCGGTTCCCAAAGAAATCAGACCTTGTGAACGACCTATTATTTCTCCAGGAACAGATTGAAACGGCTGACTGTTTTTATCAGTAAGAATTCTGAGAGAATACTTTCCACTGAGTTGTTGACCTCCCATAGCATTAGTTTGGCCAATACTGAAATTTTGTGGTGGCCTGAAACTCGGGAGCATTTTGATGGCAACAGGACGGCCTTGTTGTGGATCAAAGAGCATGATCACCAATCTATCTTCTAAACCTAGTTTACTCTGCAATTCAGGAGCAACGGTGATTGTGCCCCGGATACTCGTATCTGGAGAATCTGTCTCGACAGCCAAAAGTTCCGCAGGAAAAACCTGAAAAGGGTGGTCCACAGAATATTTTACTCCCTCAGTTCCTAAAGGTAACGGCTGAGATAGAGGCCCAATGACTTCTCCAGCTGTAGGAAGATTTGGGTCCCCATTTTTGTCGGTGAGTACAAGCAGGCGATAAGAGCCGCTGAGCGGTTGACTTGCGTCATCCTGTCCGATACTAAATGTTGAAGGCGGTAAAAAAGGGTTGAGAATTTTCGAAGCAACCAATTCAAATGTTTCCGGATCAAAGAGCAAAACATGAGCATTGTCAGTTTTGACAATTCCTCTTGCTCCCGGACCGGAAAGGATCACACCGCTGATGCTGTACTGTAATTGAGCAGTGCCGCGGCTTACTTCTTTCCAGAGAGCATAAACAGTTAGGCCCACAAAACCAACGAAGGCAGTCAAAAATATAAGTTTGTTTTTGCTCACAATATTTAGTTTTAACGATTGTTATACCAGCACTTCTGCCTGAGGTGTCGTTGGGAGACTTGTGGTTCCCATCAAATATTTATCGATACAACGTGCAGCCTCACGCCCTTCCCAAATGGCCCAAACTACAAGCGAGGCACCACGATTTGCATCACCTGCTACGAACACACCGTCTTTACTGGTCATAAAATTTTCATCTGAAAAAATATCATACATCGGCTGCGCGTTTTTCAGCAATTTTTTAACTTGCTCAGATGTAAAAGGTTTTTCTCCTACACGAACATTCAACTCAACTCCCAGTCCTTCCAGTAATCCATCCAATTCTGGCCCCAAAAATCCCAATGCCAGAAAAACCAAATCAGTGGACACGCTAAACTCTGACCCCGGAACACGCTGCATCGTCATTCGACCAGGCGCAGAGTTTCCCTTTGCTTCCCATTTCCATTCTACACAAACCGCCTGCAAAGCTTTAACCCGGCCTGAGTCGTCGCTGATTATCTTTTCCGTCAAAATATTGGCTCTACAATCCGGATTCGCTTCTTTATGCACTGGAGTAGGACGCGGCACCATATCAACCAGTTCAAACTGATGAATGTTAGGATCTGCACCTTGCCGATTTAGGTTACCCAAACAATCAGCTGCTGTAAATCCGCCGCCGAGAATTACTGCTTTTTTGTTTCCGGATTCGATTTTTTGCTCTTCCGGAATGGAATCCCCGGCGACTTCACGATTGCGCTGCGGAAGATAGTGCATTGCATAATGGACTCCTTCTAAGTCACTGCCTTCGACCATCAACTTTCGCGCATTTTGCGCACCGGTTGCCAACAGGATAGCATCAAAACTGTTCCGCAGTTCTTTGACTGAATAATCCACGCCTACATGGACTCCTGTCCGGAACTTGATCCCCTCTGCACGGAGTTGTTCAACGCGTCGGGTAACCACTTTTTTGTCCAACTTGAAATCCGGAATACCGTAAACCAGTAATCCACCTATTCTATTGTCTTTTTCAAAAACAGTCACATCATGTCCTGCACGCCGCAACTGCTGTGCCGCTGCCAGTCCGGCAGGACCGGAACCCACTACCGCAATGCACTTACCGGTAAGTTTTTCAGGCAGTTGAGGTTGTATCCAGCCCTCTTCCCAACCTCGCTCAGCGATGTGCTTTTCAATTTCTTCAATTGTGACAACATTCACTTTTTGCTGTTTTTCTGCTGCATCCAAAGTGTAATGTTCATTCAAAACACAAGTGTCCTCGCATGGTGCAGGGCAAATACGGCCGGTAAACTCCGGGAAATTATTGGTGCTGTGTAATGCAGCCAGAGCTTCTTTCCAGTGTCCACGATAAACAAGATCATTCCAGTCGGGAATCATGTTGCCCAGGGGACAGCCCATGTGACAAAACGGTACACCGCAATCCATGCAGCGGGAGGCCTGACGCTGCAAATTTTCTTCAGACAAAAAAGTGTAATATTCCTGAAAATCACGCACTCTTTCATCCACTGGACGCAGCGGCGGGCTCTCTTTATCAAATTCTAAGAAACCTGTATCTTTTCCCATTTGTTAATACTGCTGCTATTTAATCGAGGATTTATTTTTCATTTTTTCCAATACCGCCCGGTATTCTATCGGCATTACTTTTACAAACTGACTTAATGTTTTTTCCCAGTTTTCCAATAAACTTGCCGCACGGTAACTTTTTGTATAGTCTTGATGTCGCTCAATCCATTTCCGGAGCCATTTTTGTTCCTGCAGTTCACTCACAATTTCCAATTCAACCATTTCAGTGTTGCAGCGTGAATGGAATGATTGGTTCTCTACCAAAACATAAGCAATCCCACCACTCATTCCTGCGGCAAAATTCTTTCCGGTTTCTCCAAGCACAATTACCCTTCCACCTGTCATGTACTCACAACCATGGTCGCCAACACCCTCAACCACTGCCATTACACCACTGTTACGGACAGCAAAGCGTTCACCTGCAATACCGCAGAAAAAAACTTCTCCGCCAGTTGCTCCATACAGTACAGTATTGCCTATTAAAATATTTTCAGCTGCACTGTATGTAGATTTTTTGGGAGGATAAACAACCAGCCGGCCGCCGCTCAAACCTTTTCCCGTGTAATCATTGGCTTCACCCTCAAGCTCAAGAGTAACACCATGAGCCAGGAATGCTCCAAAACTTTGCCCTGCAGAACCCACAAATTTGCAGTGAATTGTGTTATCCGGCAAACCTTCTGCACCGTATTTTTTGGCTATATGACTACTTAACATAGTACCGACTGAGCGGTTCACATTGTTGATCGGTAACACAAACTCTACTGCCTTTTTGTGTTCCAGCGCATCTTTAGATTCTGCAATCAGCTTAAGATCAATTTGTTTGTCCAGTCCGTGATCTTGTTTCTGAGTACAGTAAGGAGTGTCCTTTTCTCCCACAGGAATCTGATGCAGGATTGCTGATAAATCAACTTTTCCAGCTTTCCAATGGTTTACGTTCGTGCGCTGCTTCAACATATCTGTTCGTCCTATCATTTCATCAACTTTGCGAAAACCCAGTTTAGCCATGATATTCCGTAGTTCTTCTGCTACAAAAAAGAAATAGTTGATGACATGTTCCGGCTTGCCAACAAACTTTTTACGTAATTCAGGATTTTGTGTGGCAATACCGACCGGACACGTATTGAGGTGACATTTACGCATCATAATGCAGCCGATAGCAATCAATGGAACAGTCGCAAAACCAAATTCTTCTGCACCTAACAAAGCCGCTACCGCTACATCCCTTCCGGTTTTAAGTTGACCGTCGGTCTGTAAACGTACCCGACCGCGCAATTGATTCAACATTAATGTCTGCTGTGCTTCAGAAAGCCCAAGTTCCCACGGCACTCCCGCATGTTTTATCGAGGTCAAAGGTGACGCACCAGTCCCGCCGTCGTGACCAGCGATTGTGATGACATCAGCATGAGCTTTTGCTACTCCCGCAGCAATGGTACCAACTCCTGCTTCTGCCACCAGCTTAACGTTGATTTTTGCTTGTGGATTAGCATTTTTCAGATCAAAAATTAACTGAGCCAGATCTTCGATAGAATAAATATCGTGGTGCGGAGGCGGTGAAATCAAGGTCACTCCGGGAGTGGAATTGCGAATTTTTGCAATTTCCTCACTGACTTTATTCCCAGGTAGTTGCCGGCTTGGCACCCTGAGCGACTTTAATTTGGATTTCTGTACAGTTGACCAGATAATGGATTGTAACTCCAAAACGTCCTGAAGCAACTTGTTTAATAGTACTGTTTGGGAAATCTCCGTTTGTTCGTTTATCAAAACGTGCAGAATCTTCACCGCCTTCTCCACTGTTGCTTTTTCCACCGATGCGATTCATGGCAATCGCCATAGTTTCGTGTGATTCAGAGCTGATCGATCCAAGTGACATCGCTCCAGTCACAAATCGCTTTACAATTTCCGCAGCAGGTTCAACTTCATCAAGCGAAATTGGAGTTCCTTCTGCAAACTCAAACAAGCTTCTCGGTGTAGAAAAACGCTGTTTCTGTTCATTGACGAGACGTGAGAATTCATTATAAGCGTCCTGACTGTTTTTGCGGACAGCTCTCTGTAGAGTGTTTGTCATGACCGGATTAATTTGATGAAATTCTCCGTTTCTGCGCCAATGATATAATCCTCCTCCAGACAATATTTCTCTAGTTTCCGGAGTTTTTTCCAAAGCCGTTTCATGCCTCAATAAGCTTTCCTGGGCAATTTCTCTTATACCAACACCGCTTATTCTGGATGGAGTTCCTGTAAAATAATCCCGTATCAGTTCTTCATCCAGTCCAATCGCCTCAAAAATTTGAGCGCCACGATAGCTTTGTATGGTAGAAATTCCCATCTTCGAGAAAACTTTATACATTCCTTTACGAATGGCCTTACAATAATTCTGATTAGCTTTTTCCAGCGTTAATTCCTCAGGCAACTCCTTTTGCTGAATCATTTGTTCTATAGTTTCAATAGCCAGATACGGATTGATCGCACCTGCACCATAACTTACAAGTAAGCAAAAATGTGTAATTTCCCTCGCTTCTCCGGTTTCCACAATTATACCCGTTTTGTAGCGTACCCTTTTGAGAGTCAGGTAATGGTGAACTGCCCCTACTGCTAATAAGGCAGGAATTGGGACTTGATCCTTAGCTGCACCACGATCACTCAAAACCACAAAAGTTGTACCGGAATTCACTGCACTTTCTGCTTCTTCACAAAGTTCTTTAAGCGCTCTGGAAAACCCTTCAAAGCTGCATCAAAAAGCATACTTAAAGTTTTCGATCTGAAGTCCTGTTTATCGAGTGCTTTAATTTGTGCAAGCTCTTCATTGCTCAGTATTGGATGAAAGAGTTTCAACATCTTTGCGTGATTTGCTCCGGGATCAAGAATATTTCTTTCAGACCCCAACCTGCTTGTCAGTGACATCACCAATTCTTCCCGGATTGCATCAACGGGAGGATTACTAACTTGTGCAAAAATTTGCTTGAAGTAATCATAAAGCAGCCGCGGCTTGTCTGAGAGCACGGCTAACGGCGTATCGTCACCCATTGAACCTGAAGCTTCAACACCGTTTGTAAACATTGGAGTTAATAATAAATTTATATCTTCGGTGGTATAAGCAAAAATTTTCTGCCTTAATAAAAGTGATTCAAAATCCGTTTCCGGTACCTGATCCGGTTTTGGCAAATCAGACAATTCAAGCATATTCTCTTTCAGCCACTGCGAATAAGGTTGAGCGTCACAAATATTAGCTTTCAATTCAGTATCATCAATAATCCTTCCCTCTTTGGTATCAACAAGAAACATCTTGCCCGGCTGTAATCGCCCTTTAAATTTGATATTTTCCGGAGGAATCTCGACGGCTCCTACTTCAGAGCCCATAATGACCAGATCATCTTTTGTCACTACATATCGCGACGGACGCAATCCGTTACGATCCAGTGTCGCTCCAATTTGAACACCATTTGTAAAAGTGAGAGATGCCGGACCATCCCAGGGCTCCATTAAATGTTCATGGTATTCATAAAATGCCTGTTTTTCAGGAGTCATTTCCGGGTTTTGCTCCCATGCTTCCGGCACCATCATCATCATTGCATGTGGGAGAGAATAGCCGGATTGAATCAAGAATTCGAAAACATTGTCCATGCAGGCGGAATCACTGCCTCTTGGAATAATGATGGGCTGCAGTTCGCTGATATCCTCATACAATGGTGACTTTAAAGTCGCACGCCTGCCCAGCATCCAGTTTATATTACCGCGCAGTGTGTTTATTTCTCCATTGTGAGCCAAATTTCTGAAAGGCTGAGCCAAATCCCAGCGCGGAAAGGTGTTAGTCGGAAAACGGGTGTGTACCAACGCCAAAGCACTCCTCAAGCGTTTATCAGATAAATCAATGAAAAATTTCCCCATCTGATGTGGAATCAGCATCCCTTTATAAATTATGGTACGTGAGGACATGCTGATAATCATAAAACCTTCAACATCCTGCAGTGATGAACGTATGGCTTTACGCGTTACATACAATTTATTTTCAAAGCGGTCCTGATTATAATTTTCAAACCTGCGATGCCCCATGAACAATTGGCGCATAGCTGGCATTGTGGCAAGAGCCTGTTTTCCAATGTATCCTCTGTCAATCGGAACATCACGCCACCCCAGCAAATCCATCCCTTTTTCAACAATGTGACTTTCAATCACTTCGCCACAATGTCTTCTGGCATAAGGATCTTGAGGAAGAAAAATGGAGGCAATCCCATACTCTCCGGATTCAGGCAAATGGAACCCGGAACTTTGGCATTCTTCAACAAAAAACTGGTGGGGAATTTGAATCAAAATTCCAGAACCATCTCCTGTATCTGGATCTGCGCCAAGTGCTCCCCGGTGACTCAGATTGCAGAGTAAACTCAGTCCCTGCTCGACAATTTGGTGAGATTGCCGATTTTTTATCTGAACTACAAATCCCACACCACAATTGTCGTGCTCAAATTGAGGATCGTAAAGCCCTTGTTTTTCAGGATATTGATACATATAGGAAACTAAAATTATACTTTATAAAAAGCTCTGCACTAAACTTTATGAAGTTATGGTTTTATTCTTTTGGTTTATTCAACCAACTATTAAAACAAGTCAAAATATATCATGAGTAGGCAAAGCTTTTCGCTCATGAATGATCCTTTATTGACACTATAACATATAGAGAAGAACAGAAATTCTGAACAAAATCAAGTTTTCTGCTAACCAGGAAAATTGAGTTTTATGGAAAAGACTGAAAAACAGAACAGCTGATCAGTGTTGTAACTCGGGTGTTTTGATCCGGTTGATAATTTGCTGCTGGGCAATCGAAAGGATATTGCTCGTTACCCAATACAAAGTCAATCCGGATGGGAAAGTGAAGGTAAAAATAGTAAAAATGAAGGGCAGCATTTGCATGATTTTCGCCTGTGTGGGGTCCATCATTGCGGTTTGTGGGGTCAATTTTTGTTGAATGAACATAGATGCCCCCATCAGCAAGGGCGTAATCCCCAATCCGTCCGGTTGCGACAAGTCACTAATCCAAAAGATGAAAGGTGCATGTCGCAATTCAACGGCACTTGAAAGTGAGCTATAAAGCGCAAAAAACACGGGGATCTGGAGCAGCATTGGTAAACAACCACCAAGCGGATTGACTTTATTTTTACGATACAGCTCCATCATTTCCTTGTTCAGCTTTTCTTTGTTTTTTTTATACTTTTCCTGTAGTTTCTTCATCCTCGGAGTTAACTGCTGCATACGCTTCATACTTTTCATGCCCTTGAAAGTCAGAGGAAACAAAACTACACGAACTATAATCGTCAGAATAATAATAGCAACACCGTAGTTTCCAACATAACCGTAAATCAAGCGTAGTAAATCCAACAGTGGTGCTGCCAGAATTTCCAGAGTCATGTCGTGAGACATTTCCAGATTGTGCCCAAATTTCAGCAATTCTTGATCTTCTTTTGGGCCATAAAACATTCTAAAATCTGACTCAACGAGAAGATTTGGCTGTAAATTTGTCTTCGGCAGAGCTACACCAAAATATGGAGACAATTTTCTCTCTCCCAACTGATTAGCTTGTGGTTCAGAAATGTATGATCCTGCTCTAAAAAAACCGTTCTTTACCGGAGTCATTGGAACTGCCGCACCAATAAAATATTGATCCTCAACACCTAACCATTTCATTTGCGTTACGGGCAGTTCATTTTCTATGTTTTCAGTGCTTTCAGTCTGCAGACTCTCATCGAAAAAAAAGACTGGACCTTCATGAGAAACTTGTTGCATTCCGCCGCCATTGTCTGCAAGCCGCTGTTCTCCAAAAAAATAAAGCACTTCCAAAGGACGAACATCATTGGAGCGATTGATCAACTGAATACGATAATTTAAAAGATAACTATCAGGATTTGCTTCGAAGATTTTAACCATCTGGAGCCCGTTCACTATGGGTGAGGTTAAAGTGAGTGTAGTATTCAGGCGTCCTTCTTCCAGCACAACATGATCTTGACTTGCAGAAAATACAGTATTGCGAAACATTTCAGTGGTTTTTGCATCTCCCTTAAACTCTTGAGCAAAAGCGGGTACTCCTTCCAAATGATTCCCGAACATTTGTACACGGTTGTCCACTGTTACTTCATCAAGATAATCTGGACCAATGAAGCTGGTAAGAAATGGGAACCAGGTACTCAAAGTAAGCCTGGGCTTTGTATGTTTATAATGTTTTAACTGCAGACTTTTTCCAATTCCACCTTTGGTGTCTAAAACCAACCTGTAATTCTCTGTTTCTATGGTTACTTCCTTTGATGGTAAACTACTGTCAACTTCCTTAATTGATGACGAAGGTACAGTTGAAGAAAGGGTAGAATCTTCAACATTAAGTTCAGTAGATTCTTGTCTCACCGAATTTTTGGTCCTGTCTGTATATTCCTGATCTACGGTATTTACAATCTCTCGAGGAGGCGGATCCGGCGGAGGGAACATGGCATACCATCCAACCATAATTGCACCTGAGAGTACTACTGCCAGTAAAGTGTTTTTATCCATAAATTTTAAGCTTGTGTAAGTTTCTTTCAGAAATTACCGCATTATCAGCTGGTTCTGGGCCAGATTTTCCTGGAACCGGATCAACACCTCCGGGATGCAGCGGATTACATTTCAAGATCCGCCATAAACTCAGATAGGTACCTCTCATCAAACCCAGAGTTTGATAAGATTCCAGAGCATATGCCGAACAAGTGGGATAAAACCGGCAGGAAGCAGGCAAAAAAGGAGATACACAAGATCTATAAACCTTGATTAAGCTCAGGATGAAACGAAGAAAAATATTACTGTTTTCGTTATTCGGTGATTTCTTGCAACAATTCTCAAAACTTGGTGCTACCCGACTTTGTATTGCGTTAGCAGGCTCACTCACTTGATTCCTTGTTTAAGTTTTTGAAAAACTGTCTGACCAGACACAAGACATAAGATGAGTCCATGGGACTCTTGGGCGGGCTCGTTATAAAAAAACAAATGTCGTATGCGCAATTCAACCGTAACCGTTCCTTACGAATCGCCTCTCTCAACAAACGTTTGATACGATTTCGGCAAGGTGCACTCCCGACCTTCTTTTTAACGGAGACTGCAAAACGGCTGCATTCAGCTTCTGCTATTTTATATTTAACACCAATCGGCCCCAAAGACTGATAGATCCCCTGCACAAACACCTCCCGAATAGTTTGACTATGGTGTAGCCTGATCGTCTTCGGGTAAGTTTCCTTTATGCTCATGCACTGAGACGTTTTCTGCCTTTAGCGCGTCTACGCTTGATTACTCTTCGACCTCCAGGAGTCGCCATGCGAGCCCTGAAACCGTGCTTTTTTTTGCGTCGCCGATTGTTTGGCTGGAAAGTGCGTTTCATTGTTAAATGTCTTCAAATTAAAAAACTTTCTAAAAAAACTAATCGTTCAGTAGACCCTGTTTATCTTAATAATACAAGCTTTAATGATTTATTGTATTAATTTGGCTCACAAGAACTACATAACTAAAGCTTAGTTTGGCAATTTTTTGAGGCAGATTATCAGAGTGAAATTGAATTCTAAATTAGCGCCATCTTGGCAGTCCTACAACTGGACAGAATTCGATTGCAAATCTGGTCCAGCCGAAAAGTACATTTAATGTTGTTATGTTTACAGAGTAGTATATTTTGAGAAAATTTTATCTACTAAAACATTAGACCCCACAGAATTCAGGGATTCAAGTCACCAAAGAAACCTTCCCGCTGAGTAGGAACAAATAATCACAAGCATCTTCTTGCCTCTCTTCCTGTTTCTTTCAAACATAGCATTGCATTTTGGACTCTAAACTATAATTATTTTTCTATAAAATCTTCAAAACAAATGCTAAAGAAATATCCTGAGATTCCGATGTAGGGAAGGACTACACAAATTACTGTTTAAATTTGTAGTGCAGATCATAATTTGGCTAAAGAATTATAACTATGTACCGATAATAGGACATGAGAACCTTTTTGTTAAACACTTGAGTTAATAATCATGGCATTGCGAGTCAATTCAAATATTGCAGCATTGAATGCGCTGAGACACCTGCAGCATACAGAGCAGGAATTGGGTAAAAACCTGGAGCGTTTGTCTTCAGGCCGCAAGCTCAATCACGCTGCTGACGGTCCTGCGTCGCTGGTGATTTCTGAACAAATGAAAACACAGATTTCAGGCCTCGGACAAGCAATTCGCAACTCCGAATCATCCATTTCAATGATTCAAACCACTGAAGGCGCATTAAATGAGGTGAGCAATATATTAATTAATTTGCGTCAACTTGCCGTGCATGCTGCCAACGAGGGTACAAATGACGAAAAAATGCTGCAGGCCGATCAAAATGAGGTGGATAACTTACTCTCTACCTTAAAAAATATTTCCAGAAATACTCAGTTTGGCACTCGTACTTTGCTTGACGGCAGCAACTCAGCAACAGGGGTTGTGATAGGAAACGGGCTGGAGTTTGTTTTAGCTTCAGATGAGGCTAAATCAACTCATTCAAGCGGATATAAAGTTGATATAACACAGGTAGCCACACGTTCGATGATGGTTGCTGCACACAAATTGAGTCTTGAAGATGTCTCACCTTCAGATCCGAATAATGCTATTTCTTTTGTGATAAATGAAGGTGGTCGTACCATTTCGGTGGATTTGAAAAACAACAATGATTTACGAGATAAAATTGAATTATTGACGGCCTCTGCAAAAAGAAATGGAACACCTGAAGCAAGAGTCAGAACGGAACGGGGAATTCAACAGTTGATTGCGTATGAAATGCAGAAAATGGCAGATGATGCAAACATGGAACTGGATATTTTTGTTTATCGACCAGCGGATAATTTAGGACCCTTTCTTCAAAACTTCGACACCCTGAATGATGCATTGACCGAAATGTCAAGAACACCGGGAGAAATCAACAATTTTATTACTGGTTTGGATGAGGTGATTGTCTTGCGGCATCGCCAGTTCGGAAGTGATCCAGGCTTCACCGTTTCTTCAACTTTGGAAAATTACTTTGGTGAAAATATAAAATCCAATGAGGCAGTCTTTTCTGTTCCCGGTCGTGATGTAGAGGGTACTATTGGCGGATCTCCGGGAATTAACGGAGGAGGTGCGGCCATGGGCAGAGGACAGTTTCTCACAGGCGCTCCGGGTGCAGAGGGAGAAGGAGTAACTATAAAATACGGTGAAACGACTGATGATGTAATTTATGAAATTTTTAATCGTTCGGAAAACAAAGTTGCCGGACTTTTCAGGCGTGAGATTAATAATGAAACCTTAGTTGGTGATGATGTGGACGGTTTTGTCCATGTATCACAAAATTCACTTGTTTTTCAAATTGGTCCAAATGAAGGACAATTAAGACGAATTTCGGTTGAAAGCATCAATCCGGTAGAACTTTCAAAAGGTATAGAAAATAACAGCAATTTTCGAAGCTTAGCCGAAATTGATGTGCTGGATGCAGAGGCAGCACAAGATACTTTGCTGCTGGTTGATCAAGCGATTGATGATGTTTCTACGATGCGCGGTAATCTTGGCTCTTTTCAGAGAAATGCTTTGGAGGCAAATTTACACAGTTTGCGGGTTTCAAAGGAAAACCTGACCGCTTCAGAATCTATGCTTGCTGATACAGATATGGCGCAAGAGATGAGTTCACTGGTAAAAAATCAAATCTTGCTTGCTTCCGGAACAGCAATGTTGGCGCAAGCCAATCAGGTTCCTCAGTCCGTTTTACAACTGCTAAATTCAAACGGCTGATTGGAATGTTTTTTGAAATGATTTCTAACTGCTTGTTCGCTTTGAACACGTAAAACAGAAATCTATGTCATATCAGTTAGTTGACTAAATGTAACTAGGCAATTAAATGCCTTTTTACACGGATATTCTTCCGGAGTCAATGGAACTGTTTGCCTCAAAAAACGGAACCGTCTTGGCAGAACTGAATCCGAATGCGATCATGGGCTTAGGATCAAAGCTGAATACCAGGGAGATCATCGATCGCTTTATGGCAATCGAGCAGCGCCGGATCAAACCTGTGGAGGCTCGAAAAGAACAGAAAGTAAGCGAGTTGGAGGCTTGGGATGCCGTCAAAATGGAACTGAAAAAGCTCCAAGGCGTCACTGAAGCACTGGATAATTATGAAATTTGGGAGGCACGGAA
>JYMV01010225.1_pt1 | contig 15870 bp, 13 predicted proteins | sample 338911 | NCBI WGS metagenome assembly JYMV01 (sample SAMN03354496, study PRJNA234377) | hydrothermal vent metagenome | biome: Deep sea; feature: Hydrothermal plumes at the Eastern Lau Spreading Center, Western Pacific Ocean; material: Seawater | place: Tonga | collected 2009 | depth 2000 m m
AGGTGTTTTAGGCTCAACGTTGAGTGACAATGTCCAGGGCGAAAGACAAAAGAAGCTGGACGTTATCTCTAATCAGATCCTGAAAGATATTCTGAGTGAATCCGGATATGTAAAAGCCATCTCCTCTGAAGAGGAAGACGATGTGGTAGCTTGTCATCCTGAGGGTAAATACCTGGTGAGTTTTGATCCGCTGGATGGTTCTTCTAATACCGACATCAACAGTTTGATTGGTACCATTTTTTCTATTTTCCATGCTCCTCAGTGGATGGAAGCTGACGATCCTTCTGCGTTTTTGCAACCCGGCACGCAAATGGTTGCAGCCGGTTATGTGCTCTATGGGCCTTCTACTATGCTGACGCTGACCACCGGACGCGGCACTCATATTTATACTCTGGATAAAACTCACGGTGGCTTCCTGCTTACCAAAGGTAATGTTCAGGTGCCTCAGGATACTTCGGAATTTGCTATTAATATGTCTAATCAGCGTCACTGGGAACCGGCCATGCAATCTTACATCACCGATTTGTTGGCGGGTGACACCGGGCCGCGAGGCAAAAATTACAACATGCGCTGGGTAGCAGCAATGGTAGGGGATATTCATCGCTTATTATGTCGCGGTGGCTTGTTCGCTTATCCTTATGATCACCGTGACCCTTCAAAACCCGGTAAATTACGCCTGATGTATGAAGCGAACCCCATGGCGTTTTTGATGGAGCAGGCTGGCGGTAAAGCGTCCACCGGTGAGCAGCGCATTATGGAAATCATGCCTACGGATATTCACGAAAGAGTGCCGGTAATTATGGGCTCGGCTAACGAAGTTGACGCCTGTCTGGAATACCATAAACAAGACTAAGCACTTCTTTAGTTAACAACTTTGCGAAGGAGGCATCCCCGCCTCCTTTCATCTGCTTCTGCAATATCGCCAATCGGCATAACTTTTTACTTGTCATACTGAATTTAACTCCAATATTATCAGTGTCTATTTTCTCTATTACCTATCTCGCCGTAAGAGGACACACATGAAACCCAGCGTAAAGCCGCAAAATCCAAATTTTTCTTCTGGTCCCTGTTCAAAGCGTCCAGGATATGACGTCAATAATCTGGATATCAGTACTCTGGGACGCTCCCATCGCGCTGACATCGGCAAAACTGCACTGGGTAAAGCCTGTTCGCAAACCGCTGAACTACTGGGATTGCCTGAAGGATATCGGGTGGGGATCGTGCCCGCTTCAGATACGGGAGCGGTGGAAATGGCGCTCTGGTCATTATTGGGTGCCAGAGGTCTGGACATTCTGGCATGGGAGTCTTTTGGCTCGGGCTGGATCACCGATGTTACCAAGCAACTTAAGCTGCAAGATGTAAGACGCTTCGAAGCCGATTACGGTGATTTACCAGATTTGGCTCAGGTGGATTTCAGTCGCGATGTGGTCTTCACCTGGAATGGCACTACGTCCGGCGTGCGTGTACCGGATGGCGACTGGATCGACGATGATCGCCAAGGTTTAACGATTTGTGACGCAACTTCAGCGGTATTTGCTATGGATATGCCCTGGCAGAAACTGGATGTTGTTACCTATTCCTGGCAAAAAGTGCTGGGTGGCGAGGGCGCCCATGGTATGTTGATCCTGAGTCCCAGAGCAGTTGAGCGTTTGGAATCTTATACTCCGCCCTGGCCACTACCTAAGATTTTCCGTTTAACCAAAGGCGGCAAACTGATTGAAGGTGTGTTTAAAGGTGCCACCATCAATACCCCTTCTATGTTGTGTGTGGCAGATTACCTGGATGCGTTAAATTGGGTGGAAAGCATCGGTGGTGTTGCTCAGACCATCGCTCGCTGTAATGCAAACCTCGAAGTGATTAAGAACTTTGTCGATGCCCGTGAATGGATTTCCTTTTTAGCTAAAGACCCTGCTACCTTGAGCTCCACCAGTGTTTGTTTAACCCTGTCAGTTACTGAAGAGCAGGTGAACAAGATGGTAAAACTACTGGAGCAGGAAGCGGTGGCCTTTGATATTGGGGCTTATCGCGATGCACCCGCTGGCCTTCGCATCTGGTGTGGCGCAACGGTGGAAAGCAGTGACCTGGAGGCATTGATGCCCTGGTTAGACTGGGCCTACGAACAGGTCAAAAGCTAAATTTCATCCTTAACCTGGCGGAGCGATATCATGTTTAAAATCAGAACCTACAACCGAATTTCAGTTAATGGTCTGGAGCGATTTTCCAGAGAACGATACGAAGTGGGTAGTGATATTGCTCACCCTGATGCAATCTTACTGCGCTCCCACAAATTGCAAAATGAAGTATTACCCGACACGTTACAGGCAATAGCTCGGGCTGGAGCTGGCGTAAACAATGTGCCGGTACAGCAATGTAGTGAGCAGGGTATTGTGGTCTTTAACACGCCAGGAGCCAATGCCAATGCTGTGAAAGAGTTGGTGATGTGCGCCTTGCTGTTGGGTTCAAGAGGTATTTCCGGTGGCATGAACTACGTGCAAACCCTGACCCATATTCACGATGCCGGGGAAATGAGCGCATTGCTGGAGCAGGAAAAGAAGAATTTCGCCGGTAATGAGCTCTACGGTAAAAAGCTGGGAGTTATTGGTTTAGGGGCCATTGGTTCAATGGTGGCTGAAACGGCGTTGGCGCTGGGTATGGAAGTGCTGGGATTCGATCCGGCATTATCCGTAGAAGCCGCCTGGCGCTTACCTAATCAGGTGCAGCGCATGGAAAATATGCAAAGTTTGCTGAGCAAAGCTGACTATATTAGTTTGCATGTTCCTGCCATCCCGGCCACCCATCACATGCTTAATGCCGATACCTTGTCCTACGTAAAACCGGGGGCGGTGCTACTCAACTTTGCTCGCGACGCAATTGTGGATGCACATGCGGTTATTGCCAGTCTGGATAGTGGTCGTGGCCTGTCGCAATATATTTGCGACTTTCCTGAACCTTGTTTGCTGGGGCGCGATGATGTTCTGGCTATGCCACATATCGGTGCAAGCACCAAAGAGGCGGAAGAAAACTGTGCGGTGATGGCCGCCAATCAACTGATCGATTATCTGGAAAACGGCAATATCAAAAATTCAGTTAACTTTCCGGCTATTTCCATGGAGCGGGATCCCGGTACGGTGCGCATTACCTTCGCCAACAGTAACGTGTCAGGTGTACTCGGGCATGTATTAAGTGTTCTGGCAGACCATGAAGTCAATGTGGCCGATATGGTAAACAAAAGCCGTGGCGAACTGGCTTACAACATCATTGATGTCGAAGCTCAACCCTCAGAAGCGGTAATTTCTGCCATCAAAGCGGTAGAGCATGTGGTGAGTGTCAGGGTGCTATAGTTTTGAAGGATGGCCATTCCCCATAGAATGACCATCAATACCTGAATGTCAGTTTATTGTTTTCGCGTTAAATAATCGTTCAGCTGCACTGAAACCCAATTGTGCCGCTAACATTGCGCCAATAGTCATCAGTAGTGCACTGTCCTGGATATCGAACAACCATGACAGCAATCTGATCAATACCAAGGCGATGATGCCTGAAAGTAATACTGCCAACCCTCTGTTTATTACGTTGACTTTTTCCATTGAAATTACCTCATTTACTCTTTTATTGTAACGGGTTCAGTTACCACTGTCGATGAACCACCGGAGCTTCCCCCACCTGAAGCTACATATCCAACACCGCCGGCTACCACACCTCCAGCAGTGTTACTTAAGGGGGTGAAACCTCCTGCTCCGGCAACAAACCCACCGGCTGCCGCGGAAAGAAAACCTGAACCAGATAACCCATTGCCCCAACTAGAAATTCCATATCCAGCCATCCAAGCTGCCGCTCCAACTACTCCCATACCTATATTGGCGAGTATTCCACCGCTTACCTCTTCAACTTCCGATTCATTTAATGCTTCAATGTTAGCTAATCTTACATTTCCATTTTTCATAGTATTTCCTTAAATATTGATAGATTACATATCCCCATTGGATACGCTAACTACAATAACCAAACTTCAGACACAAAAAAACTGTACCGAAGTACAGTTTTTTTGGTAATTAATTGCTCCGGCTGTTATAACAGTGGAGCAATTACCAGGCTGACAATGGCCATTACATTGATGAGGATGTTCATGGAAGGGCCAGAGGTATCCTTAAAGGGGTCACCGACAGTGTCACCCACAACGGTGGCGGCGTGAACATCAGAACCTTTACCTCCAAAGTTACCTTTTTCTACGTATTTTTTGGCGTTATCCCAGGCACCACCGGCGTTCGCCATCATTAATGCCAGTAACACACAACCCAGCAGTGCACCGCCTAACATGCCACCCAGCGCATGCGCACCTAAGCCAAAGCCTACGATGGGAGGAACTGCAACCGCGATGGCGCCGGGTAAGATCATTTTTTGTAGCGCTGCTTTGGTGGCGATATCCACACAGCGGCCGGTGTCAGGCTCAGCTTTGCCCTCCATCAGACCGGGAATTTCTTTGAACTGACGGCGAATTTCCTGAATCATGTCAAAGGCAGCATCACCCACCGCTGTCATGGTAATGGAGGCGATCAGGAAGGGTAAAATTCCCCCGATGAAGAGTCCCATTAATACGGTTGGGTCGCCCAGGTGTAGAATAAACTCGCCTTTTAATGACAGGGTTTCCACAAAGGCTGCGATAATGGCTAGCGCGGCTAACGCTGCGGCACCAATGGCAAAGCCCTTACCAATGGCGGCAGTGGTATTACCCAGTTCGTCCAGAGAATCGGTGATTTTCCGGGTTTCTTCACCCAGACCACCCATTTCAGCAATACCGCCCGCGTTATCTGCTACTGGTCCATAAGCGTCTATTGCCATGGTGATACCTACGGTGGCCAACATACCCACAGCTGCGATACCTACACCGTATAAACCTGACAGGGTGGTAGAGATATAAATGATTACGCATATGGTCAGTACCGGAACAACCACCGACTGCATGCCCACAGATAAGCCTGTGATCATTACCGTTGCTGAGCCGGTTTCTCCGGATTTAGCAATTTTGCGAACTGGTGTTGATGCGGTGTAATACTCGGTTACCAGGCCAATAATAATGCCGCCAACTGCCCCCGTAATTACCGACCACCAAACATTACTGCTGATACCTGCTTCGGAAATTACAAACCAGGCGGCAGCGATGAATATCAGTGCAGCTGACATAGTACCCGCTCTGAGGGCTACATCAGGCTTACTGGCTGACATGGCTTTAACCAGCAAAATCCCCAGGATAGAACACACCAGACCGGTTGAGGCCAGCGCCAAAGGTAAAAACATTAAGGATTCGCGACTACCCAACAGGCCTGCTGTCATGGTAGAAGCGATGGCAATAGTAGCAATCATAGAGCCACAGTAGGATTCAAAGATATCGGAGCCCATTCCGGCCACATCGCCAACGTTATCACCCACATTATCAGCAATAACACCTGGGTTTCTGGGATCATCTTCGGGGATACCGGCTTCTACTTTTCCGACCAAATCAGCGCCTACATCGGCACTTTTGGTGAAGATACCGCCACCGACACGAGAGAACAGGGCAACGATAGATGCACCCATACCAAAGCCGTGAATAGCGTGAGCGGACTCAGGATCACCACCAAAATACAGGTATAAAAAGCCAAGACCTAATAAACCCATTGATGCCACACATAGCCCCATAATGGAGCCACCCATAAAGGCGATGGATAATGCTTCTGCGGGGCCACTGTCATGGGCAGCCTGGGTGGTACGGACATTAGCTTTAGTAGCAGTAAACATACCGATATATCCCGCTAATGCCGAACATCCGGCACCCACTATAAAGGCCAATGTGGTATTGGTGCCGAGGGAGAAATACACCGCGACCATGACCACAAGGGCAAAGATGAGCAGCATCTTGTATTCGCGATGCATAAACACCATGGCACCTAAGTGAATGGCATCGGCTATTTTGGCGATGGCCTCATTGGTAACCGGATTTTTTTTGATGAGAATGTAAATGACTAGCGCGAAGAGCAGACCGACCGCGCCCATAATTGGTGGTAGATATGTTAATTCTGCCATGTGCTTTCCTTCTTGTTGTTATTTGACCCCCGATACCACTCATCCTGAATTCGGGTTGCCGTATCAAGCGCATGAGAATTCGTCTCTCAATGCGTCCCGCTTATTGTTTAAATTTCCTACAAGAAACCCCAGTGTGTGAGAATGTTAATGAAATGTAAAGATTTGTGGCGGAAAAATTCACCACTTTCGATTTAATGTTAGAACAATCCTGACTGGCTGCCAGTAAGTTGTTGTAAAAGAACAATCTTAATCTGGTTTCTTTACGTAGCTTGGATGTATGCTTTGGATAATAAATTTCAGCCAGATTTATGTTATAAGGGCAACAAATGACTTTTGTCACATGCACAATGTCCACAATGCTGTCAGAATGTACTGCAACAATGCGAGAAGGTGTGTTTGGCAGCATAGAAAAAGGCTGTTACGTCAACAAAGTGTCAGGATTCTCATAGTTATTTACAAATCTTGAAGGACGCTTGACACATCTTATTGGTACTATAACCATCAATTAAACAGGGTTATTTGGTTATGAATAAAAAGTGGTTAAAAGGGCTTTTACCCTTTGGTGTAATTGTTTTTGGTTTCGCTGGCATGACGGCGATTAAAGCGACAGCGCAAAAGGCGGAAGAGGAAGACGCCATTGATACGCGTCCCAAGGTGAGTGTTGAGGCCATAGCGGCAGAAGATTATCAGGTGGTGATCACCGCTTACGGTGAAGTTGAGCCGTTGGAATCTACCAGCCTGTCGGCGCAGGTTTCCGGCGAAGTGGTTAGTTGGCACCCCAACTTTGTGCCTGGTGGTTTAATTAAACGTGGCGAAGTCATGTTTAGTATCGAAAAAGACACCTACGAAGCCGCCCTTTACAGTGCCCAGGCAACATTGTCACAGGCGAAAGCCGCGCTGATTGAAGAACGCGCCAGAGCCGATGCCGCCAAAGAAGAAGCTAAGTCGATTCCTGCCGCAAGAGTGACAGATCTGTACTTGCGCAAACCACAACTTTTAACTGCCGAAGCCAATGTGAAATCCGCCGAAGCGCAATTGAAAATTGCCCAGCGTGATTTAGCTAACTGTGAAGTCACCGCGCCTTACGATGCGTTAGTGGTTTCCCGTAGTCTGGGTGTAGGCCAATTCGTTGCGCAAGGCGCTCAGGTGGCTCAGTTATACAATATCGAATTTGCCGAAATAACCCTGCCCATCGCCGGATTTGATACGGCCTTTTTACCTGAAGAAGTGGCTGGCTTAAAAGCCAATGTAGTCAGCAAAGGTATTAAAACCGTGCAGCGTGACGGCATTATTTCTCGGGATTTGGGCGTAGTGGATACCGCTACCCGTATGGGGCAGGTGGTGGTTCGCGTTGCCGATCCTTATGGTCTGACAACAAACTTACCAAAGTTAAAATTTGGTAGTTTTGCTGAAGTGAATTTTGTCGGTAAAACCTTGGAAAACGTCTATCGCCTGCCACAAGAGTTGGTCACTAACCGCACTGTATGGGTGGTGGACAACGAGCAAAAGTTAGAACCTCGCACTGTAGCCGTGCTGCGTGAAGAAGGTGAATTTTACCTGGTCAGTGAAGGGTTAACTAATAACGACCGACTGGTCACAACCTTACCGGAATATCCGCAAAAGGGTATGGAAGTGAAGTTGATCGATACTAATAACGATTCCACTGCAACCCTGTAAATTCCGGAGCAACTTATGACTACCGAAACAGAAAAACCTACCGGAATCATCGCCTGGTTTGCCAATAACTCGGTGGCGGCAAACCTGCTGATGTTCTTCATTATATTGATGGGGATTGTCAGTTATTTCACTATTCAGCGACAAATGTTTCCGAATATTGAAATTAATTATATTGATGTTACCGCTACCTATCCGGGCGCGTCCCCGCAGGAAATTGAAGAAAGTATCCTGATCAAGATAGAAGAGTCCATTAAGGAAATCACCGAAATTAAAAAGACAATCTCCAGAGCTAATCGCGGCTCGGGTAGTTTGTCTCTGGAAATTAAAACCGATGTTGAGCTGACGGATGTGCTGGACAAGGTGAAAAACAAGGTGGATTCCATTGCGACCTTTCCCGCAGATATGGAGCCGGTGAATGTCTCACAAAGAGAATTCCAGCAACAGGTGATTGAGTTATCTCTGGTTGGGGATGTTCCTCTGGAATCGTTGAAACCCCTGGCTAAGCAAATCGAAGATGAATTATTGTCACTGAGCAATGTCTCTTTGGTGAATTTGGGGGACCCGGACGATGAGATCGCTATTGAGATCGATCCAGACCAGTTGCGCAAATACGACTTAACCATTAACGATGTCAGCAATGCTATTCGCAACTACTCAGCCAATATTTCTGCCGGTCAGTTGAGAACGGAAAGCGGTATTGTGTCAGTACGGGTGGAAAACCAGTTTTATTCCGGTGAAGAGTTTCGTCAGATCCCGGTTAAGCTGGGTAAAAATGGCTCAAAAGTATTACTTCAGGATGTGGCCACTATCAATGATGGTTTCACAGAAGGTGAAAACTATTTCAGTTATTCCGGTAAGAATGCGATTTACCTGTCGGTAAATGCCACCAAAGATCAGAACATGATCCCGGTTGCCAAATCAGTTAAAGATTATATTGAAGAGCGCAATAAAACCCTGCCTCAAGGTCTGGAACTAAAAATTCTGGTGGATATGACCTATTACCTGAATGCCCGTTTGGACATGATGCTGAAAAACCTTACTCAGGGATCGGTGCTGGTGGCCATCATGCTGACTATCTTCCTGAGATTCGGATTGGCTAAATGGGTAATGGTGGGACTACCAGTATGTTTCCTGGGTGCCGTATTATTAATGCCGGTAATGGGCGTTAGTATTAATATCTTGTCCTTGTTTGCCTTTATCATGGTACTGGGGATTGTGGTAGACGACGCCATAGTGATAGGGGAGGCCGCCTATACGGAAATAGAGAAAAAAGGCGGAGGTATAGACAACGTGGTGCGTGGTGCACAACGTGTTGCCACACCAGCGACCTTCGGGGTATTAACCACTATCGCGGTATTCGCTCCATTCTTGTTTTCCAGTGGTCCGGATGGTGTGTTCTTTAAAACTATTGCCAGCGTGGTGACCCTTTGCCTTATTTTCAGCCTGATTGAATCCAAGCTGATTTTACCGGCCCACATTGCCCACACTAAGTTTAAGCCCTCTCGTCCAGGCTCCTGGCGTGCCCGTTTTAACAAGCGCTTTTTTGCCTTTGTTAACGGTCCATACAAGCGTTTTGTGACCTTGTGTACCGAATGGCGCTGGACGGTATTTACGGCCTTTATTGCGCTGTTAATGTTGGCCATGGGCCTGATTCAGGCTAACCACGTGCGCATGGTGCCAAGACCCGCTGTACCACACGATTTCCCCAGTATCAGCATCGAAATGAACGAAACCGTATCTGATAAAGCAACCATTAATGCATTGAAAGCGGTTGAAGCCGCGATATATCGCGTTGATGCGGAAATTGAACAAGAGTTTGGCCAGAAGATGGTTAAAGATCTGTTAGCTTTTAATAACAGTCGTACCTCGGGTCGAATTGTCGTGCCGTTGGTGGAAGAAGAACTGCGTCCCTTTGATGCCTTTGAGTTATCTCGTCGCTGGCGTCATGCCATTCCGGAAATTCCAGGTCTGAAGTCATTCCATATTCAGGATAACGTCACAGGTGGTGAATCTGATGAGTTCGGTTACCTGTTGTTTGGCAGTGATATCAAAACTCTGAATGCAGCAGGACGACAATTTATCGCCATGTTGCAGGAAGAAGACGGCCTGTTCGACATCAGTTCCACCATAGATCCCGCCAGCAAAGAAATTCAGATGGAGTTGTTGCCGGTGGCTAATGATCTGGGACTGGACCTTGCCAATATTGCCCGCCAGGTAGGTAACAGCTTCTACGGTGGTGAAGCCCAACGGGTAATTCGTGATGGCGAAGAAGTGAAAGTGATGGTGCGTTATCCCAGACTCTCTCGGGAACGATTTGCAGAGCTCAAATACACTGTCATCAAAACACCGGCAGGTGAAGAAGTCATGTTGGGTGATGTGGTTTACCTGAAAGAAGAACCCGGTATCAGCTATATTCGCCGAGAGGGAGGCTACCGCAGCGTTTACGTGTTTGGTGCTATTGATGAGCAATTAGTCGAACCCGGTGAAGTGACCAAAACTATTACAGAGAAACTCCTTCCTGCACTACAGGAAATGTATCCATCGGTTAAAACTGAGTTGGGTGGGTCAATCAAGGAAACCCAGGATCAGCAAAATGAACAGATGATGTTCTTTATTGCCGGTTTGTTAATGGTCTATATCTTACTGGCTGTGCCGCTTAAGAGTTATGCGCAACCCTTTATTATTATGTCAGTTATCCCATTTAGTTTAACCGGTGCGATATGGGGGCATTTCTTCTTCGGCTTGGATATTAGTATGATGTCTACCTTTGGCCTAATTGCTGCGGCCGGGGTGGTGATCAACGATAGTCTGGTAATGACCGACTATGTAAACTCCCATCGCCGTGAAGGGTATTCGATTCGCGAGGCAGTTATCGAAGCGGGCTGTGCGCGTTTCCGCGCCATTACCCTGACATCCATCACGACTTTTGTGGGGGTTCTGCCTTTGATGTTCGAAACCAGCCTGCAGGCCAAGTTTGTTATCCCTATGGCTATCGCGTTGGGCTTCGCAGTACTGTACGCCACACTGGTAACATTATTGTTGGTACCCAGCATGTATATGATGTTGGAAGACATTAAGTGGCTGTTTGGCAAACTGTTTGGTTTTTTGAAGTTGCCTTTCGTAAAAGCGAAAGAACGAATGGGCTTTGCCAGCCATACACCCTCCGATGCGGGAGCCAGTGATTAATAAAACGTAAAAATGGTGCCAAATGGCACCATTTTTGTCTCTCCTGCTCTAAAAAATACTTGCTAGTTCTAAGCCAAACATTGAATAAGGTTAGTTTGACCCTATAATTCCCCGATAACTTTTTAATCTATCAACTTCAGGAAATTTTCATGAGCTTAAACGCCGTACCCGCTGGCAAGAACCTGCCAGACGAAATCAACGTCATTATCGAAATCCCGGCCCATTCCGATCCGGTTAAATACGAAGTAGACAAAGAGTCTGGTGCTATTTTCGTTGACCGTTTTATGGCAACCCCTATGCACTATCCAACTAACTATGGTTATGTGCCTCACACTTTATCTGATGACGGTGACCCTGTTGACGTATTGGTTATTACTCCTTTCCCACTGTTGGCGGGTTCAGTAATCACTTGTCGTCCTGTTGGCGTATTAAACATGACTGACGAGTCTGGTGAAGATGCTAAAGTTCTGGCGGTACCAAAAGATAAGCTGTCCACTTTGTACCGTGGTATCACTGAGTACACTCAGGTTTCTGAGCCTCTTCTGAAGCAAATCGAACACTTCTTCGCACACTACAAAGATTTAGAGCCAAACAAATGGGTGAAAATCGAAGGTTGGGCTGATGCCGCTGCTGCGAAAAAAGAAATAACTGACAGCGTACAACGCTACAATGATGCGGAAGACAAGCCAGCTTTCTAAGTTCTGCTATTCAATGTCTTTAAAAAAACGCCGCTATTTTAAGCGGCGTTTTTTGTTTAAGCTGCTTGTCTTTAAAAGATCTCTTACAAGATCCCAGCCTAATGTCACCAGAGATTCATATTCAACTCATCCGGGATAAGCTAAGCTGTACTCAATTGAATTGCGTCAGGGAGAGGTGGCTCATAAGTGAATAAGGCTACCGGGATAAAAGCGGTTTTCATTCTTCTGCTGCTAATACTAGTAGCGGGTTATTTCTATTTACCCGGCGTTATTTATAAGCAGCTGGCTGCCAGTGCTAATAAATTCGATAGCCAATTACAATGCCTGGATTGGCAGATAAAGTCCTTCGAACAAGTTCAGATCGAGCGTTTATGCCTGCATTATCAAGGAACTACCCTTGAGTTGAGAGATGCGCAACTGCTGGTTTCTCCCGTTGCCCTGATATCAGGGAGTGCGGCGGCTGATGTACTACAAAAGGCGAAAATAAAGCAACTTTACTTACAAATTCCTGTGGAAAAACTGCAAACCAAATCGGAATCTGACTCCGATAATGCACAGTCTTTTATTCCACCCTGGTTGCCACTCCCCGACATTGAAATTGATAATTTTCACCTGCAATTATTGGCGCAAGATGGCAAACCGATTAAAAGTCAGTCTGCCTTATTGTCCTGGCAAATCAGCGCTAAATCCGATTTCCCTGAAAACCATGTTCATCTGACAAACATCGTTGATGAGCAGAACTGGCTGCAGCTGAAACAGCATGAGTCAGGAACCATACTGTTTAACTGGCAAATGTCGTTAGCAGAGTTACTGGCGTTGGCCAACGAACTCCCTGTACCTGAGCTAAGTAATAATCTGGCGCAGATAAAGTCACTTTCCGGGATATGGCAGGGAAACTTTAGGTTTGATTCTGTAACTCCGGATAACTGGTCGGTAAGCAATGGTATCCAACACTTTTCAACTAAAGTGGAGGTGCCAGGAAATAGTGATAAACCATTGACGTTGCAAGGCGATATTCACTTCAATCTGGAAAAAGACTCACAACAATTTCGACTCAGCAAAATATCAGGACAGCCACTTTTAATAGGCGGTTTAGCTAAATGGAGTGCTGAGCATCTAGACTCAGTAAGCTGGCAGGAATGGAAACTGCAAAATCCGCTTTCGGAAGAGCTACAACTGACACTGCCTGAGGAAATTCATCTTATCGGGCTGACCGGGTTGAGTTTTACACAGCCTTTGTTGATACGAGATGGTGACCTGGAAATTCAGTTGCAACAAATGCAGGCTGCATTGCCGGAGAAAACGATTTCGGGGCAAATTAATATTGATGGCGAGTTTACTCTCTTCAAACAGGAGCAACAGGTAGGGTTAAATTTAAGTTCTTCCGGCAAGCTTAGTTATACTCCCGAAGCACAGCAACTGAACCTGTCGCAATGGCAGCTAAGCAGTGAAACATGGCAACCATTAATAGCAGATATCCTGCCGATAGTGGCAGGTAATTTGATGCTAACTGGTCATTCAGATATCCGCTTACGAGGTGAGCAGTGGTCAATTATCGGGGGATATCAATCACTGCTGGACGGTATCAACGCCAATATCAGCGATGCCTATTCTCTTAAAATTGAGCAAATTAGGCTTAACGGCGAGTATCAGCTACAACCTGATAGTCTTGTTTCTGCCAGCAAGCTGCACATAAACAACAATCTGCCATCGACAATCAGAACAGAGGGCAGTTTTCAGCAGTTAAATCTGAGTTATGAATTAACCCAAAGCGCTTTAAACCCCTGGTTAAAACTGGTGAAGGGGTTGCCGAAAAACCTGCAAGTGGCCAATGGGGAAGTTGCTGCAACAGTAAATGCTTACTTACTGAGTGGAGAGCTATCTCCACTGAATTTTAAGCTTGAGCTGGAAGAATTAACCGCGACGTACAACAACTATCTGCTTAGCAATGCCCGAACTCAATTTGAAGGCTCACTGACACAGGACGGTAAGCTGGTCAGCGAAAAACAAAACCTGCAAATTGAACGGCTTTTTGCCGGGGTCAATCTGGATGATATTCAGCTCAGTTATCGATTCAGCAGCGACCCAGTATCCCCAAAAGCTGACAATCACGGTTTCACCTTTAATCCAGTCATTGAGGATTTTTCTGCTACGCTGTTAGGCGGCACGGTGGGCTTTAATATTCCGCTATATGTGCTGGCTCCTGAAAGTCGAATTGAACTATCGGTACAGAAGGTTTCTGTACCGGAAGTGGTGAAACTGCTTGATCAGCAGGGGTTATTGGTTACCGGTGAGTTAAGTGGTGTTGTACCGGTAGTATTCAGCGAGGGTTCTGTTAGTGTGCGGCAAGCTAAACTAAACTCGGTAGGCAGTGGTGTAATCAAAATAAAGGATAATCCGGCTTTTATTAGTTTGAAGAACAGTCAGAAGAATCTGGCAACAGCGCTGGGATTGTTGGAAAACCTGGAGTATTCGCAGTTGAATACTAATTTGAGTTTGCAGCCTGACGGTTGGCTGGAGCTGGCGGTAAATATTAAAGGGGTTAATCCCGAACAACAGCAACCCATTAACTTTAACCCGACCTTTAGTACTAACCTGTACACCGGGTTAAAAGCCTTAAGGGCAGGAAAAGATATATCAAAAGCCATAGAGCAACGCTTTTAAAATAACGAGGTAGTCAAATGAAGTTAACGTTTCTGACAGGGTTCTCCCTCTTAGCTATTGTGCTAAGCGGTTGCAGTCACCGGGTTGAGGTGGCCGCCAAGGAGCCTATTACTATAAACCTCAATGTCAAAATTGAGCACGAGATCCGGGTAAAACTGGATAAAGAACTCGATGATGTCTTCAGTGAAGACAGCGAACTGTTTTAATCTTAAGAGGGACACCCATGAAAACATTATTTAAACCTGTCTTATTTTTGTTCCTTTTGTCCTTTAATGCCGTCGCCTTTGCGATCACCCTTGATGAGGCAAAAGCCAAAGGATTTGTCGGCGAACAACTGGATGGATATCTCGGCCTTGTGGTTAAAAATAAAGACGCAGAAACTTTGATTATAGACGTCAACGCCAAACGTAAGCAGCTTTACCAAAAGCTGGCTGATAAAAATGGCGTCAGCGTCGAAGTAGTTGCAAAGTTAGCCGCTGAAAAGGCGGCTGAAAAAACCCAGTCAGGTCACTATATTCAGAATATGGAAGGTGAATGGGTGAAAAAGCCCTGAAGGCGATAACCTGTCTGAAGATTTTTAATAAGCATAATTAGGGAGTATGAAATGAAAAAGGTACTTATTGCTTTATTGGTGGTCGTTGTGGCTTTAGGCGGCTTTGTATATATGGGGCTGTCGGGAATGGATGGCTTCATTAAAGAACAACTGGAAAAACAAGGCAGCCGTATTACCGATACTCAGGTGAGCGTAAATCAGGTAGAAACGGTGCTCTCCGAAGCAAAAGTCAGCATCCACGGGCTTAGCATAGCCAACCCTCAAGGATTTTCTGATGGCAAAGCTTTTAGCCTGAATACTGTCAGAGTGGATTTAGGCACTGCCACACAGGAGCCTTATGTTATTGATGAAATTCTGATTGATAGTCCAGAAGTGTTATACGAAGTAGATCAAAATGGCAAAGCTAATCTGATCGTATTAAAAGACAACATCCAGTCCTCGTTACCTCAGTCTGCACCAGAAACACAGGAGCAAACTGGAGGTGCGAATCCGTTGATGAGCGTTAAAAAGATCACGGTTAAGGACGTAAAACTCAAACTGGATATCGCCGCCATGGACCTGGGTGAAATCCCGTTGGAGCAGCGTCAGTTTGAACTGACAATGCCCACCTTCCAGGCTGACGCTATTGGAGTGCCTAACGGCATACCTGCAGATCAGTTAGGTGCAGCTATTATGGATTCTATGCTGGATAACCTGATTAAAGCCGGTAAAGCCAAGATTAAAGCTTTGATAAAAGAGCAGGCTGAAGCCAAACTTCAGGAAAAGCTGGACGAGGAAAAAGCCAAACTGGAAGAAAAGGCCAAGGAAAAACTGAAAAGCCTGTTTGATAACTAACACGTTGTCTTCACTAATAGTTTTTGCCAAAAGGGTTCCATCAGGAGCCCTTTTTTGTTTCTTTTTATCAAAAATATTTCAAGGACAGCCATCACAGCAATCTTTCAAGGACATATATGGACGCTCCCCTGTTGTCAAACAGTTTCTAACCCTTCGCGCTGCTCAGCAGTGCGAATATTTTGTCACTCTTTGTTTCCT